>Ga0209189_1001939_pt1 | contig 14978 bp, 10 predicted proteins | sample C_130820_EF_Meta_FD_187308 | JGI IMG/M metagenome (GOLD analysis project Ga0209189, IMG submission 187308) | Freshwater microbial communities from Lake Croche, Canada to study carbon cycling - C_130820_EF_MetaG (SPAdes) (version 3) | ecosystem: Environmental > Aquatic > Freshwater > Lake... | reverse complement strand
AAAGAAAACTTTGTTATTCACTTCATTTGCCAAAGTATCAAAGTCGGCTGAGGTAGAATTATTTGTTGCGTAGGAATATGTTCCGTAAGAATTTATGTTCTGTCCCCATTTTGTTCTCAAAAAATTTGACGGATTTGGAATACTGTTACCATAAATGCCCTTTAAATGCAACATTATTTCGCTGATAATTTGACTATCTGCCATACTTTCTGTCACAGTTGCATAATCACCAAAGGCAAAAGTCATGAGCCCATTTGATGGGGTAAATTTTTTGATATTCAGAAAGTAATTAAATTTTCCTTTAGTCTCTGGCGTATAACCAATATATTGTAATTTGGTGTCCCAAAATGGAGTATTCCAAACCAATAAAAATTTGTTTACATTGCCAATATTAGTGTTGCTAATTGCATTAATTTTATTTGTGGGTAATGCAGGAGAAAAACTAATTGCATTGTTTTTTAGTACACCTAACGGAACCGAAACAACGACATAATCAGCTTCTATCTTATTGCCGTTTGCAGTGATGCCTACTTTTGCATTTGCATAATTGATACTTGAAACTCTTGTATTTAGTCTAATATCTAAACCCGTTGCCAAAAAATCGGTTATTTTATCGTAGCCGTTTGTAATAATTACGTCCGCTCCGCTATATTCTTCGTCATCATCAAAGAATTTTGACGAAAGTTTTGAAATATCTCCGCCAGTATCAAATTCTAAATAAGCAGAAAGCATATACTTCCAGAGTTTGTCATTGGATTGCGTTGGATATAGCGAGTTGAAAACTGTTTGAAAACTTTTTGTTTGCGTTCCTGCACTTCTAACTGTGTTTAAAGCACTTTCAAATTGTTTTTCAGTACTTGTTAAAACAGTGTCAGAATAGGCTATTCCATTGGTGTTAAATACTTCTACGCTATCATCAGAAGTCAGGAAAGTATTTGCCCCTGCTATTGATGCCAAACTTGTAATTGGATTGCCTATCGGTCCATGTATCCAACTTGCTCCTTCATCAAAGGCCACGCCAAGACTTCTGTCTGTCCGTATTCGGCCACCTACTTTTTCTTGTGCCTCTAAAACAATAACAGTAAATCCTTTTTCTTTAAGTTTTTTGGCAGCAGCAAGTCCTGAAATACCACCACCAATTACTACAACAGTTTTTTCGTTTGAATTTACGTTTTCATTTTCTTTTTCGCAACTTGCCAAAAGTGTTGGTGTTAAAAACAATAATGGCAGTCCAGTTGTGGTATGCTTTATAAATTTTCTTCTTTGCATATTTTTGATTAGTTTGTATTGGGTTTCAAAATGGCTACTAACGTTTTGGTGCTTGGCTAAGGTGGTGGTTTTCACCACAAATGTGTCTGAGAACCAAACTTTGATTAACCACAAATGTGTCTGCGGAGCACTGAACCGCCACTTTTGCCAAACCCGTGTTAGCACTTCGCCCTTCTTTTCTGTCGTGGTTGTTCGTTGTCATTTCGTGTCTGTCTTGGTGCGTTGGCTTGGTGGCTCTTTTGTAAAACTTGGCTTTAGCGTTGGATTGTGCTGTTTTGCAAATGTGCCACCAAATGCGTTGGCTATTTTAAATAAATTTCGTCTCTTACATAAGTGCTGTTAAGCCAAAAACAATGCTTCGTATATTTTTTTGCTTTCGTGAATTTGTCTTTTGTCGGCAAAGGATACGTGTCTGCTGCATTAGTGGCGTGTGGTCTAACATGTGAAACTGAATTGAAAGATTTGTTTGGAAAGTTTGTGTAACGAATTCCGTCTTTAACTTCTCTTACAATTTTACCTTTTGAAACGATATTTTTTGTTTTCGCCCAAACTTTCTCGGCTTCTAAAATGTCGGTATATGGCATATTCCAAAATTTTACTTTTCGTAAAACAAGTACTTCGTTTTCAAATTGAAAGAAAACAAATAAAAATTTATGCTCTAAAATATTTTTGAAATTTGATTCATCCCATTCTTCATTTACAATTTCTTCGTATTTGAAATTTGAAAACGAAATGTCTTCCTTCGGTAAATTATTTTCTTTTAATCTTACAGTCTTTACAATAATTTCAGCCTTTTCAAACTCCTCAATTTCTTTGTCCAACTCAATTCCTAAAATTGCTTTCGTAAGATTGGCATAAAAACTCTTTGCCGTTGTATTGATTTTAACGCCTGTTTTTTCAAGAATTTGTTCAACCGTTTTATTATAATATGGTTTGAATTTTGAAATTACAATTTCTTCAATGGTCTGTTTTTTCGCAACGGCTACTGATGGAATTAGTTTGCCATAAATTCCTGTTGCTTCATTTGCAATTGAAGCAATAATATGATTTACATAACCTTGTTTCAAAGAATATGCTCTCTGCTTTGCAGGAATATCGTTGAAAGGTTGCTTTCTTGTTGAGTTTGAATTTGCACCTTTGGTGCAAGCTCCTAAATAAAACGTATCGCCTTCAGAAAGTTCGTGAGCTTTACCATCTGCAATTTTTTGTTTAATTAATTGCCAGTCTTTTTTGATGATTTCCAAATCTGTTTTTGGAAAATTCCATTCATCAACAAGTTTTATTAAATAATCGAGAATGTCGTAACCAGCTTGATGTAAATAAAATATCAAAAGAATGTTTGCATTCTTTTTCCAAAATGAACTGGTTTCAAAATCTTGGTTTACAACTTCAATATAGTTAATGATGTTTAAAACTAATCGTTCTTTTGAACGATACTCTTTATTTTGTAATTGCTTTAAAGGTGTTGATTTTAGCTCAAGACCAGCAATTGCAAAATCGGGCTCAGAATCAGAATTTGGCTCGTATAAAAAATAAAACTTTTCAAGAATTTGACCGAAATTTCCTTTGCCGGAATAATTATGTTTTAAAATACTTTTATCACAAGCCTCTCTCAAAGTTTTACCTTTTAGAAGTTTTGCAAATTCAAGTATTGAATTTTTGTCGTTAGGATTGTAAGGCAACTTCATTTTCAATTTTTTGTTTTAAAGCGATTCCGATTTTTTCAATTACTCCAACTACTAAGGCATTTCCCATAAAGAAAGCTCGTTTTGTATCAGAAACTCCTTCAAGTTTTGTATGGTCGTCTGGAAACATATTTAACCGTTCAAGTTCAACAGGAGATAGTCGTCTAAAGCCTTTAGGCGTTTGAATAACGTGTTTAAATCTTGATGCAGATTTTCCACCTTCTCCTGTGATTATAGTTCTTGATGGTTTGTCTAACGGATCAGGAAAAATCATTCCACCTTCACTATAATTATATTCAAAACCTTGTGCATTGGTTCGCATTTCTTTCTTTGGACCTTTTAAATATTTCCATTTATCAAGGTCGTTTTTATCAATGTAAAACTCCTCTGTTACTTCTCCGTTTTGAATAAGGTCTTTTAATATTGTAAAATTCCCTTCATAGTTTGGTTTGGTTTTTATTGTTGTTACTAAACCATTAATCATTAGACCTGTGTTTTCAAAAAGTCCAGTAGTTCCATTTTTATTGAAATTTTCTGATATTGAAACGATGTCGCCTTTGAGTTTAAATTCTGTCGGAAACAAAGTGCTGTCAGATGTTACGGGAAACGCTTTTGCTAAAGTTCCATCTTCTAATATCCATTCGGTTGGCGAAACTTCTTTTATGTTTTCATAAATCGAAGTTCCTTTTAAGTAAGCAAGTATAAAAATTCTTCTTCTTCTTTGTGGCATTCCAAATTCCGCTGCATTTACAATTCGCCATTCAACCGCATAACCTAACTCATTTAAACTTTGTAAAATAATTGCAAAATCCCGTCCTCTTTGCCCAGATGGTGAAATGAGAAGTCTATCAACATTTTCAAGAAATAAATATTTTGGTTTTTTCTTTTTCTCTGAAATTATTTTATGAATACTCCACCACAAAACTCCTTTTTTCCCAATAAGCCCTTTTGAATTTTTCAAGGTTGTCGCTACAGAATAGTCTTGACAAGGAAAACCACCAACCAATAAATCGTGGTCTGGAATTTTTGAAACATCAACTGCTGAAATATCTTCGTTACAATGTCCATTTTTTCCAAAGCGATTTTCATAAACTAAGGAGGCGTGTTGCATTTTTGTCGATGGCTCCCATTGATTACTCCACACAACTTCGTAAGTAGATTTTAAACCTTTTTTGTATTTCGACAATGCAGACTTTCCTTTCCAGCCTTCAAGTCCAAGTCGAAAGCCACCAACACCTGCAAATAATTCAACGACTTTAATTTTATTTTCCATTGTGAATCGTTTTTAGATATTTAACTTTTTCTTCCGCAACTTTTAAAATACTCAAATCGGCTTCTTGGTCTAAAATTTTATATGCGATTTGATCACTCAAAAAATTATTCTGTAATTCCTTTTCATTAACTTTAAAATATTCCGCAACTTGTTTGATTATTTGTTTTGTCGGTTGTCTTTCGTTGCGTTCAATTTTTGCCAGCAATGAAGTGTCGATGTTGATTTGTTCAGCCACCGATTTTAATGTAAGTCCAGCGTCTTCTCTTAAATTTCTAAGATGTTCTCCGAATGATTCCGTTTTTTTTATTGTCGCCATTGGTCAATTTTTGTCCAAAGATAATTGAAAATATTTAATGGACAAAAAAAGTCCACAAAAGTTATTAACAGAGTTTGGGTTGTGGGTGGGCTTTGGAGTGTAGGGTAAAATTAAATGTGGTGTTTTTGTGTCGGCAAGTGTGTTGGCAAAACACCTCTTTTAATTTTGCGAAGCGTTGGCAGTCTTTCCGTTATCTTGTCGAAATTTTGTCGGTTTATACGGTCGTCCTACAATGAGGCATCATAACGTTTTTGGGCTTTGCGAAGGTGGTGGAGTCGAAGTACAAAAGTTCATTTCAGCACAAATGATGACTAGGTTTTCAATGCTCGAATTTAGTACAAATGCCCCACTTTTGCAAAACCCCTGTTGAACTAAACCTTTGGTAGCTTTATTGCTCCATAAAAGAAAAAGGGGGTTGGTTGAAACACACCGCTACCTAAGGACTGGGCATCCCCGTTCCTTTCAACATCGGTTTCATGGCTTGGCTTTGAGCCACCACGAAACCGATGTTTTTAGCTGATTTTTTTATTCTCGGTATGCAAGTTAAACCATTTTGATATAATAGGAACTATCAACAAGCTAGTTGGAATGGCTATTAGGCAACCAACCAAAAAATCACTCAACCAAAGTTTGAAAAAATTAAAGCAATAACCTGAATGTACCACCAATAAAATTCTACCTGTCAATACAAAAGTCTTCATGATAGAAATAGAAATGAAAGAAAAAAACGAGCCTGCATTTTTGAAAATGTAGTGTTTTTTTCAATATTTATTAATATGTGTTCGGGTTTTTCATTATTTATTTCCTATCACTAATTTAAACACTTTTTTTATTAAAAATCTTAATGTTAAAATTAATAGGAAAATTACTAAAAGGATAGTGGCTAAAAATAAAGTAGGATAACTTAATATTGAGGATATTAATTTAACCTTTTTTCGCACGGCAATAGCATACTCAATTGATTTTTGATTGTAGGCAACCGTACTGTCGTATTTATAAGTTAGTAATTTAGGCATCATGCCTGCTTTTACAGCCCCTTCTAAACTAAATATATGCACTTCTTTCACTGTCTTAAATGCAATATTCATATCATGCACAAGTTGTCCGTAACTTAATAGTCCAGAGGTATCAATCCCGCCTCCCGTACTTCCTAAACCTGTAGCATATAAATTTACGTCTGCACCATATATTTTTAAACTACCATCGCCATTGCCATTAAGTGAGCTATACAGCATAGGAATATCTTTGTCAGTTTTATAACGAATAAATCTGGCCATTTTTTGAATGGAGGTAGAACCATTTGACACTTCGTCGTCAATATATGGAAAATAATACCCTTCTACTTCAAAACCATCGGTTTTAATTTGTGCTATTAATGAATCGTATTTTAATTTTGCACTTTTTAAATTACTATCATCTTCATATAAACGGGTAAACATTTTATAGGCTAACTTAAAAGGATTTGTCTTGGCCAGTTTCAAATCGTTCATGTCTATTTCAAAATCAAGACCTATGCCTTTTAATTTAATTTGGTTTTGCTTTGCCCAAGCTTTTATTTCATAATACCTTTTTTTAGACAAGTCGGCATTAATACTGTTAGAAAAGTACCCATCATCCTCGCTCAATACTAACCATGCAACAACGGGTACTCCTGCTTCGTTTAGTTTTTTCATAATAGCCGCACGTTCTGGCGTTAAATCCAAAGTGCCCATTCTAATTTCTCCATGCAAGGCTTTTAGATTTGGAATGATGGTGCTATCTTTAAATAGCTCAACTAATTCTGGGGATTTTAATTCATTAAAAAACGAAATAACTCTTTGTGCCTTTAATTGAGAGAAGGAGAACAGAACAAACGACAGGGTGATGATTTTTTTCATAATCTGGTAAAATGATTAAGGAATATATAAATTTAAAATCATAAAAATTAGTTTTAATCCTATAATTAGACTGAAATGTAAAAAAAAGGTCAATAAATTGACGCTTTCGATGAAGGATTGGTGTTGTATGGGTAATTAAAGATAGTCTAACCCTATACCGCTCATGCAAAATTAGTTGATGTTCTAATGGTCTGTATGTAAGTCAACCCATTTTGATATAATTGGAACTATCAACAAGCCAGTTGGAATGGATATGAGGCAACCTACCAAAAAATCACTCAACCAAAGTTTGAGAAATTTATCAGAATAGCCTAAATGTACCAATAACATTCCTCCCGTCATTACAACGGTCATTGCAATGGAAACTGCAATATTGGAAAAAAATCGTGCCTGTGATTTTGTAAAATGTATCATAAATTGGAAAATAAAAAAGTCTGCGAATTGATTGAGTTCGCAGACTTGATGTAATATTTATTTAATTTCTGGTCGGCTATGCCATTCGTGAAATAAGGCTTTTGGGTCTCTGTCGGCTCTTATTTGTTGGATTTTTTTCAGATTAGCGTCAGATAAAAATGGTGCAGTTCTTTTGTGCAAACCTTCATCAGCCAATTGGATTCCAGTACTCATGTGGTTCATTTTACTCATCATAGATGCAGCCCAATCGCCATATTTTGACGTATCAGCAGCATTTTTCCAAATGGTGTATAAGGCAATGTAGATATTGTCTTCATTGGAATAAGCCATATCTGATTGAATTTGCCCAGGATGCCAATTGAGCCAAAGCATGTGCGATGGTGCAGGAGGCAAGGTTTTTGCAATTTCTTTGATGTATGGCATTAAGTCTTCCAATGGGGCGTGTGTCCACATATTGTCAACTCCATAGTGATGGTTTTCTGGATAGTGGCTCATCACCGTTTTGTACAAAGCGTTAATACCTGGGTCAAAAGCTGGTGTAGCAAATAAGGCTTTGTTCTTAATTGGGCTGTTTTTCATAAATGCCATTGCCTGTTCAAATTCATCTCTCGTATCTGCAAAAATGGGTGCGGCGGCCTCAATACCACGTCCAAATATTCCTGTCATTTTATTACTCATTATCATTTGAAACTCTACAGCTTTTGGTATGCTTGGTCCCACTTCGTATGCCCAACTATAAACATCTTCCAAATGTTTCATATAAAATTGATGGACAATAATGGCTCTATATTTAGGCAATGGATAAAGTTTTAAGTGAAAACGAACCACTACACCAAAAAAGCCGCCACCTGCACCACGTGCCGCCCAAAACAAATCCGCATTTTCGGTTTCGTTGGCATGGATGTATTCACCATCGGCAGTAACAACATCAATGCCAATAACACTCTCACAGGCTATTCCCAATTTCCTGCCGTTCCAACCATAACCGCCTTGCAACAGATAACCACCAATGCAAACACCTTTACAATGTCCCGCTGGGAAGAAAAGATTATGCTCATACAATTCCAACATCAACTCACTTCCGCCAACGCCTGGACCTGCGGTTGCCGTCATTTCTTTTACATTCACTTCAAATTGATTGAAGTTTTTCATCATTATCAAAATGCTGTTGTCTCTAATATGATTGGCACTAAAACTATGGCCGCCCGAACAAACCGTAAGCTTTTTACCGTGCGATCTAGCATATTTTATGGTTTCAATAATATCTTGAACCGACTTGGCTTCTACCACCTTAATTGGTCTTTTGCCTGGATCCATTTTATTGAACAATGACCCCATTACCACGCTTTCAAAATCTTCGTCGGTTTGTTCAATTACTCTGCCTTCTATGTCTAATTTTTCAATATTTTGGTTCATTTCGGCATACAATTTTGGTAAAAATGCTGCCAAATGATTCATTTCTTCAGAACAATGGATGACTATTTTACGTCCAAAATCTGGAGCTAAAATTTTTATTTTTTGGATAAATGAAGATGCCAAATTTGGCAAAATACCTTCTCTTCTAATTTTAATGTATTTTCCGCCCATCCAAAAGCGAGACCGCATCTCTGAGCCACCTTCTACTACACGCACCTGATGCACTAAATAGCCAAAGTCTATGGGGTATTTTGAGTGTCCTATCCTTGCACAGATATAAACAGCTTTTGAAAGGTCATTAATAGCATCAAAAGAAAATCCGAACTCAGTAGGCTGTTTAAATTGAATAAGCCCTTCCGCAAACTCATCAACAATATATTCTTCAATAACTGAATTTCTGCCAATGTAAGAAATATCATTTCCATCATCTTCCCAAACGGCACTTATGTGTGATTTTGGATGCCATAGTTTGTAGCGGCTGTCTTGGCTACCGTGCCAGCCAAACCACCAATCCCACATTTCAGGTGTTACACCAGGCATTGCTGTAACTATTGCTGCATGGATAGACCCGTCTGGTTCGTTGGTGTAGCCTGTTTCCAATTCGGTATAACCCTCTTCTTCCAAATACTTGGCTTCGGAAAATGGAGGCAAAGCACCTGCTGGAAATGGTGTGTTTGTTAAAGCGTATTGCACTTGTGGGGCAAGCTCAACGATGTTTTCGTCGTAATATTTACCGTAGAACTTTTTAAAGTCTTCAGGCTGATAGCCTACTTTTTTCTTGTTTGCCATCTTAAATTTTGTTTAAAAAATTAATAGAACAAAGGTATAAAGCGATTTTGGGTGAATCACTTGAACTAATTCAAGAAAATTAGATGAAGTGCTTTATTTTATGTCAAAAGCGGTAAAATACTGAGGGAGTATAAAACTCAAAAGCTCCTGCAAAACACCATCAAATAGACTTTTATACTTAGGGTCCCTTCCAAACGTTATTTCGCTTTAAATGACCATGTAACTTTAGTGATAGACACCAACTCGCCCGTTGCTTGAACACCGTGTGAAACCATCGTAATCGTTTGCGGCTCCTTCGTTTGAATGGCACGTTCGACGACTTCAAAGACTTCTGCACCTTGTTCGCAGGTAAAAGTGGTCTTAGAAATGGCTTTTTTTGTAAAATCCATTTCAATATGACTCACCAACATTGAAATCTTGCCACGCCCTTCGATTGCCAATATACCCAAAGCACCCGTAGAAAGCTCTGCCGCCGCCGCTTGTGCCGCAAAATAGATGGATTTGAAAGGGTTTTGGCTGCCCCAATGATAAGGCAATGTCACTTCACAGCGTTCAGTATCCGCTTTTTTAAGACGAACACCCATAAACCACGCAGCAGGTAATTTATAGAAAAGAAAAAAGCCCATTTTAAATGGATTATTGATGTTTGCCAAATGTCTTACTTGACTTTCTGAGAGGTCGAATATTGAGGGGGATGCAATTTTACTTGTCATAATTTACCGTTAGGCATCGCATGATACCGGTTATTTTTAAATTGTTATTTATGCCCAAATCACATTGTCCTTATGCTCACAATATGTTTTCAACTGGCTGGCATATTTTTGATGAACATTAAAACGTTTCACTTTCAAAGTCGGTGTCAATAAGCCATTTTCAATTGTAAATGGCTCTTTTGCTATCACAACCGTACTCACTTTGGTATATCGTGGCAATATTTCATTGACGGCAAGCATGGTTGTTTCAAAACTTTTTGCCAATTCTGTTTTGGACTTTTTAGCACCATTTTCAGACGGTACAACAACCATAATAGGTTGTGGCATTCCTAAACCCAGTAAACAAAGTTGTTCAATATACGAGTTGGGACTGAACTCATCTTCTATTTTTGTGGGAACGATAAATCCTCCTTTTTCAGTCATGAACGTATCTAACCTGCGGGCTTTGTCGCCTGCTTCTGCCCAAGTGTAAGTTTCTCAACTATTACCAAATGGCTGATGTAAAAAAGGACGATTTGCCTTTTCTTTTTCAAATCTATAGAAATATTCGATTAATGTTTTTTCATTGATGATTTTACTTGCTTTTTATATTAAAAAACTGGTGTTCTTTTGTAAAAAAAGTGAGTTCATCTTCTTTGGATTTTAAATGTTAATGGTTCTAAATTCATCAATCACCTCTTTTACTGATTTTACTGAGGGGATATTTCCAACGCCTTTTCCAGCTTGCCAATATTGCACGCTGTCGTCGAAGGCGGCTTTGTTATATTTTTTTAAGCCTCGATTCATCAAATACATACGAGCAAATTTTTTGAGTTTATCATGTTTCAGCATAAAATTGATAATCGGACCGGTTCGGAGACCGCCTTTCATTATGTCGTCCGTTTTTATCATGGAGGAATTATTACCCGCAATTTTGTTTGTCCAAACAATATCTTTTTCCTCAGCATTAACTATTGCCTGTTTGTAAGCATTGGACACTTTACATTCATGGGTTGCCAAAAATCGAGTACCCATTAGCACGCCTGCATATCCCATCTCCAATGCTTTTTGATAATCTTCTTTATTACTAATACCACCGGCACATATCAAAGGAACATTAACATCCTTCAGGTCTTCCATAAATTGTTCTGCGGATTGAACGCCTGTTTGACCACCCGCTCTCCAATTAAGACAAATCAAACCATCTACTCCAGCATCCATCATCGCCAAACCCACCTTTTTATTATGTACATCATGATAGACCTTTATTCCATTCTCTTTTGCTCTTTTGATAACCTCGTGTGGTTTTCCCAAGGAAGTCAAAAAGAATTTGATGTCTTCTTCAATCGCTATTTCCATCCACGTTCTCATCTGCTCGTGATATTTTTGGTTAGCACCCCCGAAAATGGTGAAATTCACCCCAAATGGCTTTTTAGTGAGTTGCTTTATCAATTGCAAACCTTTACGAAAATCATGACCGTATAATGAAGTCATGGTAACGGGCTGAACCACGCCAAAACCGCCCGCTTCTGAAACTGCTGCAATCAATTCGGGATTAGAACCCGGATACATAGGTCCGCAGATGATTGGCACTTTTGCACCAGAGTCTTGTAAAAATTGTTGAGTTATTAGTTTCATATCTTCTTAATTTTAAATTCTATACAGAATTAATATGGCAAAGGTATGATGTGGTTTTTGGATAAGCACTTGAATTAATTCAAGAAATGTTAGATGCGGTGTTTTAATTTACTCAACCATTCGGAAGATATGCCCATAAACTCGGCAATGAATTTTGAAGGCACTTGCTGAACCACTTCTGGGCAATGAGTAATTAAGTAACTGTAAAGCCTCTCAGAGGTATAAGAAATAATTTTCAATTTAAAATCATTTTCTTCCTGCAAAGCTTGGGTAATCAAAGAATGGTAGAATTGAAAAAAGTTTATATCCTGAAATATAATTCTATCAATATCTTTTTTGTCAAATTCAATAACTTCCGAATTGGCAATCGCTCTCAATTCGCATTTGGTTTTTGTTTCCGAAAAATAACTGTCCACACAACTCATAAATGGGTGGAAATCTTCTAGGTAAAAGTTTATCGTTTTTTCGATTTCCAATTCTCTATCAATGTACCGACATACAAATCCACCTTTTAACACAAAATATGCTTTATCACAAATTGTATTTGTCTTTATCAATAGGCTTTGGCTTTTTACATTCAGTAATTTAGCTTTACTGAGAATGTTTTCAATTTTATCGGGTGCTATATTTGAGGCATGAAGTGATTGTAAAAATTTGTTCATTTTATATGCAATGGTCTGTAAAATATCAGCTAACGGGTATATATACGCAACCTTATCCTTAGTTGCGTCGGTATCTTATATAGTTGTTGTCCTTATAAAAATGAAAAATATTTTCTAGCTCTCAAAATTATGAATTTAACTCAAATATCCAAATTATCTAACGGACTTTTTATTTGGTCAAAGCCTTTGGTTGTTATATGTGTATAAATTTCGGTAGTTTTCGAGCTTTCATGCCCCATTAAATTTTGTATATAACGAATATCAGTGCCATTTTCCAACAAATGTGTGGCAAAACTATGCCTAAGTGTAAGCACATTAACATCTTTCTTTATGCCTTCCCTAAGTACTGATTCTTTAAATATTTGTTGAATTTATGATAATCAGCGTTTCATCAATGTATTTTAGATCATAAGTTGGATAGAAATTGATAAATTTCTCATGCATTTTTTTATAAACCAGACTTGTTTTTGGGCTTTATCTTAGTTCGTTCAATTTCATCAAGGCAGCAGTATCTATGATTAGGAATCATTTTAAATCAATATTTGTATTGTAAATATAAAAATAATAATATATATATAAAATTTAATATTTTATATATATATTATTAAAATATTAAATATAATAATAATACAAAATATAAAAAGTATTTTTAAAATCACTTGTTTCCCCTTCAAAAACCGCATTTTCCTTGCAAAATCAATATTATTTTTGTAAATTTGTATGTCGTTTAACAAGAATAGTGCAATAGAAACCTAAAAAAGTTATATAATAATCTTCATTAAAGTAAAAATAAAGGCTAATGGCTGAGGAAACAGAAAATTTATCGGATGGTGTCCCGCCTCCAAGTAGCGATGATTCGCTATCTTCCAACAACGGCACAATTATCCCAATCAACATCGAAGACGAAATGCGTGGTGCTTACATTGATTATTCAATGTCAGTTATCATTTCTCGTGCATTACCCGATGTTCGTGATGGATTAAAACCTGTTCACCGTCGTGTGCTTTACGGAATGGCAGAGTTGGGTGTTTATCATAATCGTGCATACAAAAAATCCGCTCGTATAGTAGGTGAGGTATTAGGAAAATTTCACCCACACGGCGACTCATCAGTTTATGGTACAATGGTGCGTATGGCTCAACCTTGGTCGTTGCGTTATATGCTCGTTGACGGACAAGGTAACTTTGGTTCAGTGGATGGTGATTCACCAGCCGCCATGCGTTATACTGAGGCACGTTTAAAACGTATCGCTGAAGAACTTTTGGCAGATATCAACAAAGATACCGTTGATTTTCAACCAAATTTTGATGATTCCCTCGAAGAGCCATCAGTAATGCCTGGTAAAATTCCAAACTTACTTTTAAACGGTTCGTCAGGTATTGCAGTAGGTATGGCCACCAATATGGCTCCTCATAATCTATCGGAAGTAGTTGATGGCATTATTGCTTACATTGATAATAATGATATAACCATCGAAGAACTGATGGTATATGTCAAAGCCCCCGATTTTCCGACGGGTGCAATTATATACGGCTATAGCGGTGTAAAATCTGCATTTGAAACTGGCCGCGGACGTATCGTACTAAGAGCCGTTGCCAACTTTGAAGTGTCAAAAACGGGAAAAGACCAGATTATTGTTACCGAAATTCCTTATATGGTCAATAAGGCGTCAATGATTGAAAAAACTGCTGGTTTGATTAATGATAAGAAAATCGAAGGAATCTCCGATATGCGTGACGAGTCTGACCGTGATGGTATGCGTATCGTATATGACCTCCGTAAGGATGCCGTTCCGAATGTGGTTTTGAATAATCTATTCAAATATACGGAGCTTCAATCTTCATTCAGTATCAATAACGTAGCACTATCGAAAGGTCGCCCAGTAACGGTAAATCTAAAAGATATGATTCGTTTCTATGTTGACCACAGAATGGAAATCATTACTCGCCGTACACAATACGATTTAAGAGAAGCACAAAAAAGAGCTCATATCCTAATTGGTTTGTTGATTGCCTTAGATTATCTCGATGCCGTAATTGCACTCATCCGTAAGTCTAAAGATGCTGATGAAGCAAAAACCGCTTTGATTGCAGGTAATTTTATGACCGATAAACAAAGGGAGGAGTTCTTGACAACTGGCCTTCAACGTCTCCAAATTATTGATACGTATGATAATGATGTGGAGGCTGGCATAATTTTGAGTGAAATTCAAGCAAAAGCTATTTTAGATATGCGTTTGCAACGCCTTACAGGTTTAGAGCGTGATAAAATTATCGGCGAATACAATGAAATCAAAGAACTAATAGACAATTTAAAATCAATTTTGGCTTCGGAAGAACGCAAACGTACTATTATCAAAGATGAATTGGCAGAATTGAAAGCTCGTTACGGTGATGCTCGTCGCTCGAAAATCGAAATGGCTGCGGGAGAATTCAGTATAGAAGATATGATTCCTGACGATGAAATGCTCGTTACGATTTCAAACCAAGGCTACATCAAGCGTACGCCTTTGCAAGAATATCGCACACAAGGACGTGGAGGTACAGGTTCACGAGGTGTAAAAACCAAAGATGCCGATTATACCGAACATCTTTTTGCAGCTACCAATCACAATTATCTCTTATTCTTTACTCGAAAAGGACGTTTGTTCTGGATGCGTGTGTTTGAAGCACCTGAAGGGGCAAAAACTACAAAAGGTAGAGCCATTCAAAACCTTATAAATATCGAAGCCGATGACAAGATTCAAGCTGTATTGAATGTTAAAACACTCGTTGACGAAGATTATATCAAGAATAATTATATTGTGATGTGTACCGAAGGTGGAACCGTGAAAAAAACTCTTTTGGAGGCTTATTCGCGTCCACGTCAGGGAGGAATCATTGCAATCAACATTGCTGAAGGTGATAATCTGCTCGATGTAGCCCTTACGAACGGAAATAATAATATT
>Ga0209189_1001937_pt1 | contig 14983 bp, 22 predicted proteins | sample C_130820_EF_Meta_FD_187308 | JGI IMG/M metagenome (GOLD analysis project Ga0209189, IMG submission 187308) | Freshwater microbial communities from Lake Croche, Canada to study carbon cycling - C_130820_EF_MetaG (SPAdes) (version 3) | ecosystem: Environmental > Aquatic > Freshwater > Lake... | reverse complement strand
TGTGTGGAAGACACAAATATTCAGTAACCTAGATACAATGGATGCCCTTAACGCCAGATACATGCAACTGATGTCGCAGTATGAGGGTCACGTGAATGAGGCGGTGAAGTCTGGAAACATTCAGTCCCACGTGGAGGCCCTGAAGGCCTTGAACCAGCAGATTGCCGACGTGCTTGATCAGATGATTGCGATTACAGCCAAGGCCAAGGAGTCACACGCCACTCTCTACCGCGACGATCTCATGCAGAAGCTGGATCGGATCCAGAAAGACTACAATGGGCTCGCACAGTCAACGGATCAGCTGGAGACCCTGAAGCGGATTCGTCGTGATCAAGCAACCACGGCGGACCCGTTCTTCTGGACATATTTTTGGTCGTTCGTCGGTCTCTGTATTGCCGTTCTTCTGTTTCTGTTCTTCAAGAAGGATATTCAAAGCAGTGTTACGGTGATGAGCACACCCAAGATGGCGGCGGCCACACCTGTCTTGACATAATAGGGTGTCATGTCGATCTGTTCCGCAGAGTCTGCGTTGATTTTTTGCTCCGTGGCATACCGATCCTGTAAGCGCGGGCCCTCCTTCCGAATCGTCTTCATCTCTGTGCCAAGACGAGCAATCTCTGGATTTGTGTCCGTGTATTTCTTGACGAATCCATTGATTGTCCGCGACTGCTCCTCCGTCTCCTTCTCCTTATCCTCGACATACTTCTTCATCCACGCCTCGGCGTTTTCATAGGCTACCTTGTATGCCTGATTCCCCGTGATCTTATACTGGACATAGTTGTCCTTGTAGGCACGAAGAGCCTCGTCCATTATCTTGTCTGACATAAAAACAAAATGCCCATCGCATCGTATCTGGAAAGCAATGGAACACCTCACGTGAAGACGTGGCGCGATGCGTCGGAGCACACCCGCTTCATTCGGATGGCGGCCACGGTGGCGCCCTTGATCAGCCAGCCCAACGGACTCAATGTTCCCAAGGGCGGGTTTAACTCCAAGTCGGGTGGAATGCAGGCCAATCGTGACGCGCGCCTGATTAGCCCGGTGTTCGGAACATTCAAAACTTTCGCACCTAATAATAGCTAGACGTCCGATGTCCTTCTCGGAATACGCCAAGATTCAAAGTGAGTATGCAAGCTACTCGCCGCAGTCGGATATTGGAAATCAGTATAAGGAGGCCGCAGAGTCTGTGAAACCCTTGCGCCCTCCTACGGCACCCGCGGAAGACATACAGAAGGTGCGATCTGATATCCTGAACCCCGTGCGGACACCCGGTGTTCTCTATATTCAAATCTGCTTGTTCATCATCTTTCTCTGCCTGCTGGCCTACCTCGTGATGCCCGCAACCTATGCCCACGGCATGTCGTTCTTGCTGCTGTGCGTGGCCGTGTCCATTGGAATCTTTCTGCGGAAATGATAATGGGTAATACATGTCCGGGGGGATTCGTTATGAATCCGGCACAGCCGTACTCCTGTATCGTTCAATGCCCCCAAGACAAGGGCTTCCGGTTTGAGATGATCAATGGAAAGCCGGCCTGTGCGTATGAAACTGATTTGCAATACTTTGTGCCGATCACGCCCCTACCCTCTATCAACACCCCAGAGGGACAACCTGTTCCGACAGCAGCGGAAATCCCCACCTTCAAGGCCGAACTCGACACCTTCAACAAGAACTTTCCCCCTGTCTTGGCTCAGGTTGATCGTAAACGCCAGCTCGACGATGCCTACAAGGCGATGCAGATAGCAGAGAACTCGGCGGATGAGTCGCCCGATGCCTACCAAGACGCCCGAGTCCGTTATTATACCCTTCTCAAGGGTGATACGTGGAAGGAGGAGGAGGGCAAGCGGGTGGGAAAGGCCGAAGCGGAGCCTGTCGTTCAGTCCTACGTCCAGCGCCTCAACACGATCCAAGAACAAAACCAAAAACAGACACAGACGATGGATGTGATCAAGGGCGTGCAGGACAAGGTCCTCTCCGTCAAGGACGATCTCAAATACTCCGTCGATACCTTTCAAAAGCAAATTCGTGACTTGCAAAATGAGATCCTCGTCGAGCGGCACAAGTCGACCGAGTCGTCCAACACCATGTGGACCTTCTTTGACCTTGGCTTGAATATACTTTTGTTCTTTCTCTTACTCGCCCTGATTGTTGTTGCCTATCGCAAGCTCTTTGCCGAGTCCGAGACCCCCGCGGCCCCCACCGCCCCCGCCCTGCCTTGGTGGATGTTCCGCAGATAGTTTATACATAGCCGCCCTTACCAATCAATGCAGTGTCGGCTATGCCTCGACACGAGTGACCTTGTATCCATGGTCTCTCCCTGTATGTGCTCAGGATCTATGGCATATATCCATTCGAGTTGCCTCGATGAATATATTCGATTCTATCCCGACCGCGTATGCCGGGTATGCCAGGCACCCTTCGTCTTCCGCTCACCTCGGGATGCGTCGGCGATGGCCTCTCTTTACTTTTTCTTTCAAACCTTCCTCTTGGCCTCGGATCTTCCCTTTGGAATCAAGGTCGTTGTCTTCTTGGCCTCCACTCTGTTCTTTCGGAACGTGCTCCTCCCGTCGTCGGTCTCGTGGTCGGCGATCACCATACTTTGCGTCGTGAACCTCCTGACGATGCCGATCCTGTCGATGATGTACCTTGCGGGTCTGGTCGTCCTCACAGTCGGATACCTCATTCCGGCCGAGTATGTCCTCTGCATGGCCATGATCACCTTGGTCTCTGGTTACCTGTTTCTTATCGCCTTTGTCGCGGCCTCGCACTTCAATAGTTTCACAAACGCCCTCCTGCTGGGCACGGTCTTCATCCTCTGGAACACGGGCATGCGTGCGATTGACAAACTGCGAGTCTAATCTAGACGACAATGGAGGTGACAGACACACGGTCAGTCACCGATTTCCAAAAAACAACCTTTTGTGGACACAACCGCTCAACGGTCGTCAAGGTCCTCACCCAGAACATCGGTCTGGGACATGCCGATTACTCGTGCTATTGGTCGCTTGAACTCCTCTGTTCGGGGTTGGTGCATACGCTCTGGATGTCCCTGTTTGAGGCAGCAGCCATCCACGTGAATCGTGCGCAACCGGCCGTGTTCTTGTTCTTGGCGGACTCGTATGAGAAGTATGCACCTATTGAGGCGTCCTACGATGTTCGCAACATGACGGCGATTCGGAACAACCCCGACGTGCGCCGCAAGATTTGTGAGGCCGCCGCAACCGTAGCCCTGTGTCGCAAGAACAAGCTCCCAAGCCTCCCAACGATCAAGCCGGCCCACGACTTTCATCAGGTCACGATTCAGGAAAGTCTGCGCGCACCCTCGGCCATCTATGGAAAGCTCGTGCTTCGTCGCGATGATCCGATCACGGTCGCGATTCCTGTGAATGAGATTTGTTACTCTCTACGCAGTGATGTTCGTGATGTGACCAAGACCCTGTATTGGATTGCGTGGACGATCGCCTACGGCCGCGAACACAAGAAGCAGACCAAACAAGCCTTGGTTTTTTCGAATCGCTCGGATGAGTTTGTCGGGCATGCACAGGGTGCACATGTGGTCTGGGTCTTCTGGGATTGCGTTCGGAAGCAGGCGCAGTCGTATGCTCGCCCTCACGTGGAAGTTCTCTACAAGATGTATTGTCTGCGGTGGTCGCCCTCCGAGGTGACGGCACGCCAGAGTCTCTTGATTGCCGCAGTTGTCTTGGTATGCGAGGGTGTCACGCTTGACACAACACCTGTAACGAGCGAGACGACGGCCGTCTCTGCGGTCCTTGGGGGTATGCCGGGGTGGATTGACGCGATCATTCGCATGCAAAAGAGTTTTTCCGTTTAAAGAAGTATAGAATGAAGATCCCGGGTGTCAGCGCGCGCTACTCTACGATTATCACAATCGCCCTCCTGTTCTTCATCGTGGCGAACCCGATGGTGTTCCGCTTTGTCGACTCCCTGCTGGGGTGGCTGGCGGGCCCGGTGGCCAGCCCCTCGGGATGCCCGACGACGCTGGGTCTGATCGTGCACTCGCTGGTCTTTGCCTACCTGCTGGTGTGTGTGGTCCGCGCCTAGGGCGCGTAAAACGAACCCGTCTTCTCTAAATGAAATACACAAACAAAATGTTCCCCCGCATTTCCGCCTCCAAGGTGGCCGGCTTTATCGGCCTCCACAAGTTTCAGAACCAGCATGAGATTTTCTACGAGCTTCTGTGCAGAAACAAGGATGTGGCTGCCCAGATTGCAGAGATTGAGCGTGAGGAGGGCCGCCGGCCCTACCAGAAGGTCCTCGATGAGGTCATGAAGGAGTCGTCCGTTCGTGATTGCGTGTCCCTTGGCGTCAAGGCGTGCGAGACGACGCAGGATGTTCGGTCCGTCCTCACGCAGGTCGAGTCGCAGGCACAGGCGGTCCTCAGTCTGCGTCATGGCGGGCTGTCCCAAGAGCTTCGCGACAAGATTGCCGAGGAGATCAGTGGCAAGGTCGGTCGCCAGCGCGGCATCAACAACGAGGCCACGGTCCTCAACAACTACGAGACGGCCCAGAAGGTCAAGGTCACCGACCGCAACAACAAGACCATCATCAAGGAGTGTATCAACTTCAGCCTGATCGGGCGTTGCGATGGGTTCGTGGAGTCGGAGAATCGTATCGTGGATTCCAAGGAGCGCACACGCTGGTGGCCGGAGATCCCGATCTACGATGAGATCCAGATGCGTGCCTATATGTTCATGACGGGCGCCAAGGAGTCCGAGTTGGTGGAGCGCTTCCCGGATGGCCGGACGCGCAATACAAAGTACCTCAATGACGCCGACAAGTGGAAGACGATCCACGATCTCATCGACAAGAACGTGGGGCTCCTGAACTCTGCCATGTGCAACCCCGAGGACCTAAAACGAATCGTCCTTGCGAATACCGTGGCCACGACACATGCGGATTGAGATACTCTCTGACGTCCCACCTGAGTTCGCAAAGGCAAAGCCACTCAGAACCTACGAGACCCAGTATATTTATACAGGCTTTCGTCGGTATGATGTCGAGCGTAGCGTCTTAATGGAATTTGTTGAAACAGCCGAGGGCACCATTCTCAAGGAAGTGCCCCTCGATCCCGGCGTCTTCTCTCGGGGATATTCGGTAGAGATGGCTATCGTGAGTGTCTACTCGGACACGCCGCGTATTTGGAAGGAATATTTGAACCCGCACGTCACTCACTTCTTCCGCGAAAAGCAACCGCAGTAACCCTTGGCCACCTCCGGCAACGCAGCCGCCAGCGTCTCAATCGCCTCCACATTTGGCACCTGATTTTTCAGTCCCTCCACGGTCTTCACCGCCGACTTGACCTCCTCCACAACGACCTTGATCGTCTTGAACTCGTTGGCGAGGGTCTCGAACAGGGCACGCACCTCCGCAAGCTCCTTACGAAGCTCCTCTGTCGGGAGACCTCCGAGCGCCGTGCCCGCACCAAACACGACCTCATCCACCTTCTTCAATCCCTCCTCCACGACGGGGACCACCGCCTCGGCTGTAGACACTGTTTCATCAATGGCTTGCATGCTCTTTGTATCCGTGTTCATTTTTTAATTTGCAAAGGTTGGTAACCAGTAAATGGATTTCTCACAGATTATGTCTGTTGCAACGGCAACCCTATGTGTGCTCGTTGTGTCGCACTTGTGTGTCTTCTGGGTCGTTCGGACGCTCTATCCGCCGCCGCCGCCGCCGCAAATGGTCCTTGCGCCGCAGGCCCCGCAGGTCACGTTTGCACCTCAGCCTCAGGTGTTCGCACCTCCACCGGTCTTCACACAACCACCCTCGATAGAGCAGCAGAATGTGGTCCTACCAACGTATGAAGCGGCTGTTCCCGCTGAAGCCCCACGTGCGGAAGAACCCCGTCGGGGACCTCCACCGGCAGAGGCAACCTCAATTAAACGGGATACCGGGGTGGGTGCTTCTAACGCATGATGAGAATCACGCGCCCAAGGCACTCTTTGTTGATACCAACGAGCGGGTCACTCCCTTCTCTGTCGTCCTCGATGAGCGCCTGTTCTCGGACACGGTGTTTCGGGCTATCAAGATCTCGCCACGCATCATTGTCCTATGTGACATCCGGTGGTTGAATGGCACGCCCTTCCACGAACGCCATGCGTTTGAGGATCGCAAGACCTGCCTCGAAGCACTCTTGGATACGTTCCACGCGCCTCATCAGACGGCTCTCATTACACCGGAACAGGCTCCGTTGGCAACGCTCATCCGGGGATATGAATATTATGATAATCTCCCTGGCTCCGTGGGCGTATTTAATCCCGCCGATGAATAAATGGCTGGCACATGTGGTGGTCCTGTCATGGGCGGACGTCGCCGCCGCACAATGAAGTCGAAGTCGAAGAAGCGCGGCATGCGCGGTGGAATGGGCTATGGGTTCCAGGGCGCGATGGGCACGAACGGACCTGCGTGGGGGTCGTCGTGGGGAGGCGAGGTCACCAAGGATGGCACGCCTGTTCTGGGCACCTCGGATCGCGTGGTGGGTGGCCGTCGCCGCAAGACCGTGAAGGGCAAGAAGGGCAAGACGACTCGCCGCCGTCGCACAATGCGCGGTGGCGCGACGTGGCAGGCACCCGGACAGGTGGGCTACGGATACACGGGCACAGGAGCGCGCGGGATCGCAGACGCTACTGGCTACGCGTCTCGGGTGCCTCCTTCGGGAGCCCCGTCTCAGAATCCTGACGGCGCATACCACGTCTAACCACGGCATCCGCGTAGACATACGGAAGGTATTCATTGTCGTTGGTGCGAATAAGGGGGCCTCCTGTGGCCATGCACACAAGATACATGCGTTGCATCAAGATACGAAGCTCCTGATACTCAATCCACTCACTCCACGAGCGGAAGGTGGCAATACACGACGAGATGATCAACATGATATCCGCCTGCCGAAGAATCACGAAAAAAATACATATCAACGGTGTGAGGATCATTTCGTTGATGCGTATCATGGTATCGCCCCAGGAGATGGGAGCACACTTGCGTCGAAGTTGGATGAACCGTTCAGCGGCCTCGAAGGGAGACGTGGAGTCGGACTTAGTCATTGATCTTTACGTAGATTCCATTGCCCGGAAATTTCTCGAGCTCATACGTGTTCGCATCGATGTAGGCAAGATCCGTCGTCTCTGTGATATGGATCAACTTGAGGACAAGGTCTAGGCGGATACAGTTGCCCGGGGCCAAGAACTTGTTGAAGGCTCGCGTCAGATCAATATCCGTGTCACGATCTCCAATCCACAACCACGGAGACTTGACCCGAGGAAGCAGGAAGGGATTCAGGTGCTTGACAATCTCCTCGCCGGCGTAGTGGACGTAACAAAGCTTATCACCATCCTCGTTCACCCATTCCTCGATGTAGACGGCGTTCTCCGGAACCAGAGTGACAGAGGGATCGTAGTCGCGCTCGTCGGCAAGGAAGTAGGCACGATTATAGCTCTTGGTGTCGACGGGGAAGAGCATGAGCATAACGACGCGCGTGTAGTAGTGGGCCGTGCGAAACATCGCGACCAGCATCTGGAGAATAACGAAGAGAACATCAGACATTCTGTGTGTGGATGCCTATGATCTCCGATTCGGTATCAGATTCGTTTTTACTCGATCGTGTTCGACGGGTTGGGGACGGGGACATCGTCCGACTTGTGCTTCTTGTCCGTGAACTTCTCCGTCAAGTGTCCCAAGACATACTCGTCAAAGCCCACGCCCATCGAGATCGCCGTCGCCAGAGCCGTGATGATGAAGGGCGCCGCGACAAGGAACCACGACACCACCGAGAGGCCGATGCCGCAGAACATATCCAGAACCACCACCGTTGCCAGACCGAAGACGACCTTGATGATCAGCGTTACCCACATACCGAACGAGGCGTCCAGACCCAGTTGGATGACAAGGAAAATCAGATACAGAAGCGCCGGGGGGCACAGGTCCTCGATAAAGCGCATTTACATATTTCGCGAGAGAATTCAAGAAATGGCCGAGACCATTCAAAACCTGACATCCTGCACACGAGAGGAGGCCGAGGCGGCCCTGAAGGAACACAAGGAGGTGTGGCGGGCGGTGGATGCCCTGATGACCCGCCCCCCCGTGGCCGGTGATAAGTATATCCCCGCCGAGCCGGAGATCGATCGTGGCATGAGCCAAGAGCAGTTGGAGCGCTGTGTTCGGGGGCGCTGGTTGCAGGCGCAGGTTAACGCTGTATTCTCAGTCGCCCACTCGAAAACCCTATCCGACCCACCGGCGCTACCAGACGCTGGGGCGGCGGCGCAGTCTGTTGAGATCCCTGCGGCACCGGAGCAATCACTGCCATCGAGTTGATCGCCTTCACCGGATTGCTGCGAGAAAAGTCCTCGACCAGACTCGCAATCCGTGGTGCCTCGTGGAAGATATCCATTCTCTCAATGTGCTCCCGTGAGCGGGCCGACATCGCCGCGTAGGTCTCTTCATCGTCCAAGAAGTCAATCGCGTCCGACCACGACTGCACGACCTCGCGATCACACGACAACGCTGCGTCACCAATCCACTCGGCCACACCCTCCGTGCTGCAGTTGGGGTGAGGCGGATCAGCCGCGGGCTTGGAATAGATCACGGGAATTCCATTGACCATCGCCTCAATGGCAATACGACCAAAACTCTCGTAGTAGGAGGGCAAGACAAGAATACGTGTCTTTTTGAGGATGTTACGAATATCATCGTCAAAGGGAATCCATTTCACATTCGACGGCGCGGGAGGCACGCGAAGTTCTCCGTAATATGGAAGAACAGCCAAGAACTTCCGAGCGGGCATGGCCTTGGCCATCTCGATGAACTGAAGAACACCCTTATTCAAATTTGCATTCACGAGGGTGATATACTCGCCCGCAAAGGGCTCGCCAATCACAATCTGATTACGATGCATGATCGGGCGCACAGTCTCGGTGCGCACAATGGACGGAGGGAAGGGCTTGATGTTGGCAAAATAGTTTGCCTGCATCGTCTTGTTCACGAAGAAGAGCATCTCGTTCCACCGTGTATCGGCACGACCCGTGACGGCTGTGTAGTTGCCATCAAAGTGGCAGGTCGCAATGATCGGACGGAAGTATCCACGCGAGTTGATACGGCGGACCTCCGGAAGAATGGGCGAATGCGGCGTGATCCAGACCTCGCTGGTATCGAGGTAGTTCGTGGCCGCCGTGTAGTGAAGAAACCGGAACCCCCGATAATTGTCGCCGTTATACCCCTCCTTCGGCTTCTGAATAATCAGAAAGACGATCGAATGACCGCGCTTCTGAAGTTCTGTGGCAAGATCGACATCGTGCAGGAACGCCCCGCACAAGTCCGGCATCCGATTGGCGAAAAAGACGATTTTCATTCTTCGTATCGTAATTATATTCAGGCATCAACACGTTTTGTCTGGATCAACCGAGTGGCGTCCCCACCGCGAGTCCAGTCATAGATCCAGTTCGAGGGATTCGAGTGCTCCGACGACTTCTGGGGAATCAGGGGGTCGAAGAAGTTCGGAATGGCCTTGTCCATGATCGTGTTCGCCTCCTTACGATTACGAGGAGGAGCCGAGAAGATCAGGGACGACTCATCGGCAACCGCCTGGGGGTCTCCGCCGCCCAAGTGAGGGGTCGTGGCGAAGGGGCGGGACCACAGCTGGTGCTTCCCCTTGTGGCGCCACGCGCCGGGCATACCCCAGCGGAGCTCCGTGTTCTCATCGACCTTGCACCCGCCGCCTCCGGCCGAGCCAAAGCCTCCGCGAGCAATCATACCCGGCTGGTCGGCCATGGCCACCGCGGGGTTCAACGTGTCCGAGCATCCCGCCGTGATCGAGGCGGTCTGGCGGGTGAGACCCTCGTTGTTCGCAAAGGTCTTGGTGGCCTCGTCATACTTGTCCGAGACGATACGGGTGGGAGCATAGAACCAGTCCAGCGTGTTCGTGGTCGACATATTATATACAAACCCAGATTTAATCGTAGAAAACGAACAGTCTCTCTGCTGGGTAGAGTGTAAGCACTGTGATACCATGAATGGCATTTTGCAGCCATGTGATTGGTATGAGCACGATGTCTATGACCGCGAGACGCGGCGTCAACGTTACGTGGTCGATGCCTTTGGGCGGACGTCGACCGGCAAGGTCGCCTGCGTTCGCATCACGGGCTTTCAACCTTACTTCTACGTTCAGAGCGAGAAGAAGCCCCACCCTACCGCCGTTCTCGAGACCAAGTATGATGTGATGGCAGGGTTCACAGGTCTTTCGACGGTAAAGGTGTGGAAGGTCGTCTGTGACACCAAGTCGGAGTTCTCCGAGCTGGCGAGGAAGGTGGGAGGCACCCTGTATGAGAGCAACCTGCCACCCTTCCTTCGGATGTTCCACCACCGCCACCTCGGCCCCGCCTCGCCCTTCCAGTTTCGGGCGTCCTTATACGATACGCCCGAGACACTCCACGTCGACGAGTTCTATATCTGCGACGTCTCGAGCATCGAGCCCGTCGATGCCAACATCCCGATGAAGGTGGCGTGCTATGACTTGGAGATGTATTCGCAGTCGGGTATGTTCCCACAGGCGAAGAAGGGCGATCCCATCGTTCAGATTGGCATCTCCTACCGCTGGTCAACAGATATGCTTACACCGATCCGCAAGCGCGTCTTCGTGGTGGGAGACGTTGACAAGTCCGAGGACCCCGAGGTGCAGTTCGTGGGGTGTCGGACGGAGGAGGACATGCTCCGAGCCTTTGACACTGAGATTCAGATTGAGAATCCCGACGTCATGTGCGGATACAACACCTTTGGGTTCGACGACGCCTACATTGAGGACAGGTGTATTCAGCTGGGAATTGCCGACGAGATTCAGCTGGGGCGTTGTGCGATGAAGATGAAGAAGGGTGAGACGTGGATGACGCGGTTCTCGGAGACAAAGCGGTTCGAGTTGGCCTCGGGGAAGTATGATCTCCGCTATCTCTGTATCCGCGGGCGTCTCGGTCTGGACCTGCTCCTGAACATGCGCCGTGAGCACAGCCTCGATAGTTTCAAGCTCGACAGCGTCGCGTCCGTGTTCCTCCGTGACAAGGTGCTGGGCTACTCGAAGCGGATCGTGACCACCAAGAGCACGCGAGGTATGCGCGTAGGAAACTATGTGCGCTTCGAGGTCGTGGGCAACAGCAGTGATCCCTATCGCGAGGGGGAAAAGTATGTAGTCACCGAGGTGACCAAGACGACCTTCACGATCGACACGAACGAGGAACTCTTCGACGACCTGCCCGAGTCCCAGCGAAAGAGTCTGGAGTGGACGTTCTCGAAGGACGATGTTGAGCCACAGGAGCTGTTCGACCTCCATGCCATCGGCGGACCCACGGGTCGGGCGCGGATTGCCAAATACTGTATTCAGGACTGTGACCTCGTGCTCACGCTGATGGCCAAGCTGGATACCTTGGTCAATGCGCGCGGAATGTCAGATGTCTGCAAGGTGCCGATGGAGTATGTCCTGCGCCGTGGTCAGGGCATCAAGATCTTCAGCGCGGTTGTCTACTATGCGTCCCAGCGGAACCAGATCATTCAGGTTCAGCATGCCATCGGCGACGACGACGGGGGATACGAGGGGGCCATCGTGATCTCCCCGAAGATCGGTATGTATCTGGACCAACCCATCTCGGTTCTGGACTTCAACTCTCTGTATCCGACGAACATGATTGCGTGGAATATCTCACCCGACTCTCTGGTCGCGGTTCGGGTCTACGATAGTGACGGCAACCTGATCCGCAATGAGTGCGAGCCACCCATCGACGCGGAGGCCTTCAAGAAGAAGCTGGCGGACGTGGAGGAGCGATTCACGGTGGAGTCAGTGACCTACGACAACAAGGACGAGAACGGGGTCATCACGGGAGAGACGCGGTGCTACTATGTCCAAAAGGACGACACGCAACCGATGACCGAGGGTGTGATCCCGAAGACGCTGGACATCCTGCTCAAGAAGCGCAAGGAGTTCAAAGAAAAGATGGAGGACAAACAATATGACGAGGCTCAGCGATCTGTTTACAACGGTCTCCAGCTTGCTTACAAGGTCGTTGCAAACTCCGTCTACGGTCAGACAGGATCCCGCACCAGTCCCATCCGGAAACTCTGCGTTGCCGCCTGCACCACCGCTGCAGGACGTAAAGCTCTCGGAATCGCCAAGCGTGTCGTGGAAACGGAGTTTGGGGCAGAGGTCATCTACGGCGACACCGACTCCATCTTTGTTAAATTCCCTACCACCGACCTATCAGAGTCTATCCGACTGGGTATCGCATCCGGCAAGTCCATCACCGCCCAGTGTCGGCGACCGTATAAGATCGCTTATGAGAAGACGTTCTACCCGTTCATCCTCTTCTGTCGCAAACGATACGTTGGCATGAAGTATGAGGAGGACCCGAGCCCAGCCAAGGCCAAGCGCGTGTCGATGGGTATCGTTCTCAAGCGTCGGGACAACGCACCCATCGTGAAGGATGTCTTTGGAGGCGCTCTGGACATCCTGATGAAGGAGCGGGATGTCAAGAAGGCCCAACAGTTCACGAATCAGATGCTGTTGAAGGTGATGAACAATGAGGTCCCGCTGGAGAAGTTCATCATCACCAAGTCCCTACGCGATGACTACAAGAATCCCACGCAGATTGCCCATCGGGTCCTCGCCGATCGTATGGAGTCTCGTGATGCAGGCACAGCCCCCAAGGTGGGCGATCGCTTAGCCTTCATCTACGTGGCCGAGAACAAGGCCAAGTCCAAGCAGGGTGATCGCATCGAGGAAGTGGGCTATGTCCGCGAGAAGGGTCTGCACCCCGATACGGAGTTCTACATCACCAACCAGATCCAGAACCCGGTCGCGCAGTTGTTCGCGCTGTGTATTCAGGATTTGGACGGATACACCCCTCCTCGCAAGCCATCCTACGGCACGCTCATGGAGACAATGATGGAGAAGCACCACGACGAGGAGAAGGCCACAATTGCTGTTCTCGAGAAAAAGGAGAAGCAACTAGAGTCCATCATGTTTCTCGGCAACCCGGCTCTCTCCAAGATTGTGCGGAGTCGGGTTCGGGGCCCGATGGATGCCTTTGTGGGTCGCAAGTAGCGCAAATAGTTTTCGCAACACGTCTCTCCTAGAACATATGGAGGAGGACGAGATCGAGCACGATATCCAAGACGAGGAGGACTACTCTATCCTCCTTGCCGTGCGTGATATGCTGCGGAACACGCGAGAGTTGTATCGGACGATTCGGTTTGTACTGCCAGGCACGCAGCGCGGGGAAGCGATCATTGCAAACGAGATAACCAATCGACAGATCCTGAGTGTCCTTCGGGCACAGATGGCCGCAAACCAAGCTGTTCGTTACACGGTCAATATCCCTCTCGGGAACATGGCAGCCAACATACCTCTCGTCGATCCGGCAGGATCGCGGTGGGAGGATCCTGTTCCTATCATCCCGACGGTGGAGCAACTTGCCGCTGGTACAGAACACAGCGTGCAGGCTCCCGAGAACACGACCTGTTCGATCTGTCAGGAAGGGCTGACCCGGGGCGTGCGACTTCGCCATTGCGGTCACTTTTTCCATGCGGACTGTATCGGTCAGTGGTTCACGATGAGCCCGCGGTGCCCCATGTGTCGCCACGATATCCGTGGAGCGGACGCGGATTCGAGTTCAGACCAGTCGGAGGTTGTCAACAGCCGTCTGGAAACTCTTTTACGTAATGCGCTGGGACATATAGATAGCAGACCATGATCATCGCGTGCACCCCAACGAGGAATAGGGGATGGACGCGAGAGTTCTCGGTTGCCTGTATGAAGTCCCAGACACTCCAACCCGACCTGTGGATCGTGGTCGATAACTCTTCGGATCCGAACGATACGTGGATTGGCATCGGAAAGGATCATCCTCACGTTCTCTACGACCGCGTGGAGGAGCCGCATACGATTGGATGGATGCGCAATCGTTGCCTCGATCTGGCCCTGAAAGCGGGAGCCGACTACATCGTGTTCTGGGACGACGACGACTACTACCCACCACAGCGTATCGAGGATGCGATCGCCGCACTGGAGGCACATCCTCGCGCCGAGTTGGCGGGGAGTTCGAAGATGTATCTGCTCGTTCTTCCCGAGAACACCCTGATGACCGTGGGGCCGTATGGGGACAGCCATTGCACGGGGGCGACCATGGTCGTGCGCCGCCGCTACGCCGAGGCCAACCAGTTCAACCCCGAAAAAGAAAAGGGAGAGGAGCTATCCTTCACAAAGGGATGGACAGTCCCCGTCGTTCAAGTCAACACTGACACGGCCATCGTCGCGATAGGGCACGGGCGGAACACCGTAGATAAATCTCAGGTCGTTCACAACCCCAAGACCTTTGCCGGCGAGGTCGTCAACAGTGTCAATGGGAAACAGGTGTTCCGCGCGCGATGGCCTGTTCAATGGGATCTGTTTCGACGGACATTTTCTGTTTGAGGATGCACAGCACCTCAGGCGTGCAGTCGTTAGGCAGGGTGATCGAGGGAAGTGTATCCGAGACCCCATACTGCATGCACTGAAAGATACGCCGCACATCATGCTTGAACTGCCTCGCGAGGATCTGAACATCCTTTCCCGGGAAAAGGGCGGCGAGGTCGGCAGGCTTGGGGGGATAGCACCGGATCTTGGTGATAGTGTCGTTCATCTTGAACACCCGTGGAACCTCGTTGCATGTCATCAGAATCGGGATCTTCCGGTCCTCGGACTTGATCCATTCGGACAACTTGCGTTGGGCGTGGGGGTCCGATCCATCCACCTCATCTAGAATCAAACACACGGGTTTCCTATGCCCTTGGGCAAAGGCTAGGATACTTCGTGAGTGACGGGCAGACTGCATGAGTTGCTCGACATCGGCAAAACTACGCAACGACTGGCTGGCATTCACCTCGAGGGGGTCAAACTCACAGGTCCGTGTCGCAGCCAAGACCATGGTCGTCTTTCCAATTCCGGGAGGCCCG
>Ga0209189_1001936_pt1 | contig 14984 bp, 8 predicted proteins | sample C_130820_EF_Meta_FD_187308 | JGI IMG/M metagenome (GOLD analysis project Ga0209189, IMG submission 187308) | Freshwater microbial communities from Lake Croche, Canada to study carbon cycling - C_130820_EF_MetaG (SPAdes) (version 3) | ecosystem: Environmental > Aquatic > Freshwater > Lake | place... | reverse complement strand
CTAGGGTTATTACTTGATAGCCGCCTGTGTCAATATGCGTTTTAGTTAAAGCTTTTTTCAGGGTTTCAAAATCGACACTAGTAATTTTAATTCCGCTCAAAAAGAGCTCCTGTAAATCCGGCAATTCTTTCAAAGACATTAATGCAGTTCCATTGACTTTTGTGCCTACCAGATTTAAATACTGCAACTGTTTCATTGAAGCAATGCTGGTAATCCCTTCTTGATTTAGATTGCTATAAGAAAGGTCTAGCTTTCTTAAATTGGTGAGTGAAGAAAGTTTTTTCCAATCGGCCGCAGCCAATTGCATGTTGGGCATTTTTAAACAAATCAGTTGTTGTTTCAACGCAACCAATGCTTCAAATCCACTTGCATCTATACTTGTTAGGTTTACAAAATTGGCGGTTAAATAATTGCTACCCTTGGCTACTGGCAAAATAGTAACACCCTTGCTTTGCAATACATTCAAACTAGCTATTGGGGCCGCAGTCACTTCTTCTTTGGGAAGGTCTTTATTCATTTTAACTGGCGCTTGTTCCAAAGACGCCAAAGCCTGTTTGATAGCAGGGCTTTGTTCCAATTGTTTACTCTGTTTTTTAAAATCGCCCCCTTGTGCAATCCACCATTCTAATAAGATGCGCTCCTTTTCTGTGATCTGTGGCTTACCCTTTGGTGGCATGTGTTTTTCTTCAATGGGATCTAATATTACCCTATGATATAATTCACTGCCAAGGGCATCCCCAGGTTTTAAAACAGCACCGTTTTTGCCACCCTTTACAACCCAGTCTGGATTGTCTAATCGCAAGCCTCCTTTTTGTTTACTGGCTGCATGGCAGGAATAACATTTTTCTTCTAGTATGGGCTCAATCACATTGGCATAGACCAAGGCATCTTGTGCATTTGTCAGCGCTTTTTTTGTTGCAACAATATCATTGCCAGAGCTAGAAAAAGCCTTTGTTAAATACCCTTCCCCATGGGTAAGGGTTCCTCCTAGATGTCCTGTTATACTTACTAAAAACAAAATAGCCCAAGCAATATATTTTATGGAGTTATTTTGCTGATTTTTAGAAAATAGATATCCTGTAATTGCAGTAAATGCAGTTAAGATACCCATCCATTGGTGAATGTTCAAGACCGTCTGGTCATATTCTCCTGTAGACCCCAATAAATAGCCTGTGATGCAAGAGGCTATCGCGCTAGCAGCGCCAATTAAATAAGCCAATGGAATCACAGATTGTAATGCTGCCCATTTTTCTTTTGTACTCAACCATTGTAATACCAAGGTGAACAGTAAAATGCCAATGGGCAAGTGAACTAAGAGCGGATGAAACCTTCCAATAAAATCAGTAAAAGCAAATAAGAACATCTGACAATTTTAAACTTGAGCTATTAGGAACTTGGATTAGTTAACCCTGGTATCTTTTGCGCAACAATTGCATCATGTGCACATTAATGCCCCATTGGTCTGCCAAGGCCTGACGTGTGTAGGGCAGGGTGGGCATATAATCAGGAGGACCAAATTCGGTGAGCATGGTTAAGTGTTTGGCGCCTGCAGCAATTTTTAATTCCACTACTTTATCCCACCAGCCCAAATGTCTTTTGAGTGCATTCTCCCATTCAGGCGCGCGTGGGTCATTGACTTGTGGTCCTTCTGGATGCCCAACCCTAGTGTGAATATGGTCTACCCTTTTGAGTACCGCTTGCACTGTATCTTCTTGGTCATGCAACAAACTCTCGTGCACATTACACCAATGAGAGATGTCAAGTGTTACACGCATTTGCGGATTTTTATCTAAGTATTGTTTGGCCACATGCGCCGCAAATAAAATGCGGGACCTATGTGTTTCATGGCAAATGATGATTCCCGTTTTCTTTGCAAGAGAAATGGAATGTTCAATTATTTCACTATTGGTCTCAACAGGAAAATAATCCTTGCCGGAATGACAATTGATATAGAGTGGTCTTTGTCTGTCTTGCTTGGCTGCCGCATTGGTCATGGCTTTAAATGTATCCAAGTGTTTACCTGGATCCGTTTCTCCAACACCACACAATAGTCCTAATTCTAATTGGTGTTTTTTCAACGCTTCAAATAGCTCATCCTGACCAGCTTTGGTGCCAGGCCACCACATTTCAATGCCATCATAGCCCGCTTGTTTGGCTTTGGCACAAAACTGGTCAACGCTTCCATCAAAACCCCAATTGGTAGCCAGTATTTTAATGGCAAAACCTGCGGGCACTTGAAAGCTGGGTTTAGCAGCCATTAGGGATTCAAATGGGATTGTAGCAACGGCTGCAATTGAACCCGCAATGCTTAGAAATTTTCTTCTATTCAGACTCATGTCAATTATTTTTTAAGCTACAATTTCATTGATTACCCTACCATGTACATCCGTTAAACGGAAAGGTCTTCCCTGAAAAGGATAAACCAGTTTTTCATGATCAAACCCCAATTGATTCAAGATGGTGGCTTGTATATCATAAGCGTCTACCTTTCCGCTAATGGCACTGTAGCCAATCTCATCGGTCTCGCCAAAGCTCACCCCTTTTTGAATGCCCCCACCTGCCATCCACATGGTGAATGCTTCTGTGTGATGATCCCTTCCTTTAAAAGGCATTTTCTTGCCTTCCCTGTTTTCTTGCATGGGTGTTCTGCCAAATTCTCCTCCCCAAACCACCAATGTTTCATCTAATAGGCCACGTTGTTTCAAATCTAATAACAGGGCGGTTATGGGTTTGTCCGTGCTCCTACATTTATTGACAAAACCATAATCAATGGCCAAGTCTTCATCCGTTCCATGACTATCCCAACCCCAGTCAAATAATTGCACAAAACGCACCCCTTTTTCAACCAATTTTCTAGCCAACAGTACATTATTTGCAAAACAAGATTTGCCAGGCTGGGTGCCGTACATTTCATGAATAGAAGCTGGTTCATCATTAATGTTCATTACATCTGGAACGGCTATTTGCATGCGATAAGCCATCTCATACTGTGCAATCCTGGCAACAGTTTCAGGGTCTTTGAATTCTTCATAAGTCTGTCTATTGGCTTCATTAATGGCGTCAATAGAAGCTTTACGCAGATCCCGATTCATGCCTGCTGGGTCTTTGATAAAAAGTACGGGATCTCCCTCACTCCTACATTGTACCCCTTGGTAAACCGATGGCAAAAATCCACTGCCCCAAACACTTTTTCCGGCGTCAGGAAATTTACCTCCTGAAGTGAGTACTACAAATCCGGGCAGATTGCTATTTTCTGAACCCAAACCATAAGTAGCCCAAGCTCCAATACTGGGTCTACCCAATCTTGCCGAACCAGTATGCATCAAGAGTTGTGCCGGACCATGGTTAAACTGATCCGTTTGTACTGCTTTTAAAAATGCCAACTCATCCGCTACGGTTGCCAAATGGGGTAAATGATCTGAGATCCAAGCACCAGATTGACCCCTTTGTTTAAAATTGGCTTGGGGACCCATCATCTTGGGTACCCCTCTTATAAAGGCAAATTTCTTTCCTTCTAATAATGACTGCGGACAATCCTGTCCGTCTAATTTTTGTAAGTCTGGTTTATAGTCAAATAATTCTAATTGAGAAGGGGCACCAGCCATATGTAAATAGATCACTGATTTTGCCTTGGGAGCAAAATGAGGTGCTTGTGCCATGAGCGGATTGGTATTGATAGCAGTAAGACCAGACTGGTCTTTTGAACCCAACCAATTACAACCTCCTAATAAAGAACCCATGGCCATGGCACCCATACCCGTAACGCATTCCTTAAAGAAATGTCTTCTGGTTTGTTGTTCTAAAATGGCTTTATTGGCAGCATCAATGAGTGGTTGATTATGTTGACTCATAGGTTAATTTTTGGTAATAAATTCATCCGTATTCATCATGGCTTGGGCCACTACAATCAGGGCTGCCGTTGCTGGTTCCTGATGAATGGGCAATGGTCCCGTCATGGCTTTCATACTGGATGGATTGTTTTTAAACTGGTCAAAAGCTGTTGCGTATAATTTTTCAAAAGCCAAACTAGTTGCGGGTTTAATAGACCTATGCATGGTCAGTTCATAAGCTTTACTAATTTGTATTTTACTGTTTTTAGGGCATGATTGCTGAACCTTAAAGGCAAAATGCTGTGCTGCTTCTACAAACACTGAATCATTTAAAGTGTTTAGTGCTTGCAAGGGTGTATTGGTTCTAATTCTTCTAGCCGTACATACTTCTCTTGTTGCGCCATCAAAACTGATCATGGAAGGATAAGGTGCCGACCTTTTCCAATAGGTATAGAGTGACCTTCTATACTGATCTACACTATCACTTTTTTTCCAGTAAGCCCCATTCCAAGGTGAATTCCAAATGCCTTCTGGTTGATAAGGCATTACCCCTGGGCCATACATTTTATCACTCAGTAATCCACTAATGGCCAATGCCTGATCTCGAATCTGTTCGGCAGATAGTCTAACCCTTGGGCCTCTTGCATATAATTTGTTGTAGGGATCTTTTTGTAAGGATTCTTGGTTTTGATTTGAGGCTTGTTGGTAAGTAGCACTCATCACAATTTCTTTCATCAATCTTTTCAAATTCCAATCATAGTCATGCATCAATTGCCAAGATAGATAGTCTAACAATTCACGATGCGTTGGTGTCATTCCCTGAGTACCCATGTCTTCTAGGGTTTCAACAATACCCGTACCAAAAAACTGTTCCCAAATTCTATTTACCATTGTTCTGGCAACCAAGGGATGTTTTGGATCTGTCATCCATTTTGCCATACCCAATCTATTATTGGGTGCACCTGCGGGCAACTTACCCAATGATGCTGGAACACCAGCTACCACTGTTTTTCCTTTTACTAACCAATTGCCTCTTTCAAAGACTTGTGAGATCCTTTGCATAGTAGCAGGATTCTCTAACATAATTGGGGTTTTTGTCACGTCCTTGGCATGAATCAGGTTTCTAAATTGCGCAAAAGCACTATCATACCCTGGCATACCTTTTCCTGGAAAGGGATTGGTTGGATAAAACCAATCAAATTGCATACCTGATTCCTCCGGTGTAGCAAGACTAGGATTCTGGTACTGAAAAAACAAATCGTGGATGCCCTTGGTGGCTAGAATGGGCATGGTGCCTAGGTTCCAGCCATTTTTTGTTGCTGGCACTTGTAATCTTCCAATGATGGGGCCATCTGCTTTGTCTATTCTAATCTCCCAGATACCAGATGGTTTACCACTGGTGTACCTAAACAAAATCTCCGATTTTCCTGTAAGGTCAACATGTGGAAGTCTTGACTTGGCATGGTTGCGCAAAACCAACCACTTGGTATCGGCCAGCGCCGCATTAACCAATTGGTCTGCTTGTATGCTATTGATGGCGGGTTGTCCTGTTTTAAGGAAAAATTGTAGCTCTTTAGAACGGTCTTTTGCTACCTGATCCAACCACTTTCCAAGTGCTAGAAATTGAACACTGTCTTTGTTGTGAAACTCTCTGAGCGTAGGATATTCATCATAAGTATCTTCATCTCTGGTATTATTAAAATAGGCCAAGAATTGATAATATTCATCGTGTTTAAATGGGTCATAAGGATGGCTATGACATTGCACGCAACCAAAACTAGTACTCATCAAGGTTTCCCATGTAGCATTAACCCTATCTATAACTGCAGCGGTTCTAAACTCTTCATTGTCCGTTCCACCCTCATCATTGGTCATGGTATTTCTATGAAAAGCCGTAGCAATATATTGAGCAGTTGTAGGATTGGGTAACAAGTCTCCCGCCAATTGTTCTATCAAAAATTGGTCATAGGGTTTGTTCTCATTAAATGATTTGATTAACCAATCGCGGTAGCGCCAAATAGATCTGGCATCATCCCTTTCATAACCCTTGGTATCTGCATAGCGCGCAAGATCCATCCATAAAGCAGCCCAGCGTTCTCCATATCTGGGCGAAGCCAATAATTGGTCTACTAATACAGAATATGCATTGGGATCCTTGCTCTGCAAGTATTGCTGTGCAATGGTTTCAGGCGCAGGCATCCCAATCAAATCCATACTCACCCTCTTTAACAAAATTGCTTTTTCGGCCTGCGGCGATGTGCTCAATCCACTATGTTTGATTTGTTCAAAGATGAATTGATCTACATTATTGACTATCCAATCTGGTTTTCCCCCAAGTCCTAAGAAACCTGTTTTGTTAGAAGGTACGGAAGGCATTTCAACTGCTGTATAAGCCCAATGATTTCCCCATTCAGCACCCTGGTTAATCCAATCAGTTAAAAGTTCAATGTCTTTTTTGTCCAGAGGTGGATGTTTGTAGGGCATTCTTTCTTCTGGGTCTTTGGTCGTTAATCTTTTGATCATTTCACTTGAAGCAGCATTACCCGGAATAATGGCTGCTTTGCCAGACTTATTTACGGCCAATGCTTCTGATCTAAATAACAAACTAAAGCCACCCTGCCTTTTTACGCCACCATGACAACTAATACATTGTTTATTTAGAAGAGGCTTGACTGCTGTATTGTAGTCAACTTTAGTTTTTGAAATAAACATTGTAAAGATCAAACCTAATAGGCCAAGGAAGATCAGTGTCCAAAATAATTTTCTGGGTTTGGGAAAGGGCATTACGTTAGATTGTCTTTAAAGTTAACAGAATTGAACTTTAAAAAACAAATCCATCACTAACCAATTGAGCAATTAGTTTACCCGTTTGCCAGCAATATAGGTATTCAGCACTTTTGTTTGTAAAATAGCTGTATCTGGAACGCTCATCAAGTCTTGGTCTAAAACCATAAAATCAGCTTTTTTCCCCTTCTCTAAACTGCCAATTTCCTTTTCCAAAAATCCTGCTTTAGCCGCCCAAATAGTCATACCCCTAATAGCTTGTTCCCTTGTTAGTGCATTTTCCATTTGAAATCCATTGGCTGGAAATCCTTTGGCATCTTTTCTTACCACAGCAGCCAAAAAGGTTTTGAAAGGAGAGATATCTTCTACAGGAAAATCCGTACCCAAGGGTAACCATCCATTCTGTTCCAGGAGCTGCTTGTAGGCGTATCCGCCCTTTAATCTTTCTTTACCCAAACGTTCTTCAGCCCAATACATATCGCTAGTGGCATGAGTGGGTTGAACCGATGGAACAATGGCTGCGGATCCAAATAATTTAAAATCATCCGGATGTACAATCTGCGCGTGTTCAATACGCCAGCGCCTATCATTACCGGGTTGTAAATACTTATTGTAGATCTGTAAAATAGCCCTATTGGCACTATCGCCAATGGCGTGGGTACACATTTGAAAACCAGACCCAGCAAGCACTTTGGCTAGTGAGTCATAGTGGCTTGGGTTGCGTAATAAAAATCCGCTCCAACCAGTTTTGTCTGAATAATGTGACAATAAGCAGGCCCCCCTACTACCAAGGGCACCATCGGCGTAGACTTTAAATCCATTGACAAATAAGCGATCCGTTTTATAAGGCCCCTTCTTCAAATATTTTTGCAAATTGGCATCATTGTCGCTCAGCATCACAAACAAGCGCATGCTAAGGCTTCCTTCTTTTTGCAAAGCATCAATGGCATCAACATCAGCTGCACTTAGACCACAATCAGTAATAGTGGTAAGCCCTTGTTGAAAGCATTTTTCTTGCGCAGCTTGCAACCATTTTTTATAGACTGCTTTGTCTGGCGCAGGAATCTGAGCGTAGACTTGGTTATCTCCGTTGTCTATTAAAACGCCAGTGAGTTTTCCATTGACTGTTTCTATAGCACCTCCTACAATGGTTTGACCCGCTTTAATACCTGCCAAGTCCAAGGCTTTTTGATTGGCAATGGAAGCATGACCATCTACCCTTTGCAGGATTACGGGTTTGTCAGGGAACGCCTTATTTAATAATTCATTGGTGGAATATACTTTTCCTGGCCATTTGTTTTGGTCCCAACCCCTTCCCTGAATCCAAGTTAAGTCTGGATGTGCTGCTGCAAATGCTTTTACGCGTTCAACCGCTTCTTCAAAACTGGTAGTTCCGTAAAGGTTGGCATAAAACAAAGATTGTCCGTAGCCCACAAAATGGGCATGGGCGTCTATTAACCCTGGATACATGGGTTTACCATTCAAGTCAATCGTTTCTTTGGCTTGGTATTTTTCACGAATCTCCTTGTCAGTTCCAACGGCCAGAATTTGTCCGTCTTTTATTGCAATAGCTTCTGCCGTGGTAAATCCACTATCTACGGTATAGATTTTTGCATGGAAGAAAATGGTATCGGCTTGTTGGTTTTTACAAGATAACAATGCCAAGATCATGACAGAAAAAAGGATTTGCCGCATAAAATGATTTTGGAATAAAGTTAGGGTGGACTACTCAATAAAACTCACTGAATTACTTGAGCAATTCACAAGGCTTTAAACCAGTATGTTTTTTAAACGCCGCAGAGAAATGCGAAATTGAAGAATACCCTAGGAGGGCAGACACATCGGTTACACTCAACCCCTTTTCATACAAAAGGTATTTGGCGTGTTCCATACGCTGCTGTTGGTAAAAATCAAAAATGGTGGTGCCGAATATTTCTTTAAAGCCCTTTTTTACATAACACTCGTTCATGGCCACTTTGCGGCTCAATTCCTTGATAGTGATAGGGTCTCCAATATGTTGTAACAGAATTTCTCTTGCTTGATAGATTCTTTCACGGCCACTTTCATCGGCCAAGAATTTACACTGGAATCCCTGCTCTTTTTCTTCTACCAAACATTCCAAACTATAAAGCAATAGCTCGTGTACTTTGGCATTTACAAAAATATTTTCCATTGAACCTGAATAGCTGTGGTTCAATAAGGCGTCCAATACATTTCGTTTGCGAATACATACTGGAAAAACCTTGGTAAATGCATTGGGATATTTAAAAGCCAATACCTCATCCTTGTGGTTACTCAGTTTTACATTGTGTACAAACTGGTGCAGAAAGCTGGCGGTAAAATGAAAATGAAATACGTCTACGGTTTGGTGTTTGCCACTGCAATTATTTGTGAGCAATTGATTACACATACTACAACTTCTTTCCTCGCAGTAGCGATTACCCGTAGTGCAATAACGCAGTTCCAGATAGTTTTCTTCTGGCTTTTTGGCGTTATAGTGATAGACCATCATGCCCGTATCTTCTGCAACCCATGGGTTCTGGGCATAGTAACGGCGCACTTGGTAATTGATAGAGCCCGGAATCTGTTGCCCTTTCTCATACAACAGGTCCATGCTGGGATCAATCCCATTTTTGTGTGCCAGTCTTAGTATGTCCATTGCTTGTATCATGGACTGCAAATTTAATGTATAAACATCCATTAACCAAGTTTCAACTGTTAAAGCTAGGAATTATGACAGTTTAATGTTTAATTTACACAAGTATTCAAATCAAACAGATAAATGATGAAAAACATATTTTTCGCATTGATTATCAATATTTTACTCATTACAAGTCTGACTGCACAGAACTGTAAAGTATTACTCCCCTCCATTGCTGGGGTTTATGAAGGAGAATGTGATAACTCAAAAGCCAATGGTAAGGGCATATCAAAAGGGCTTGATAGCTATGAAGGGCAATTTAAAAACGGGCTACCAGAAGGTCTGGGCAAATACAGTTGGCAAAATGGCAATTGGTATGAAGGTGGGTTTAAAGCAGGAAAAAGACAGGGAGAGGGTACTATGCATTATGCCGTTGCCGGCAAAGCGGATAGCACATTGGCTGGATTTTGGGCCAAAGATTTGTATATTGGTATTTACGAAGTGCCTTTTAAAATACAGGGAAAGGGCTATAACGTACAAACCATATCCGTTAAACCTGATACCAAGCAATCTCCATTGCAAATTGTGATTGACCTTTCTAGTGTAATGGGCGGCTCAGATGACACCCATGGAACCATTCCAAAACCAGTGCTGGGAAGCGTTCAGATTTTGAAGGGTAGTTTTACAAACCGTTCAGAAGTGACCAATATGACCAAAAGAAACATGTACTATTTTACAGATGTGATCTTTCCCTTTAGTGCCAGTTTTCGTATTTCGGATGAGGATATTGTCATTGATTTTAACAATCCAAACTGCTATCGCGTAGAGATTGTAATGCGCCAATAAGGCCAGAAAACCCATTTTGGGAGAGAATCTGACAAAAAAAAGATTTTATGCCTATTTAGCCCTGTTAAAAGTGGATAAATAGGCATTTTTATTAGCCCTCCTACCCCTTATTTTCATTAACTTCGCCCACTGTCATTTCAACATTAAAAGGCAGATTAGTAACCCTATGACTCAGGAACAATTAGATAGTAACGACGAACAAAATAAGAATTACGGCGCGGACAGTATTCAGGTATTGGAAGGATTAGAAGCGGTGCGCAAAAGACCGGCCATGTATATTGGGGATATTGGTGTAAAAGGTTTGCACCACTTGGTATATGAGGTTGTAGACAATAGTATTGATGAGGCCCTAGCCGGATATTGCAAAAACATTTTAGTTACCATACATACTGATAACTCAATTAGTGTACAGGATGATGGGAGGGGTATTCCTACGGCCATGCACACCAAAGAAAAACGTTCTGCACTAGAAGTAGTCATGACCGTTTTGCACGCGGGTGGTAAGTTTGACAAAAACACGTATAAGGTTTCTGGTGGCTTACACGGGGTGGGTGTGAGTTGCGTAAACGCACTTTCCACCAAGCTCTTGGTAAACGTTCTCCGTGAAGGAAAAATCTTTGAACAAGAATACAAAATTGGGGTTCCTCAATACGCCGTTCGTGAAGCTGGTACTAGTGAAAAAACAGGAACCTATGTGCATTTTTGGCCTGACTTAACCATCTTCCAAGAATCGGTTTACAAAAGAGAAATTTTAGAAGGCCGTTTGAGAGAATTGTCTTTCTTGAACCGTAGAATCAGCATTACACTAACTGATCTACGTGAGTTAGATGAAGCTGGAACGCCCCACAGTACTGTATTCTGCAGTGAAGGTGGCATTGTTGAGTTTGTAGAATTATTAGATAAGAATGGCAACCGCACACCCTTAATTCCTGCTCCCTTATATGTTGACGGTCATGACGAAGCATCGAATGTTGCGGTAGAAGTTGCTCTTACATATAACGATGACTTTAAGGAGCATATCTTCTCTTATGTAAACAATATCAATACCATTGAAGGTGGAACACACGTCACTGGTTTTCGCCAGGCATTGACCCGTGTTTTCAAAACCTATGGCGATAAACAAGGTTTGTTTGAAAGAGCCAAAGTTACCATTGAAGGAGATGATTTTAGAGAAGGTTTAAGTGCTATTATTTCTGTTAAAGTTCCAGAACCTCAGTTTGAAGGACAAACCAAAACCAAATTGGGTAATAGTGAAGTGAGCGGGATAGTACAAACAACTGTTGCGCGTGCATTGGAAGCTTTCTTAGAAGAGAATCCACGTGAAGCAAAGAATGTAATCTCTAAAATAATCTTGGCTGCCCAAGCCCGTGTTGCTGCTAAAAAAGCACGTGACATGGTGCAACGTAAAACCGTGTTGAGCGGGGGGGGGTTACCAGGTAAACTGGCCGATTGTTCTGAGCGTGACCCTGAAAAATGTGAACTATACTTGGTGGAAGGGGATTCAGCAGGCGGAACGGCTAAACAAGGCCGTGACAGAAGCTATCAAGCCATCTTGCCTTTAAGGGGTAAGATCTTGAACGTTGAAAAAGCCATGGAACACAAAATTTATGAAAACGAAGAGATTCGCAATATGTATACGGCATTGGGTGTAACAGTTGGTACCCCAGAAGACCCAAAAGCATTGAATATTGTCAAACTTCGTTACCATAAGTTGATTATCATGACCGATGCCGACGTGGATGGATCTCATATTGCTACCCTAATCCTAACCTTTATCTTCCGTTATATGAAGGAACTGGTTCAACAGGGTTATGTATATATTGCCCAACCACCTTTATACTTGGTAAAAAAGGGTAAAGAACAAGAATATGCCTATAATGAGGAGCAACGTAAGTTTTGGATTGAAAAATTAGGTGGAGGAAAGGATGAAAGCGTCAATACCCAACGTTACAAGGGTCTTGGTGAGATGAACGCCGAACAATTGTGGGAAACTACCATGGACCCAACACGTAGAACCCTTAAACAGGTGACTATTGACAGCGCCTTTGAAGCTGACCGTATTTTTAGCATGCTGATGGGTGATGAAGTTGCTCCACGCCGCGAATTCATTGAAACACACGCCAAATACGCCAAAATTGACGTTTAGTGGTAAAAAAAATGTTAGTTTTAAAAATATTAGCCATAAGCACAATTCTCTAACAATTAAATTCTACGAAAATGGACACTTCAAAAATGATTAAAGCATATTGCCTAAAAACAAAGGAAAAGAATGTTCCTATGCAAGACGCTGTTGTCACTAAAACTGCTAAAGGCGGTTATATGGCTGGTGGTCATGATGGAAAAGGCAACAAAATGGCAGCTATCTTGAGCGAAGCAAAAGCTTTGCAAGCGATTGCTGACGGTGTTGCTACAAAAGGATTCTAGTTTTTAGGATTCCAACTTTATTAAGCGCTGGCGGGTTCATCCTTTGCCGGCGCTTCTTTTTTGCCCAATACTTTGTTATGCATTCTTTCTAGAAATAAGTGCATGGCTTCCATGGACTTTACGTCATCTACCACCAATAAGAACATTTTTCCGGCTTGTTTTAACCTGGCTTTATTGGTACCTGTTTGTAAATAGGCCAATACGTTTTTAAAGAGCTCCGATTCAAAATAAGGGGAATCTGGTCTATTGATAAAATAGCAACGTAGGGTATTGTCTTTCAAGGTCATTTTTTCAAAACCTAGTTCTACTGCCATCCAACGGCAGCGAACTGTAATAAAAAGGTCATCAACCTGTGGTACCATTGGCCCAAAACGGTCTATCATCTCTGTATAAAATCCAATTAATTCTGTTTCATTCTCACAACTGTCTAACCTTGTATACAATGAGAGTCTTTCTGTTACACTATCTACATAATTATCGGGAATCAGAATTTCCAAATCTGTATCAATAGTGCAGTCTTTGACAAAATCATCTTGTTTGCTAATCTCTTCTTTAAATAGTTCTTTGAACTCGGTGCGCTTTAATTCTCTAATGGCTTCTTCCAAAATTTTCTGATACATTTCAAACCCAATCTCCGCCATAAACCCACTTTGTTCTCCACCCAACATATTACCCGCACCGCGAATGTCTAGGTCACGCATGGCAATCTGGAATCCACTTCCCAGATCACTAAACTGCTCTAGTGTTTGCAAGCGCTTTCGCGAATCGGTTGGCAGGGAACTCATGGGTGGCCCCATCAAGTAACAAAAAGCTTTTTTATTACTCCGTCCTACTCGCCCACGTAATTGGTGCAAATCACTTAAGCCAAAATAATGCGCATTGTTGATCATAATGGTATTCACGTTAGGAATATCAACCCCACTTTCCACAATATTGGTACAAACCAATACATCATATTTTCTATCTATAAAATCAAGGATCCTTTCTTCTAGTTCATGACCTTCTAATTGACCATGCGCAAATCCAATACTTAGGTCTGGGCAAAGCCCTTGTATCATGGCACACATTTCTGGAAGACCCTGCACCCGATTATGGATAAAAAAGACTTGTCCACCTCTTTCTGTTTCATAATAAATGGCTTCTCTGATAAAGTCATCATTAAACATGTGCACTTCTGTTTGAATGGGCTGCCTATTGGGTGGCGGCGTATTCATGATACTCAAGTCACGGGCTCCCATGAGTGAGAACTGCAAGGTTCTTGGAATGGGTGTAGCCGTTAGGGTTAAACAGTCTACATTGGTTTTGAGCGTCTTTAATTTTTCTTTGTGACCCACGCCAAATTTCTGTTCCTCATCAATGATCATGATGCCTAAATTCTTAAACTTGACTTCTTTGCCCAAGAGCCCATGCGTACCTATGATAATATCTATTTTTCCTTCTTCCAGTCTTAGTAGGGTTTCTTTTTTCTCCTTTGCAGACTTGAATCTATTTACATAGTCAACCGTAACAGGAAAGTCCTTTAAACGGTCTTTGAATGTTTTGTAGTGCTGAAAAGCCAAGATTGTGGTGGGTACTAAAATGGCAGCCTGTTTTCCATCTACACAGGTTTTGAAAGCTGCTCTAATAGCAACTTCTGTTTTACCAAAACCCACATCGCCACAAACCAAACGGTCCATGGGCGATGGGCTTTCCATGTCTTTTTTTACATCGGCGGTAGCCTTACTTTGGTCTGGCGTATCCTCATAAATAAAAGATGCTTCCAGTTCCGTTTGCATATAAGTATCCGGTGCATGGGCAAAACCATGTTGGGCCTTTCTTTGTGCGTATAACTTAATCAGGTCAAAAGCTATTTCTTTAACCTTGGTCTTGGTTTTTTCTTTTAATTTATTCCAAACATCTGAACCCAATTTATTGATCTTAGGAGCCGTTCCTTCTTTGCCTGTGTATTTAGAAATCTTGTGCAAGGAATTGATGTTCACATAGAGAATATCACTGTCTTTATAAATAATCCGCACTGCTTCTTGCACTTTACCATTTACTTCTATTTTTTGCAACCCGCTATAAGTACCTACCCCATGATCCATATGGGTTACATAGTCTCCGGGTTGTAGGTCACGCAGTGTTTTCAGTGTAAGTGCCTTATTTTTATTATAGGCCTGCTTTACCTTGTATTTATGGTAACGCTGAAAAATTTGGTGGTCTGTGTAGCAAACAATTTTAAGGTCTTCATCAATAAAGCCTTCGTGAATACTGGTAGCTACTGGTACAAACTGAATCTCTGTTTGCAAATCCGTAAAAATGCTACTCAACCTTTCTAATTGACGGGGCTGTTCAGCAAAAATATAGATGCCATACTTTGCCGCTTCATGGGCTTTAAGATCCTTGATGAGTAAATCAAACTGTCTATTAAATGAGGGTTGTGTACGCGTCTTAAATACTATTTCATAGTGGGCCAAATG
>Ga0209189_1001933_pt1 | contig 15004 bp, 10 predicted proteins | sample C_130820_EF_Meta_FD_187308 | JGI IMG/M metagenome (GOLD analysis project Ga0209189, IMG submission 187308) | Freshwater microbial communities from Lake Croche, Canada to study carbon cycling - C_130820_EF_MetaG (SPAdes) (version 3) | ecosystem: Environmental > Aquatic > Freshwater > Lake... | reverse complement strand
TCTTTGCCACCCAAGCACGCCTAATTACCCAGTTTTGAGCGGCTGTAGTTCACTCGATAACATCAATGACAGACATTGATGGTCTCGTTAAGTGACACTCAGGCATCCAATAAAAATAGTCAAGAAAACAATAATAAATCTTACGGCGTGTATAAACATGAGGATCATGCTTGATGAATTTAAGCGCCGTCTTTAAAGCTTTGTCGGATTAATTGACTCTTCCCAAAATGACGGCGGCCTCTGCCCACTCGACTGCTGAAGATGCTTTGAGTTTATTAGTCAAATTCACGATTTGCGCAGGACTGGTAGCGTTAAATACATAGACACTTGGAGATACTAATAACTTGGGCGAGACGTTGATCACAGACTGCAAGTCCGCTTGTAGTGCACTTAAACTCGCTCCTGTTTTCAATTTAAAACTCACTTCCCCAGTGAGAAAAACAGTGGTGTCTAGCGCATGATTGTATGCTACCGCCAATTGCGTGTTCGTGATGGGTGCATTTGCACTAGTCGTGATGATGCTAAATATTGGAGTGGCAAAGTTACCCTCGCTGGGCTGCGGCACTGCGCGACTTGTAGGCAAAACCTCTAGCTTACTAGAGCCGCTGATCACCATTTGGGGATCTTGTATTGACCGAGCTTGAGTGACTGCCGCCACTACTTGAGTCCAAGTCAATGAACAGGCTAATAAAACCAAGCTAGTAACTAGTAACTTTTTGATCCAGTAATTCATATGCTGTGTCCTATGATTGTGATGCGCTTGGCTGTGTACGATTAAAAAATTAATGTCCATTCAGAATCAGCAATTGCCGGGAGCCACTAGCAATGGTCGTACCCGATGTAGCACCTGTGCAAAGATCAAGAACCTTTAATATCCAAGACCCCTTGGCAGGTTCGCCATAAAATGCGTTACTCAGGAACATGACATCAACCAGCGCGCTTTGCGGGTATGTAACTTGATTAACTGCATCATAATCACCAGTCCCCTGAAAGGCATGCATCAAAATCGATTTAGTGCCACTGGGGGACGTTAGTTCAATTTGATTACACCACAGCCCACTAGGATAAACATTTGGCGGTGCATTTGACACAGGTGCTTTTTCGATGTTAACACCAACCTGAACATACTCGATTTTATTAAAAGACGCATTGCTCATATTAAATTGCAGTGGGGCACCATCGGCAGTGGTGGGTACAGTCACATTTACAGGCATAGTAAAGCTTTCCCCAAATGATTTAAGGGCTGGCAAATAATTCACATAAGATTTAGCCATATTGACAGCTGCTCCCGCATTAATAGCTCCAAACCCATACCAGTTAGAGAACCAATTGCCGGCACTATTTCGTACCCAACCTTGTTCAAGTGTGATGGGGAAAGGCGCATTCAGGGTCACAGGTTCATGGTTCGGATGAATTCTTTTGGCAGTTGAGGCTAATATATATTTAATATCTCGATACCCTAAATTCGGATTGGCCTCTAACATGAGGGCAACCACACCTGAAGCATTAGGCGCTGCCGAGCTGGTACCATTGAAGGTAGCAGTGTATTGACAGTCTTTTGCGAGAGGGTTGTCTCCATAAGAATCTAAGTCATTTGCATAATTAGGCTTGCCTTTTGGGCTGAGGTCATTCTTACACCCTGTTAGGCTGGTAGTGACAATGGCGGGCTGGATATCTGCTGAACTGAGGGGGGACTCGAAGTAGGATTGATCCTTACCGTATTCTCCTCCGGGCGCGGAGATCCATACGCTCGCTCCAGCAGTGCTGTAACTAGATTTAATCCCATTGGCATTAGAGGCGCCAACAACCATTACATTGTAGTTACTATTAGCTGTATCGGTATTAGTATCGTCACAGCTGATCCTAGCGTTGTTTGCCCATGCGCACCGATAATCTGCGCCGGGAATCTTAAAGTCAACAAAATAATTTCCTGCTGATTTTACTAAAAGGGTGCCTTTGCCACCACGCAAGTTCCGTAAATTATCAAGTATGGCACTTCTATTAGGGTCAAATGTACGTATAGCTCCACTAGTGCCGTAGCTGGCGTTAAAAATATCGTTATCTGCTGAATAGGAAGCATTACCTAATGCCTTAGATTCATTAGTTGTGGTGTTTAAGGGAGTTGTGCCATCAGCCGCTTTCCAATAAAGGTTATAACCTCTGAGTCTGGCGTTATAAGCGACTCCCCTGCCACCAAGACCGTTAAAGGCAACAGCGCCAACAATTCCTGCAACTGAGGTCCCGTGGTCGGTACCAACGAAGGTGGGGGTTGGGTCATTGCTACCACTGGCAAAATTGTAAGAGTTAGCAACATCAACGTTCGCCGCTAAGTCTTCATGCCTGATATCTAGGCCGGTATCTATTATGGCCACTTTAATTCCTTTGCCTGTATAACCCAAAGCCCAAGCAGCCGTGACATTCATATCATTACCAGCTACTGGCAAGACTGAGGAAAAGGCTGACGCTCCCACATTTTGAATTGACCACTGATAAGCTAGCAACGGATCTGTGTTGGAGGGGGTAGGAGTGGGAGCAGAGTTATTGCTAGCAGAGTCTGACGAACCGCCACCACAAGAGGATAAGAGTAGGCTTGCAAATCCCACCAAAATAGGTGTCGCAATTGGATTTAATGAGATTTTCGGCATAGCTAAAAACAATAAAGTAAAAAACATCAAAAATTCAAGGACTGATATTCAAAACTTTACACTATCTAAGTGACATTTTTTGTTTACTTCATGATGAAATTGCAATGTTTTGGTGCATCATTAATTAATGCCTTAATTTTGTATTACTTTATCGTAGTAGATTATTGCTATAAAGAGAAGCTTGCGATAAGTAAATAAGCACTATCGGCTTTTTCCTCTAAAATTCAGATCGTTCTGAAGAAAATGGGCTTTAACCCATAATGATTTGGACAAGCTGTTCAGGTCCAGCAAAATAGACACTAAATGATCAATCCTAAAATTTCATATGAGCTGCTGTTAGTCCGACCTAAGTCCGCAATGGAGCAAAACTTTGATAAGCACAAAATCATATTAGAAATTTAAAAAAATGATCTAACAAAAAACCATTCTGTAAAGTTTCGCGGGGCATTAAAATTAAAAGTATTTTTCTGCAATTTAACAATAGTTACCTCTATGCGTGATCACGGATTATCAGTAGAAACAGAGGTGAGAGTTTTTGTACTTTTGATTAACTAGCAATAATCAACAGCTTATTATCAATCTAGTCAAAATCCCAAGATAAAATATCAATTCTGTAGAGGTAGATTTCTCTTTATGTAAATAAAACTGATATCGTTCATAACTTGATTAAAAAAATTCTCATGAAAAAAAAGTTATTCATTCTCGCCCTACTCCAGTTTTGGCTGCTCTCTGGATGCTTTTATCAAACTAAGGTTTGGAATAAACCCAACGCTTCCATGGATGAATTTTATAAGGCGCGTTATCAATGCCTCCAAGAATCAAAACAGGAAGGATTTGACATAAATCTTAAATACAATCAGATGTTTGGTAATTATCAAGCCAGTGCAAGCAATGGATCGAGAACGGACACGACCTTGTTTGTTGCATGTATGCGGGCACAGGGCTGGAACATGGTTTCTCGAGATTCCGTTAAATCTAGTAATGTCAATAAAACTACTGGCACCGCATCACCCTCGGCAGCAAATTCAGCCAAAGACACTGCCCCTGTGCGATCGCCCTTGGAAGCTAATGATTCCGCTGAAAATTTAATGAGCGAGGAGCAAGCGATTAGCGCCTGTCTTGCCAATGGATTTAAAAAAGATACCTATCCTTTTAAACAGTGCGTTAGTTCATTCACAGAGTAAATTAAATGAGAATGCATAGAGTCTTCACGGTTCTCATCATGGGATTGACTAGTTTATCGGCTTACGGTCAAGCCAACCAATACTTTTATAAACCTGGGGCTTATAAAGATGATTTACGTAATGCAATAAATGCCTGTAAAAGCTTGAATACCGGCAATCGTGCCCAATTAAAATGTATGAATCAGCAAGGATTTATAGTAGTTGATGCTGCAAAAGTCCGAGCAGACTATGCGGAGTGCGAGCAAAAAAGCAGCAAAGATAATGTTTTGGATAAAAAATCATTTTATACCTGCGTTTCTGCCAAAGGCTGGGAATTACAAACCGAAGCAGACAAAGAAATTGAGAGATTATCCGCAGAATACAAGGCCTTGTGTGAGAGTATAGAGTTTAAGGAAATCACTCAGCATGCTCCGTGTGCTAGCAAACAAATCAACCTAGTAAATTTAAGTGATGAGTCAAGCCTTAGCGCACTTCAAAAACCGTTATTTATTAAACTCGCCGACTCTTGGAATGCTTATATTAAGAATGTAATCAAAGCTATGCGCAAGGGTGGCAATTACGAACAAAAATTAGCCAACTACAGAGCAGATTTACAATTTCGTAGCGAAAAAGATCAGTTGGAATTACTCTCTGGAAAAATTACTTGGGGACAATTTAACCAAAACAGAAAAGAGTTAAGTAACGATGAAGATATGGGTATCGCCAAATTCAAATCTGAGTTCAATGAAAAAGGTCAATAAAACATAGTACTGATTTAATCTCAAAGGTCGCAAGCTTATTTCGAATGCTTACTTAATATGGTCGTTATGTTCTGATGATTTTTCATGATTAATCTCTATTGAATTCGGAGCCTTGTATTCTAAGATAGCTAGATCAGCCACAATCAAACACAATGACATAGCCTACTTTTATATGAACCTACATGAAATTTGGCCTGCCCAGCACGATTCGAACGTGCGACCTACGCCTTAGAAGCAGTAAAAATGAGCTAAAACAATAACTTAAATAATGACTTTAAGGTGTTGAAATCAGGTGTGGCATACGCACCGAGAACCTTGGGGTTGGTTGGAATGGGATGGATATTGCTTGGCATTCACAGGCGATTGTATGTCAAATTTGTCGGGTTAACCGACATTTTGGTAGCGTCCTTCAAAGAAATGGTTGGGTGGCGGGTAACGACCTTGATTTCAACTCGTCGATGCAACAGTTAGGGCAAAACGTTCTGCCGGTGTTTGATAGTTTAGTGTCTTTCTAGGGCGTTCATTAAGTTGCCTTGCTACTGCATTGAGTTTGGCTTGAGAGTAGTTAGCTAAGCTCATACCCTTGGGGAAGTACTGTCTTAATAAACCATTGGTATTTTCATTCGAGCCTCGTTGCCAGGGATGCTGAGGATCGCAAAAATATACTTGTACATCGGTAGCTAGAGTAAAGCGTTTGTGCTGAGCCATCTCCGAGCCGCGATCCCACGTTAAGGATTTATATAGCTCTTGCGGTAACTTGCGGGCATGCTTGATGAGTGCATTAACCACCGTCTCACTGTCTTTGCGAGCCACTTTCACCAACATCACATAACGGGTTTGCCGTTCCACCAGGGTAGCGATCTGGCTATTGGCATCTCCATATAAAAGATCGCCCTCCCAGTGACCGGGAACAGCTCGATCTTCCGCCTCAGCTGGCCGCTCTCTAATAGGGATGGCATCCTTGATGCTGCCCAGATCCCGATCCTTCAGAGTGTGATGCCGCGAACGACGCATGATGCGTGTACGGCGTAAGTGCTGTGTGAGCTCTTTCTTTAAAGCTCCGCGGGCTTGGATAAAAAGGCTGCGGTAGATCGTCTCATGTGACACTTGATAGTCCTCCTGATCTGGATAAGTCTCTTTTAGCCAACCGGCAATCTGTTGTGGTGACCAGTAGTGTTGCAGTTTATCTGCTACCAGATGCGCTAGGGTTTTATTCAAGACTAGTTTACAAGTCTGAGGGCGATGCGCTCGATCCCAGGCAGCCTGATCCGATTGATTGGCTCGATAACTCTCTGGATCACCATTACGACCAATCTCACGACTAATCGTGGAAGGTGATCTACCTAACTCAGTGGCAATCGATCTCATGGATTGACCGCTTGCTAGGCCGCGTGAGATGGCTTCACGTTCAGCTAAGGTCAACGCTAGTTTGGATCGAGTTCGGGGTGGCGGTCTAATGCCGCCAGTTTGCACAAAGATCCCTTGTATGGACGAATGATTGCGATCAAATAACTGGGCAATCTGCTGAAGAGAATCTCCTTTTTTCCAGCGCTCCCACATTAAATCCTTCTGGGTGGCTGTGTAATAGATTCGAGGTCGTTGTTTCATGAGCAACACTCCTTGCGCTTACGCAGTTTGTAGTGTGTTGCATCGACGAGTTGAAATCAAGACCCATTGCTGTCGTTCACCCAAAAGCGAGAAACCACCCGAAGGTGGCCATCTCATTCATCAATATTGAGATTAAGAAGCGGTGATTGCTTTGCGAGCTTTAGTGGCTGTCTGAACAACATGTTCATTCGAATTTAATGCGCTATCTGCACTCTTCTCTAAATTAGCATAAGCAGTATGTACAGATGAGCGAACTTGATCAAAGCCTTGGAGCGCAGCCTCAAATGCAGTCTTAAAAGAGGCTGTAAATGCCTCAGAGCCTGTGGGAGCTTTAGCAGATGCTTCGTTCACCAAGTCATTTAATCGCTCTTTAGCATGCTCAATTGCAGAATCAGTCATTTCAACTAACTCATGATGGCTTTTACGCAATACTGAATTCACTTTAGCTTGATATGCAACAACACCAGCGGATGCCTCTTGAAGAGCATGAACACTAAACATGGTCATAATTTCTTTGGGGTCTTTTAGCTTTAGAATTTCTGCTGATTTTTCTTGAACCATTGCAAGCATTTCTTTAGTTGCATCATAGTGAATTTGAGCCAAACTTTGATTATTCTCAAAAGCGAGTTGACTTAAAGTATAAACTAATTCCATCGATTTATGATGGGCTTGAACTAATTTTTCATTTGCTTGATACATAAGACCCTCCTAAGGGGTAGTAAAACCAATCGTTTGTCACAAGAGCTTATATTGGAGTGATATTAAGTCAATAGCAATACAGTCAACTAGTGTGACCACCAGAAGAATTGCAGCCCATAGGTGACCAAACAAAGTAATATTGGGAGGGTAGATCATGGCCGTTTTGAGACTTTGGAGTTTATTCATACTATTAGTCGCTTATCGACCCAAGAGCGACGTACAAGTCAAACTCACTTCAGCACTAAAAATCACTGGGGGCGTATAGGACGCCTATAAAACTCTCGATTATCAACAATTGTCTGAAACCCAGTTTCAGGATCAATAGCCTCAAAATATGCCCCCTCAATAAATTTTACTTCCTGCGGTGTTGGAGCATCTACTGGCTCTTGCGCTGGTACTGTAGGTACCACTTGCTTATTGTCTTTTACTTTTTCTTGACGTAGCTTGATGCAGCTTGGTGCATCAGCAGCATACTTACTTGAACATCTCACGGCCTGCGCATCTAGACTATGGCCAGCTTGCTCAAATGATCTTGCCATCTCTAGTCTCATACATTCGGTTGCCTCCCATGAGGAACCCGCGCTAAATCCGAACATCACTCCAGAGGTACCAAGAGATGTAGCGCCCATACAGGGTGCGGTAGGAAAGTTTCCCGGAGAATAAGCTGTAGATACTGGAATTTTTGGGGCTACATAGGTTGAGCTGACCGAAGTATTGCCTGAAGTATTGCCACTCGAAGAAGATTGTCCACCAGCTGAAATGGATGAACCAGAAGTAGCGCTAGAAGCCCCCGATGAAGACGTAGACGCCCCCGTACTGAGACTACCCACTGAGCCACCAGTACCACCAACGCCACCTTGAGAAGTGGACGCACCCGTACTGACACTACCAACACTTGAGACTGAATTACTAATTGGACTAGCAGACACAGCCCCGCCTGTAGTGCCGCCAGTGGTATCTACTGAGACCTGCGCTTGTCCACTACAAAATACAAAAGCCATTAGGCTTAACAATGCATGTTTTTTATTCATGCCGTGGATTCTCTGGGAAAGGGGACTACCTACTCTCATTCGCGAGAGGGGGCGACTGTTACGTAGGATTAAAAGAATCAAGTGCTGTAACAGTTATCAGCCTTGAGATGCGCATACCATAACTCATAAATCTAGGAGTAGGTATACCTAATTTAAGTTATTGACAGTCACAATAAATACTCAATTAGAACAACTGCTATTGGCCGGTTTGAGACATCTGGATCAACCTACCTAATTTGAAAGTTTTCGCCTAAAGCAGGCCTTTAAAGTTAAACGTCTTTATGCTTAGAGTGAATAGCCAAAAATCTAGACTTTTCTATCATGAAAGCGTCCACTACTAGAGGATCAAAGTGTACGCCACGTTGGGATACTATTTCGCTTGTAACATCCTCATGACTCCATCCAGCTTTGTAGATGCGTTTACTCATCAAAGCATCATAAACATCAGCAAGCGCCATGATGCGTGCAGGTAACGATATTTCTTCGCCCTTTAAACCGCTTGGATATCCAGAGCCATCCCACTTCTCATGATGGTCTCCGGCAATCTGAATCGCTACAGTTATTACGCCACTACCCCTCTGAGTTTCAAGCTCAGCAGAAGCAAGAATAGCTCGACCAATAGATGCGTGCGTCTTCATAACTTGCCACTCTTCATCATTTAATCGCCCTGGCTTATGTAGGATGCTATCGGGAATACCCACCTTTCCGATATCGTGCAATGGTGCAGCCTTAAAAAGAAGTTTAATCATTTCATCGCTTAACTCTATTCTGTATTTTCCCATCTTTTTTAATCTTAATGCGATTGTTTGTACATAGTGCTGCGTGCGAAGAATATGATTTCCTGTTTCATTATCTCGAGCCATGGCAAGGGCATTAAGACATGCCAAGAATTTCGACTCAGTTTGATAAACTTTTTTATTGGCCGTGTTCTTACCCAATAGTGCAGCCTCCAGCTCAGCAGCACGATCAGCTTTAGCAACATTGGCAATGACTAGCTCAGCAGCACGATCAGCTTTTGCAATATTGGCAATGACTAGCTCAGCAGCGCGATCAGCTTTTGCAACATTAGCAATAACTAATTCTTCAACCCGCTTTGCCTTCTCTTTATTTTGGAAAGTTAGTTCTACATTAGCAATAACTAGCTCAGCAGCGCGATCAGCTTTAGCAACATTGGCAATAACTAATTCTTCAACCCGCTTTGCCTTCTCTTCGTTCTGGAAAGTTAGTTCCACATTAGCAATAACTAGCTCAGCAGCGCGATCAGCTTTAGCAACATTGGCAATGACTAGCTCAGCAGCGCGATCAGCTTTTGCAACATTAGCAATAACTAGTTCCTCAACCCGCTTTGCCTTCTCTTCATTCTGGAAAGTAAGTTCCACATTAGCAATGACTAGCTCAGCAGCACGATCAGCTTTAGCAACATTGGCAATGACTAGCTCAGCAGCGCGATCAGCTTTTGCAACATTGGCAATGACTAGCTCAGCAGCACGATCAGCTTTTGCAACATTAGCAATGACTAGTTCCTCAACCCGCTTTGCCTTCTCTTCATTCTGGGAAGTTAATTCGACCTTAGCAACTGCCCCCTCGTATTCATTAAACTTATACTGCGCCTCTCCGCGAGACTTTACATTTAATTTGAAGTAAATAGACTTCATGTGTCCGTTAACGGTATGCAAAGATATATCGAGATTCTTCGCAACGGTCTTTACTGACAATCCCTCATTTAAATAACTCAAAACAAAATATTCTTGTTTGGTTAGGTTAAATCTAACTGTCAAGATAGATCCTCGATGAGTAATTTATTAGGATGGGGATGATTGCTGGATTGAACATATTCAACTGTCACACAATTTGAATTGCAAGATAGGAAATTAGGGGGTAATTGGTGATCATATTTATGAAAGTAGACACTTTACAATACTCTTATTTCTCAGATAAAAAATTTATTCTTATTACACTGCCCCCCTTAAATCAGGGGGATAAATAGGCAAATAAAACTTTAAAATTGATCATTCATTAGTAGTTGGCGCTAAATAGTTTGCCCAGACTAGATGGTTATCGGAGTAGAAATGATCACCTTAAAAGAAAATACTTTGCAGCATGATGAATTAAGCATGCCACAAACTGAAGAGCATTCTATTGTAGGCCGAAGTATTTTCATTATTGAAACTACTGGAAAAGGCATCTTAGTACAAACTTCATTTGAGGCTGAGGACGGTAGGTTGCTTGAGATGCCTGCGATATTTCCTAATATTGAATATGCCTTAGCGCAAATAGATGAAATGCGACGTTTAGTAGTCAGTAAGTTTTCTGAAGCAGCGACTATTGGCATTCAATCTATTTCATCAGACGTACTAAGGAAAAAGCAGCATGAAGAAGCTCTTGCTTATATTGCCGCTCATAAAGATACATTGATATGACAACCAATAAAAGAGCTAGATTTTAATTGCTCCGAATATCTTACTTCTTCGACCCTTTACATTTATGCAAATTTATTTTAAGGCGACAAACAAAACCAGGGATTAACTTATTAAAACTACCAATACCACTTGTAAGAAATTGATAGATTTTTATCTGGATTTTGCTGCCTATCTAGTCATAGCGATTGCTTTACTTTTTTTAGTGCCTAACTCTTTTGCACAGCAAACTTCTGCTGGCTCAATTTTGCAGGAAATTCGGAGCCAAGAGCAAGATACTGCCCTGCCCCAAGTCACGCCTAATATTACTCAACCTAAATTAGATCAGATCCCACCCTCTAAAGCGGGAACTATTTTTGCAAAACGGTTTGTATTTATCGGCAACACTAAGGTGTCATCTGAAAAACTTAATAGTCTTGTTGCGGGCTATCTAAATCGCCCTATTAGCTTTAATGATCTTAAGAGCGCCGCTGACCTCATCGCCGAATACTATCGAGATCAGGGTTGGCTTGTTAAAACCCTGATTCCACAGCAGGATGTTACTGAGGGAATTATCACTATTGAAATCTTAGAGGCATCTTTAGGTGGCATTCTGATTAAAAATAAATCGAAGCGCGTCAGCAATGCTCGTGTTGAAAAGTGGGTCTATAGCGCCATTTCACGGAATGCACCCCTGTCGCTATCAGCGCTTGATCGTGCTCTATTAACCCTTAATGATCAATCAGATATACAAGTAATAAGCTCGCTACAAGAAGGTACAAATCGAGGAGAGACCAATGTTCTCCTCACCGTTACAGACAAGCCACTAGTTGACGGTATGGTAGGTGTGGATAATTTTGGCCAATCTTCAACCGGTCAAAATAGAGTGACAGCTAATCTCAATATCAATGGACCTCTTGGCTTGGGTGAGCAAGTGAACGTTTATGGCCTCCATACCGAAGGCACCAACTATAGTCGGGTTGCATTAACCGCCCCAATTGGATCCGACGGACTACGTATTGGTATTAATGGAAGCTATCTTTCCTATCGAGTCATTAATTCAAGCTTTAATCAATTGTGGGCTAACGGCACCTCTAGTACGGGCGGCGCAGAACTAACTTATCCCATTATTCGTAGTCGACCAGCCAATCTTTTTCTGCTCAGTAATTACAACTTTAGTAGCTTCAATAACAACGCTAACGGTGGAACTGCGAGCCAATACAGTACTTCTGTTTTTCTGGGCGGTCTCAGCGGAAACCTGCTTGATGGTTTTGCTGGTGGTGGCATCAACACCGGATCATTAATGGCTTCCGGTGGCTCAGTCAATCTCAATAACTCACCATCTTTACCATCCGATATTATTGGGCCCCAAGTTAACGGGAACTTTACTAAGCTACGTTATGCAGCTAACCGTCTTCAGGCTATTACCTCTGATCTATCAGTCTATCTTGGAGCATCAGGTCAAGTTGCCAGCAAAAATCTAGACCCCTCAGAACAACTGTACTTAGGTGGCCCCTACAGTGTTCGTGCCTACGCAACTGGTCAAGGCAATGCCAGTCAAGGTAATTTAATGACCTTTGAATTACGGCAGACACTTCCCATGAAACTCTTGCTCACCGGTTTTTATGACTATGCCAGTGTGCAAACCTATAAAACAAGTAATTTCACTAGCGCTCCACTCACCAATACTTATGCACTGCAAGGCCTTGGAAGTAGCATTGGCTGGTCTGGCCCCTTAGGGTTACAAATTAAAGCGATTTGGGCCATGCGTACCGGAACTCTCTCCCCACTAATGACTCAATCATTCAATGGAAACGGTGGGACCAGCAGTAATCGCTTTTGGCTAACTGCTTCCTTACCAATATAAATAAGCCCTATTTTGTCTAATTTACTCAATCGCTCATTCAAGGTTATCTGGAGTATTGCCAGCAACGCTTGGATAGCTGTGAGTGAAATAACTAAATCGCATGGCAAACAAAAATCTTCTTCGCGTCGCTGTCGTCATATTTTCTTTGCGGGCGCAATGATTACGGGAACCAGTATTGCTGCCCCACCAACTCCAAATCAACTTCCTAAGGATGGGACTGTAGTTGCAGGTAGCGCAACTATAAATACTGCTGGAAGTACTATGAACATCAACCAGGCTAGTAATCGCGCAGCGATTAACTGGAATGGCTTTGATATTGGCTCAAGCGCGACAGTGAACTTTGTTCAGCCTAGCGCTACCGCGGTGGCATTAAATCGGGTCAATAGCCCAAATCCCAGTCAGATATACGGCAACCTCAATGCTAATGGCCAAGTATTTTTAATGAACTCAGCTGGTATTTACTTTGCTCCCGGAGCTAATGTCAATGTGGGCGGCATTGTAGCAACTACTCATCAAATGGGTGATGCTGATTTTATGAACGGCAGCAATACCTTTAGCCGTAATGGCTCGACTGGATCCGTTATTAATGATGGCACGATTAAATCTGGCATTGGTGGTTATATTGCCCTTCTTGCTCCAGAGGTGCAAAACAATGGCGTTATGGTTGCGCAACAAGGCACTGTTGCTCTCGCAGGTGGTGAAGCAATTACTCTTAATTTTGGCGATCTTGGAAAGTTAAGCAGTCTAACGATCGCCCCCAGCCTGATAAAAACCTTAGTAAAGAATAAGCTTGCTGTTCAAGCCCCCGATGGACTGATTATTCTGTCTGCACGAGCAGTCAATCAGCTAACAGGAAGCGTCATAAACTCTGGAAGCATTCAGGCTGACGGTATTACCCAAAGTGGTGGCCGAATTATTCTGGAAGCGAGCAGCTCCATTACCCACAGCGGCAATATGAGTACGAATGCAGCTCCCGCCAGTAAAGGTAATGGCGGAACGATTTCTATCATTGCTGACTTAAGCAATTCATCAAGCGTCACAAGCATCAATGGAAGTATCAGCGCTAAAGCAGGCTACTCAGGCGGTGATGGCGGAACCATTGAGACCTCAGCGAGTAAAGTGTCAATTGGCGATTTAACGAATATCAATACGAGTGCCCCTCAAGGTAAATCAGGGACTTGGACGATAGATCCAGCAGACTTTACGGTTGCCTCTAGTGGGGGAGACATAACTGGAGCCTTGCTGTCCAGCAAGCTGTCAACAACTGATATAGCTATCCTAACCACTGCAGGAGCCTCTGGTACTGCGGGCAATATTAGTATCAATGATGCACTTGCTTGGTCAAGTGGTTCTGCTCTGACTTTAAATGCCCAAAACAATATTAATATTAATAGCACAATCACTGCCAGTAGCTCAAGCGCTAAGTTAGCTCTGCAGTATGGACAAGGCGCAGTCAATACAGGAAACCTGTCTAACTATTTTGTGAATGCACCGATTAAATTGCAGTCTGGAAATAATTTCAGTACGCAACTTGGCAGCAATGGTGCGACTATTAATTACACGGTAATAAATAGCCTAGGCGCTGCTGGAAGTACCAGTGGACTAGATTTACAGGGCATCAACGGCGCGTTGAACGGTAATTTTGCTTTAGGATCAAGTCTTGCTGCGAGCTCAACGTTAGGCTGGAATAGTGGTGCTGGTTTTACCCCCATCGGATCACTCGCCAATCCCTTTACCGGACGATTTGATGGTCTCGGTCACACCATTTCTGGTCTCACGATCAGTCAATCAGCCAACCCAAATATGGGTTTATTTGGCGTTACACAGGGCGCAACAATAATCCAAAATATTGGATTACTTGGGGGGACTACGATTGGCGCGGCAGGAACAGGTGGACTGGTTGGCAATAATGATGCCGGCCTGATTAAGAATAGCTACAACACGGGATCCGTAACTGGCGCGGCAGGAACAGGTGGATTAGTGGGTAGTAATATATCTGGAAATCTAATTAATGACTATGCTACCGGCAATATCAAAGGGGCGGCAGGAACTGGCGGCCTGTTAGGGTCAAGCACCACTGGCAGCGTTATTAATAGTTACGCTACAGGGATTGTTGATGGCACAGTAAATCAAAATAAAGATGGAATTGGTGCGGCAGGAGTTGGCGGGCTTGTTGGATCAATTACCTCCGGAAACATTAGCAATAGTCATGCTACAGGCAATATATTTGGGGCGGCTGGCTCAGGAGGTCTAGTTGGCTCAATGACCTCGGGCAAAATTGATGGAAGCTATGCCACCGGAAATATTTATGGCGCTGCTGGTACCGGAGGGATCGCGGGATCTACTGATGGACTTGTTGCTAATGCCTATGCCACAGGAAATGTGGTTGGTGCTGCGGGCACAAGCTCTCTAGTAGGTGGTGGCGCCAGCGGCGCTCCTGGAAGTATCTCAGTAACAAATAGTGTTGGCACCGGGGCAGCCAATGGAGTGGCTACGGTAAATACCTTTACAAATTCTGAAGCAATAACTGTTACAACAACAAACCTTTCAAAAGTATATGACGGATTACTCTACACAGATGGCTATAAAGTAACCTACTCTGCTCTATTAGATCCAGCAAAAGTATTAGGGGCGCTAAGTTATTCTGGATCTAGCCTATCAGCGGTAAATGTTGGCAATTATTCAATAATTAGCACTGGCCTTATTTCAAGCTCAGTATACACATATACTTTTGTTAATGGTGGTCTAGCGATTACGCCAGCTGCCCTAACGATTACTGGTGCTACTACGAGTAAGGTCTATACCGGTACTACTCTGATTAATTCCTTGGCAGC
>Ga0209189_1001932_pt1 | contig 15015 bp, 18 predicted proteins | sample C_130820_EF_Meta_FD_187308 | JGI IMG/M metagenome (GOLD analysis project Ga0209189, IMG submission 187308) | Freshwater microbial communities from Lake Croche, Canada to study carbon cycling - C_130820_EF_MetaG (SPAdes) (version 3) | ecosystem: Environmental > Aquatic > Freshwater > Lake... | reverse complement strand
AACAACGCAGGCACCAACCACAACCACCAGGGCACCAACAACGCAGGCACCAACAACGTTAACAACCACCAGGGCACCAACAACGCAGGCACCAACAACGTTAACAACAACGCAGGCACCAACAACTACCAGGGCAACGTCAATGACACCAACGACGCAAGCACCAACAACGACAACGCAGGTACCAACAACTACCAGGGCACCAACAACGCAGATACCAACAACCACTAGGGCAACGACTACGATAACAACGCAGACACCAACAACGACAACGCAGGCACCAACAACATCGACAACAACCAATGTACCAGTTGATGTAGATACAACATTTAACGGCGTACTTGTAAAGAATACGACGTATAATCTGACCCGTAACTTGAACTTAAGAATAGGGTTTAAATGTATCGATACATCTGGCACGAATATAGTGTTTAATGGCAATGGCTATGTTATTACTGCGACCTCTAACACTGCGTGGACCGGCCTGTTTCCTTGCGATGTGTCAGTGAATAATCTGGAAATAGATTCTTCCGGCAGTAGCTTAAAACCAAATGCTGGTTCAGGATGGTTTTTTGCCGCTTTTATTAGCGGAACAGCTACGAACTGTCACAATAAGGGGCCAATTATTGAGTCAGGCGGCGGGATTTTTGGCATTCGGTCTAACGGCAATGCCATACACTGTTCTAATAGTGGGGCTATTGGCAATGCGAGCGGTGGGATTTTTGGACAACGCGCTTCCGGAACAGCAATAAATTGTTATAATACGGGAGCTATTGGAACAAATGCCGGCGGCATTTTCGGAGGCACATCTAGCGGATCTGCCGCAAACTGTTATAATACAGGAGTTATTGGTCAATGTGGAGGTGGGATTTATGGTACTGGGTGTAATTTAGGAGTAGCAAAAAACTGTTATAATACAGGGGCTATTGGCGATAGCGCTGGTGGGATTATGGGGTTAAACCCTACCGGAAACAACAACGTCACAAATTGTTATAATACGGGGGCTATTGGTAGAGATGGAGGCGGGATTATAGGATTTGGAGCTAAGGGAACAATCACTAATTGTTATAATGCTGGAACTATTGGTATTAATGCTGGCGGGATCGTAGGGGCTAACACAGGCCCAAGCGTAATACCTGTGAAAAGTGGCTCAACTGCTGGATGGATAGACGCCAGTGCTATCCAGTTTCTTACAGATTTTCCTTCAACGATTCCTGGTAGTGGCATAGTATGGCTAGCGCTTACTACAGACAAACCATTCGTATTAACGAACAACCCACCACCAACAACGACAACAACAACAACAACAACGACAACAACCATTGCACCAACCATGGAAACTACAACACCGCAGCCAGTAACGCCAACAATGCCAACAACAACGACAACAACCATTGCACCAACTATAGAAACTACAACACCGCAGCCAGTAACGCCAACAATGCCAACAACAACGACAACAACCAAGGCACCAACCACGGAAACTACAATATCGCAGCCAGTAACGCCAACAATGTCACCACCGACAACAACCACTGAAACTACATTACCGTAACCAACAAGGATGACAACCATGGACATTAAAAATATAGCCGCGAATAATGACCAGAGCCAAGGAATCGATACAGCAAAGCCATCCCTACACGGTTTATTTGTTAACGCCAAAGCGTAAAACGATGGTTGAGTAGGGATCCTTGAAGCCAGTGACCGTATAACCTGCGGCCTCTGCTACACCCAGAAACTCGTCCATATTATCCCATGTCACATAGTCGTCGCCTAGCAGCAGCACTAGGCTACAACTAGACCGTAATGGATCATCGGCATCGGTAAAGGGTGGTGCTGGCACCGTGCGCAGTCCAGGAATGGGCCGATTCACGCCCCAGACCTCCAGTGTATTTTGCTCCTGAGGCAAGTAGATAACACGTCGAATCAGGCGCCACATCTACTAACGATCAGCAAAATATGACACCTTATTTTTGACTCTAGCATCAGTATGCTTCGTATTCTTCAAGAGCGTTACCGAAATGCCGTCGCACCACCACAGCCGCCGCAACCGACTGTGGTAGAACGAGTACATGAACTTTCCACAAAAGCCAACGAAGAGCTGACACGATACATTGCGGGCACGCTGCCTCTCTATGTGGAGCACAAGGGCCGCCTTCGTCATGTGACAATGACAACCATCGAAGAAGATATGATGGCGGCATGCTCCGCCGGAAAAAATACAATCGAATACGGCGTCCATACCCATCTGTATCCAGGCTTTCGCGGCGACAATGTTAGTCTCCTCACGGGCAAATACTATCTGGTGAACTCGTCGAATACATGGACAGAAGTCACCGGTGCGCCGTCCTATATAGATGCTCTCCGCCAACGTATGGAGGGCCTAGAGGTCACGTTCGTTCGAAAGGGCGATACCGGCCTGCTTCGCATCACGCTGCCTCTGGATTTTATGCAGCCGATGAAGCCGCCGACTCTGTATTAACTAGCCTTCTTTAGCTTTTACATAGTTAGTTATCAGGTGTCATATATCTAGAATAAGTATATAAGGGGTTACCCATTTCAATTTTAGGATTTCCTCTTATTGTACAAAAATCAGTGGTTGGGCTTGGATCTTCAATATAATTTAAATAACTAATTTTGTCTTTTCCAAAGTGTACTACGCAAAAATTAAATAGATTATGTAAAGAAGCAGGCCATTTAGTGTTTATAGTATTTGTATTAATTTTTGTTATAAAGTCATGTATTAAATCTCCACCTATAAATTGAATTTGGTCCGCCATTGCACCACTCGATTTCCAATGTAATAAATTCCACTGGAACAAAATTTTCCCCGCAGCTTTTCTTGTATAATCTATATCTTGTAAAAAATACAAGTCGGACCTTAAAATTATAATACCTTCACATGTATCAAATAGGTTATTTTCTAAAATTATATTCAACGATGTAATGAATCCATCGACTTGGGTTGATTTACGTATTTCAAAATAAAAATAATTAAAATCTTTGAATATGTCTTTAATTAACCAATTATCAGGATGGCTGTAAGTTACTACAATAATATTAATATCATTACAATTTTTATGTAACGGTTCAATTACATGTTTGATGATTGACTTATATATAACAATCTGTGTATTTTTAGTACAGTATCTAAATGTGTCTCCTCGTAATAAAATATTCATTTTCATTATATATAGTATATAGAAAATGCATATATCCACCGTTGTAAGAAACCAATGTCTAGCGTATTATATCTAACAAACCCTGTATTAACTATAATACGGCTGACCCCGGTCAGGAAGCACACGGGGCCGCAGCTTGGCCGTATCAAGCAACGTGGAATTATGGAATAGGCGACTCGATGCCGCGGACGCCGCTGCGTCCTGAGACTCACGATAGCTGTCGCGCCCCGTAACCATCGCGGCCACCGGATTACACGCATTCTGGACACCCTCTGGCAGGCCGGTCACGGGTGGCGGAGCCATGCTCTGAAAGAGAGGCCCATTGAGCGGCAGCACCGCCTGGTTTTTTGAAATAGGTAGGTCCAGGCCGCGCAGAGAGCTCTCCATATCCATCTGGCCCGGTGCGACAGGGCCATACGTGTGAAAGGCGAACTGTGGATGATTCAGCGACGCGGTCACAATGGGCGCCGAGTCCACTCGTTCCATGGGCCACGCCGTATCATACTGGACACAATTCACCTGCTTGCCAGGAGACGGTCGGCACAGGGCAGAGCCGCACACCTGCGAGGCGGGAGCCGGCGTGAGTGGAGCGATCGGCAGCACCACGTCGGGAAAAGAATAGTATCGGGCGATCAGCGTGGGATCGGTGCGCAGACAGCCATACTGCGTCTGATACCAGCCAGAGGTATCTGGCGGGGCTGCGGCAAAGTCCTCCATCTACCTAAGGCCCGCGTTTTCTAGCGGCAGTCCTACTGTTGACGCAGCAGTCGGCGCATCCACGATTTCAATGATGCGCAGCGTCATATGCCAGTCACACGAAGCCGCATTCATCCCGACCAGTGGATTACCCCGCCGATCCGTCCAGGTAAAGCTCAGGCGATCGAGGCGTCCTAGCACAGGCTGGAAGCGCTTGGGAGCCTCGATAAACGTCTGGGCCCAGCAGCCGAAGTTATTGAGCAGCAGTTTGCCAAAATAATGAGAGACTTGCCCCGTGGATTCCTGTCCCGCTGTATTGACATCCGTGTGATCGACATCGTTCATGTGCTCAGTGTCGTTCAGTTGGAGAAAGATGTAGTCGTCCTGGATTCGGGGAAAGGCGTCGGCCGTTATTGCCGTGCCCGTGACATCTACGGGCATGTTCCATCCGAGGACCCAGCCGAGCCCCCACTCGCTGTAGGGTGCGGGTCGTGCCTTAGCATAGGCGGGCAGACTTGTGTAGAACAGAAGTGTGAATGCGGCTCCTGCGATAGTAATACGGCCCGTGCTCTGTGTATATGTCACCGTATACGGGCTCCCGGCAGCGCTGGACATTCGGGTCGCCACCTCGTTCATGAGTGCGGTCAGCGAATACGTGCCATCGGGCACGGTGATAGTATAGGTCGCGGCTCCGACGCTAAACGTCAGCGTAGTATTCCGTCGGGCCGCTGCTATGGCATAGAGGCCACAGAAGAACTTGACCTGAACAATGTCGATGCGAGTCACGTTACGATAGATACGGGGCAGATTCAGTCGGAGCTGCGTCGGCAACGGATAGATCCGCTGGTCGCGGTCAAGACTGGACACCATGACAACATTGACTTCAGAGCGTTCTTCGAATCCGACACGGGGCTGTATGGGCTCATCACCATGATGGTCGTTCGAAGGCGGAGACGTAGCCGCCTGCCCCGGTGACGGCAAGAGTTCATGTGCGGCGAGCCGCCATTGGTCCATGGCCTCCATCTGGCCATCGCCACCCTGAAATGTAGACTCCTCGGTACTAGCAGTGACGTCGGAGTCGGTTTCATATTCTGATTCTGGTTCGGACATACCTCCTACGATATACGGCGGAACCCTTAGATCACCCTGACCCTCGTCTTCTTATCAAAGATCCATATCTCGTATTCATATCCCAGTGCTTTCGTCGCAGTCTCTTTCTGATGGATATTGTCGGTCTTACATGCATATGTCCATGTACTTTTGACCTCTATAATTTTATTCTCATGAGGCAGATATATATCTGGAAAGTAATAGTGTTCCTTGCCATCGACGGTATATATAATTCGGGGCACATCGACACGCTCGGTTTTAATCTGTTCTTCAGTATATGTCTGTAAGAGTATGTCCAGTGCCAACGGCTCAGACCCCTGAACCATGCGAATGTTGCCACTTGGGAACGTATAGGCCTTTAATTTATACGCGCGTTTCTGGGTCTTCTCGAATTGTTCTGCGTTTTGATTTGGATATTCCGTTCCATATTTGAGAATACATGTTTTCTTACTCTTTTCTTTTACCTCTTCACTTTGAAGGGCATTTTCTACGCCGTATTTTTCTAGACAGGTGGCCTTCACCTTCTCTTTATTCGAGTCCAGCGCCAGATTACATGTCACTCCATATTTCTTCAGTGATGTCGCCTCCGTTTTGCTACGCACGACGTCGGACTGTGTAGCATATTCGTGGCCATATTTTGAAAGATTTGTCGCGCGAATCTTGCTTTTCACTTCTGCGCTTTCCATTATGTTGGTTGTGCCGTAGATTGAGACAATTGTATCGAGCGCCTTCTGCTTTATCTCAGGGTTCTGTAATGGATTAGCGAAGCCATACTTCTTTATGTTAGTTGCCTTGAGGGTGGCCATAACTTCTGCATTTTGGAGCGGATGACCGCCATATTTATCTTTGCAGGTCTGTTTGACCTTGTCTAGGATCTCCTTATTTTGCATTGGGCTTTCACATCCATATTTTTCGATATTTGTGGCCTTTGTCTTTTCGCGACAGTTGGTTTTTATACAGGATTGACACAGCGCACTTCTGCCATTGTATATTATCATCTCTAATTTCTTGGTAAATTCGGTGCCGCAGTTACATTTAATGTGAATATCCGAATCACCTGTTAGTACATCATATGTTCCAAGAAGCGTCGAATTCGATGCTTTTAGACAAGAATCCAACTGTGCGGCGTGTTCAGGGCTAAATTTCTCCTGAATAGATGCGCGTGCCTTCTTGCGCCCACTGGCTTTGCTACAGGTGAAACACAGTGTACCGCCACCCTTGTACACAATCGTGTGAAATTTCTTGGTGAATTCTGTACCGCAGCTACACTTTATTTGTATAGCCGATTCACTCGTCAGCGTACTATATGACCCCAGAAGAGTCGAATTCTTTTCTTGAAGAAGAGAATCCAATAATTCTCGGTTAAATGTACGACGCATTGCTATTCTATCTCCGCACTTATTTTAATGTCATATTTTGCTCAATAAAGATACTGATAGGTGACAGTGCCCGTTGTACCTGCGATAGCAAGTGTGACGTTTCCGGTCGCAAAGAAGGTAAATGGAATGGTCGCGGTTAGTGCCGGAGGCACAACTTCGACATAGGGCGTATTGATCGTCGTTCCGTTCAGGGTCACTGCGACCTGGCCGGTAGCCACAGTGGCGGTAATGTAGCCGGTGACGAGAGTGGGCGCGGGCACGAAGAAACTGGCACCAAGCGCCGCCGTCCCTGTCTGGATATTAGAACTACAGCTACAGCTGCTGCTGCCGCCGCATTCAATCGTCGACGAAGGTTGAAGCACGGTGACCACATTATCCGTACAGAGTCCGAGTACGAGCGAGTCCATTATTCGTCCTCCTCGGTTTTCGGTGTAAACAGTTGCCGCAGATAGGACACGGCAGAGTGCTGCTCCGCCCTCCAGGAATCGCCGGCACCCCGCATGGCGTAGCCCCAGTGCGCCGGCACGCCGAGGCACCATCCGGGCTTCAATAGCACCTCAATATATTGGACCCGGCCAATATACGGCGTCGTCTCCTTCGTGAGGGCCCATGGATCCACGGGCTCCTCAGGCAAGAACCGTCGATACCTCGGGTGAACAAGCCACACTGTCTTTTCGCCGTCTATCGAGCCGACCCACTCGCGCTCACCACTGACCCATGCTAGTCCCGTTTTGGCCTCGTAACAACTGAGTGTGGGCAACCACCACCAACGCCGGGCCGACTCCAGGTCGGCCAGACCCACTTCGACATCATCTTTGGCTACGGGGATTTCCACCACTATCGGGGTCTTGTCGCCGATGATGGCGACCACCTCGTCCCCATGCTTCGGTTGCGCAATCGTATATTCCTGGACTGTCGTACTATAATCCCACCAGTTGAGCCCAAGGAGCACTAGCAGAAAGAGTACGACCGTCCACATTTCCTTAGTTGGGGCGGCGATCGTATTGAGTATCTGCTACCGCACATTCTAGAAATACCCCCCGACGATTCTATCACGCAAAGGCGTGAGATCTATATTGCCATGCGTCGGTGGGAAGCATGAAATCTGATATCTATTTTCAAGTATTTTAATTTGGGTCAACACATGATGGAAGTTCATACACTGAGGTTGAGTGTTGATCAAATTATGAAGAAAGTCTAATGAATTTGTATACCCAATACCTAAAATATTATTCAGTGTTTTTTTAAGCATTTGCTCCGTATTTCGTTCATGATAATGAACCAGACATAGCTTTGTTAATAAATAATTCGAACACTGAATGTGATTCCCGTGGTCGATTGGGCCGCTATAATATTGTTTTTTAAAAAAAGATTTTGCCATATCGCCCATACTATTATTGTATTCGCCACGAGTTATTTCTTTACATGCAGATGGAGATCCGCCTGCTATGGTATTGAGTGGCGTTATATAGTTTGTTTTATAAATTGGTACAGGAGGCAGAGACTGTATATAGGCATGAATTGTCTGTCTATCTATAGATATACCGTTATCGTAATAGACAATAAATTCGTCGATGTCTAGCGGGAATACGATGTCGTCGGGGGTAGCATGTACATCGATCAATGCCTTCATATAATCGCCCTTTCTTCGATAGTCTGGCTCTGTATATATATTAATCAGATGCGAGAACTGTTGAATTTTTTGAAATGTCCCATCGGTTGATAAATTATCAATGACGTGAATATTTTTCCATCCAAACATAGAGCCGTGATAAATTATCCATTCTTCAATAATATCGATTTCATCTTTGACCATGGTAAACAGTTTAACACTCATCTCTATTTAGCCTTTATTTTAGTTTAAGCATTCTATACGCTAGGAATATCAGCCGACAATGAGTAGAAGCCTTCTACACATTGTTGGCTTACCGGAAGTCTGGAGTTAATACTAGCGTCTACGGGTGTTACGCTTACGCCTTCTACTGCTGTGCTTGGTACGCCTTCCACCGCTTTGTCCAAATCTATTCGGGCCTCCGTATGTCCCTAGCGGGACAGGAGCATCTTTACCCCTGGACGGTTTGGCAGCTTTTCCGAGAGCTCCTCTCCCTTGAGGATCCACCAATGGTGCTGATCCGGACGGTGCGCTGTACGGCACAATGCCACCGGGATTTAGTCTCTGTATTTCCGCCAAGACTGCTGCACTTGGTCGCCAGGTGGACATTTATTCTATGTACCGCGCTGTTTTTGTGTTTAGACAAGGGCTAAACACAAAAACTTGATATATCGACCACCTTTATCAACTGTATACCATGACCTCAAGACAGGTCACTCGCGACGAGTTACGCGGTCTCTACGCCAAGAAGCAAGAGGAGGAACGCGTAAGGAAAGTAAGGGAGATTGTGAACTTCATCTATTCCCAAGTTATTAACCAAGCATCACGCAGCGCAGATACAACATTCAGCCATCATTTCATGTCAGCGCATCTCCCTGGAATACTAAACGACTTCTATTCCCCCAATATGCTAGACATCGTAGCCGGTCTTCAAGAGCTCTTTCCAGATTCTACCATCACTCTGCGCGTACATAACGGAACCATGTCCAGCACGCTTGACCCCAAGTTCATCAGTCTCCTTGACCCAGGACAACAAATACAGGTCCTCGTCATTGACTGGACTCAGAGCACCAAGTGAAGCGTGGCCTCCTTCTGGATGTTGTAGTCGCTCAGAGTGCGACCGTCCTCCAGCTGCTTGCCCGCAAAGATGAGGCGCTGCTGGTCAGGCGGGATGCCCTCCTTGTCCTGAATCTTGGCCTTGATGCCCTCAATCGTGTCCGAGGCCTCCACATCAAGAGTAATGGTCTTGCCAGTCAGGGTCTTCACAAAGATCTGCATATATCCTTCCTTTTTGTCATTGGCTTTAATCCCTGAACAGCGGCACCGCCATGCCCTGCGCAAACCGCATCCAGTTGAGCCCTATCCCAAAGACATGGAGATCCCAGCCGCCCTCTCCCTGCATGGTCAGTTCAAGACGCAGCTTGGCCCTCGAGGCATTGACCGTGGCACCCGGCTGCAGCTCTTCGGCACCCAAGGAGCCACCAAACACGAGCCCATAGACAAATCCCGCGGCGAGTCGCACACCGCCGCGATGGCAGCGCCCATATTCTACCCGCCACCACGCCTCCGTATCCTCGCGCCACACGGCATTATCGACCCAGAGCCGCGCCGAAACTAGCAGTGCGTTGTCGCTGTTGACGACAGCCGACCCCGTCCGACTATAGTCGGTCCACGTCGACCGTTTCCACACATCTTTGCGCCGCAAAAAGAAGGCGATCTCGCGCAGTGGTCCATTAAACGTCAGCGGAAACTGCGCCGACCACAGTCCACCGGCAACCGACAGCGGCATATCGAACCGTGAATAGGACACCGGCTCATACATGAGCTCAAGCGGTGCTCTCAGATAACCGTTGCGAAGCGGATCCTCCGTCAGCGTCACACCTGCTAGTATCTTGGTGGTAAACGTGGGCGTCCCGGACACTGGAAATGTCACCGGCGAGCCCGATGGGTCTAGCAGGGTGACGCTGGTCGGCACTTCACAGGGAGTCGCGCGGTCACGGTCCACCATGCGCACTACGTCGGCATACGGTCGGAACGTCACATGGACACGGATCTCCTGCTCGGTTACGGAGAGCAGCGGAAAGGCCGTGCCTACACGGCGCAGCAGCGCGAGTGGCAGCCAACAGTAGACACCATCTGTCCCAGAACCCGCCACACCAAGTCCGTAAATGTCCGTGTCCCATACCCCCGCGCGCCCTGCGTCAATCCAGGTCCGCGACCACACGTCCATCCACTCGCCCGGCCACGTCTCCACGAGGGCATCACCGATTTCGAACTCCACGAGCGCGATGGCGGCCGTGCCCAACGAATCCGCGTATCGCCACGAGCCACTGATATCGGCGAATGTCCAGCCCGCCCGCAGCCGATTGTCGACGGCGGCACCATAGATCGAGCCGGGCACCAGGCGCACTGCTAGCCATTGTAGTAGATCCCCGGAATCCTGCCGGGTCAGCGGAATCGTGATACGTCCGCCCCAGGCCGCCGCGCCCTTGAATCCGATTTCTCTGATTTCGGGCACGACATTGTGGTAGCGTTCAGTACGGCGATGAAACACGGTCTCACCGGCCTCCATCGGTGTAAAAAAAGCGTCTTTTGGACCACGGTTCACGAGATCCACAAGACGTTTTATGCCCGACATCTCTATCTAACACGGGAGGTCTATTTAGGTGCTTTCTCAAACTGTAGGGCCAGACCCGCGCACACGATGATGAGTGCGCCGACGACCGACTGCCATCCAGGGACCTCGCCCAGAAACACGACTCCGAAGACATAGGCGGCCAGAAGACCGGAGTAACTGAGCATAGAATAGACGGAGGACGACAGGCGGGGCACGGCATAATAGCGCAGCCAGTATCCGGAAAATATGGAAATGGAGTGATAGCTGGTAAGCAGAAATCGGTCCCACCATGTGCCGGACCAGGGCGGGCGTTCGGATTCCATGAATCCCTGGACGAGCATGGCGCCACCCAGCCACAGCGACGCACTCGTGTTCACAATCCACACGGCCTTGGCGGCATCGGGCCACGCCATCACACGCAGAATGGTGTGCATGCTGGACTCGGTGAGGGTCATCACGATGGCCATGATCAGACCCCACAGCGGATTGACGTCTCCACCTGATACGGGAGGTGCCGTCTTACCGGGATTAAGATTCAACAGTATGGAGCCAACGGCGGCGGAGCCGATGAGGCCGTATTCACGGGACGTGATTTGTTCTTTATTGAAATGCGCGACGAAGAGCAGATTCAAGAGCGGATAGGTGTAGAGAATACTCATGGCCTGGCCGGCGGGCAGATTCCGAAAGGATTCATAACTGGAGGCCACGTGGAGTAGGTTGACATAGCCTAGAGCAAAGGCCCCTCCTAGCTCGCGTAGCCCGATACGTCGGTCACCTGCTAGTCCATAACCGAGCACTGCCGAACTCAGGAGCCGCGACCATATAGCAGATAGCGGGTCCAGGGGTGTCTTTTTTATAATGATGGGTGTCAGGGCCAGAATTGACTCGGCTGCTACGAGTGCTGCTTCGGCCATCTACTGTGCGCTTAGAATTGATGACGGGCGCAAAACTGCTGGATACAGCCACCCACCACAGTACAAGAGTCCGCTGGCGTAAAACCATTACACGGGTCACAGCCAACTACACTAGGTGCCGTAGAATTACCTCGTACCGTTATACTATTGTATAAGCCTCTCGTCAGAGAGTCTTTGCGGTCGAGCTTTTCGTAGCCGCCGAGAGCAGGGAGAATTGGATGAAGTTGGGCTAAGATCTTGCCCTTGAGGTGACGAGTCCGCACACCAGAATCCATCTCTACTTTACCGGTATATTTTTCTTTGTGAGGTATTATCATGCCAGATCAAAATACGCAACAACATGCCCACCATGGAGGGCGGGACAGCGCAGACCACTCACGAATCGTATACTGTGAACCCATAGACAAATTACACCGCGCGCAGATGGGGCGAAGATTGGCGATTTCAGTAGCCCCGCCCTGCGACTCTGGAACATCATGACCGACGTGAAAATCAAACGCAGTCATGATGTTAGTACACCAAGGAACCATACATTTCCGTTGAAAGCGATTTCCAGCATAGGTGACCCAGACCTGCTCGCGGAGTGCTCGGGGTATATTCGCCTTCGTCATTATCTATGTTAGTACGTGCTGGCTCTAAGTAGTCACGACCATGGTTTTAAAAGCTAAAAAAATGACCACTGCTTTTTAATATGTGCCTAAAACCATGGCGTATCCTTTCAAAGATTACGAGTTTTACGGCAATAGATATGTAAATAGTATAGACACACACGGAGAAATAATGTGGTATGAAAGAGACATCGATAGAGATGCGCCAACAGAATGTATACTATGTATTGAAGCAGAAAATGAGATGTATACTAAATATGCCCATCCCAAGGCACATGTAGAGGCACATACACAGGCTACTATAACTGCGGAAACCTTGGCAATCAAGGAGAAAAATACGGATGATTATCTTGATTATTATACCTTTCACTATGGAAGAGAATACATCAAGATATACAAGGAACTATACAAAAAATACAAAGAAGAGTATAGTAGCATTGTCTTAGAAAGGCAGCATGACAGAGTATGTCAGCATCATCAGGAATCTATTCAATACCATTATGAACTACAACTTCGGGACCATCATCAGGCCGAGCATAGCAAAGAAGAAGACAACGGTGTGAAGCATGAGGCCGGCGGGAGTGGCGGCGCCCATGGGATGAGCCACTTCAAAGAGAGCGCCGAAGAGAACCTGGGTGAACTTGTAGGTCTCGGGATTGGCTACGATGAAAAAGACTAGAGCGGAGATAAAGGAATACTTGGCCTTGAGGAGGATGTTCATTCTACTTAGGGGGGGGATTACGAGCTCCTTTTTTAAGGGAAGATTTTATGGCTCTGGCGGCATCAACCCTTATGTCGCCGGCAGTTTTCTTTGCGACTGGTTTGCCAGCGTCAAATGTAACCTTAGGATCAGAGGGTGTGGGTACACTATTTGAGCCTCTCCATGCGGTGAGTCCTTTCTGTATCTGTGTATTTAGCTCAGCGGCCTTAAGACGTTTAGTTATTTCATCTTCTTCCTCTTCCTCTTCCTCTTCCTCTTCGGCACTGGGACTAGCACTGGGACTAGCACTGGGACTAGCACTGGGGCCGGCACTGGGACTAGCACTGGGACTAGCACTGGGACTAGCACTGGCACTGGCACTGCTACCGCTACCGCCTTCCCCGTATTTTCTCAGCATACCCAGATAACGTTCAGGGAAACAATATGGATTCGAGCCAATTTCTTGCTTTGTTCCACAGAACCACAAACTCTCAAGTATCGCACTAACGGCGCGTCTATCGCTAAGGAGTTCGTTAGGCACAAGTTTTTGAACGACCGCGTTATCAGCCGCAAACATTTCACCAGAATTAAAACTACTTCCAGAATTCCACGTCGTTATAGTGGGGTCGCCACGATACTGCGCTGCCTTATAGGGATTTAGAATCGTCACCGGCTCGTCGTCGATCAGAATTGTGCGGTCCCTAAATTGTTCTTTAGCTGCGTCTTCGCCTTCAAGCTCAATATACTTAGCAAGCATTGGATCTGTAGGGTCGTTCACCTGGGCGGCTATAGTATTATATTTATATTTGTTTATCCATGTTTTGTATTGATCCTTTTTACGTACAACTGGGCTACTGGCAGGCTCATCAACTGGGCTACTGGCAGGCTCATCAACTGGGCTACTGGCAGGCTCATCAACTGGGCTACCGGCAGGCTCATCAACCGGTGGTCTAGCAACCGGTGGTCTAGCAACCGGTGGTCTAGCATCGGCAGGTGTAGCGGCAGATGCCTCAATAGCTTCAGCCGGCCCAGTCATTGCTGCTGCGAGTAATGCCGACAGAAGAGACCCCGAGTCGCTTACTTGTGCTAGTAATTGTTTAGCGTGAGCTAGCATGGCGGCAGCCGTAATTTTACTCGGAAAACGGATAGAATCATAATGAGGATACGTGCCTTCTCCATAAAATATAAGCGTATAGGTTGGGCCTACAATAGGAACATCAGGATACCGAGTAACTTGTCCAGTCACGCGATATACCTCTATATTAACGTTTAGCGCTTGTTGTAGAGCACGTAGTTCGAGGTCACCTCCATATTCGCCTTTTTTACCATATTTGGCGACATACGCATCGCACCGTTCCCTAGCTGTAGCATCAGGAAGATCTAAGTCATCGCCGGCAATAGAATCACTATAATCTGTTAAACACTTTTCACTGATTGTGCGCATGGCTAATGCTCGCAGTTCATTGGCCCGCTCCTGACCGGCGCCCTCTTGGTCCGCGATCGCCAAAAATAAACAATCGCCATTGGGTGCCACTTGTGTAATTGTTCCTCCTAGATTTTTCTCTGCTTGGTTTTTCAGACTTGTCTTACGTTGGTTATATGCAGCAAATTCCGCTGCTGACATACGCTTTGCTTCAAGATCACTCATCTCCCTATTCCTCCCCGCAGATTTCCGCGCGCCATCTAAACCGACGATACCTAAACAATCGCAAATGGAACGTCAGACTCTCAAAAATCGTATCCAGGGCAAGCAGGACTTCATTGTCCGCTGGCTCCAGGATTTCTATAATCAACCGGGACGCCTGGAGGAAGTCTTGCCCGTTCTGAGCGGCACTTCGCCGGTCAGTCTCCGTCTTATTGACTGGTTCGTGACGAACTATTCCAAGAAGTTCAATGTGGCCTATCCAATGGACGATCGCCAGTTTATGGTCCACTTTCATTATAAGCGTGAACTCAAGGCGTATTCCAAACGACTCTTTGATCCCTTCTGTCGTCGCGACCGTATTAGCTTTCAGATTCGTGGGCATAATCCCATTGATGAGACGACGGTCGGCCAACTGAATTTCTTCCGTTGGGCGATCGAGAAGGGCGTCCTTCGCCACATTCTGGCTAATAAGGAGGCGATTGAGGCGGACATGAACACGAGCTTCCGCGAGCATTACAGTAAGGATCCTGAGAGCACTACGCCAACAGG
>Ga0209189_1001930_pt1 | contig 15028 bp, 17 predicted proteins | sample C_130820_EF_Meta_FD_187308 | JGI IMG/M metagenome (GOLD analysis project Ga0209189, IMG submission 187308) | Freshwater microbial communities from Lake Croche, Canada to study carbon cycling - C_130820_EF_MetaG (SPAdes) (version 3) | ecosystem: Environmental > Aquatic > Freshwater > Lake... | reverse complement strand
GAGTTTACGAGCAATTACTTAATGTCCATTTGAAAGATGGTTGAGCCAGAATGACTGGTCATAGTACGGTGGCACGACAGTTGTGTCTTGTCCAGTCGTAGGAACCGAGGCCATGATTGGAGCGATCGATTCGGGAGTCAGAAGATAGTTGTAGTACGTTAATCCAGCAATTGCGCCGTCGAACCCGCCGGCAATTGTTGTGTGTACAGTCTCTGAATTCTGTTTCGGGATTTGGGTGAGGGTGTGGTGGAGATACAGGTTTCCATCAATGTATATGTCCACTGACTCCTGGGAAATCGCTAGAGCTACGTGTACCCATTTCTTGGCGGTGATATTACCTATCGGAATGACTTCGGTTCCTCCAAAGGTATCAATCTTGACAATGAGTGAATTGGACGAAGCATCCAAGAATAGAGCGGGGCACATCACCGATAAATCAATGGGTCCTTTGGTGAAGATAAGTTTAGGAGCACCATACCGGTAGGAGAAATCGTTGATCTTGACCCAGCAAGCGTACGAAAAGGTCATACCTTGAGCCTGATTGAACGACTTGGGAATCTGGGTAGGACTATCATAATGTTTCCGCCCGTCGGCAATAGGACCCACGATAGAAATCACTCCAGTCGCTGCCGGAGACGCCGTGATAGCGCTGTACACGAGATATATCGTAACAACAGCGGCAACAGCAGCAAGTGCAATGACAGCGTAATCCATTGTTATAGTTTTAGAATGTATATTGACGGACCTCTCGTCCAACGGCATCATACATTCCGAACTTCACCGAGTATCCGGTGGTATCCACTAACGGAGTTTTCACTACATCCGTCTTTGTGCGGCATGTCGTATCTGAAGCGTAAAAGGCCAGAGCGTCCGAAGGATTCAGCATCTGGCTAGAGGTTTTGAGACCACACACTTGTCCCGAAAATCCACCTCCTGGCGTTATCTGAATATCTCCTACCGCCGGCTTGGGAACACCAGATAAGAAACAGGACTTGACTAACATACCATTGAGGTATACATCCATATTACGCTCGAACACGGTCAATGATACCGAGAACCATGACTGGAGGGGGATATTGGGTACTTCGCACGTGAACACATCATCGGTTGAACCGGCATTGTTGGCTGGTGCTGGTTCAGAGACTGATCCAGTATGATCAGCAGGGAATACAGATACTGTGATGCGTAGGACGTTATCGGTAGGATGTAGAGTGACCTTGGGGTTCATGATAGTATGGTTCGTAGCGTCTGGACGAAGAATCACGGGCTTCTCTTTTCCGTATCCGTAATTCCAGTCCTTAATGTACATCCACCACTGCATACCGTATGCTCCCTGGTTGCCGGCAGATAAAGGAGCGCCGGCAGCAGTGACCGTCGTTGTCTTTTGGGCATCCACTGCGTCGGGCATGTTTCCAGTACCGTACCACCACTGGTACAGCATTGGGGGGAGAGGAGCAGTTCCAGTCGAACCAGGAACTCCTGCGCCGCCAGAACCCGCTGGGCCGGTTGGACCGGTTGGGCCAGTCGCTCCTCGAATCAGGCTGGTGAAATCAGGAGTTGTGGCGGCATTGTATGGCGCAGAACCGGTTGTCATGCTCATAGTATCCCACCAACTTGATGAGCTAGGAGCACCTCCAGTCATTCCTTCTGTAAAATTCGTGAAGTGTGCGATGCCAGGAAATAGAATCGTCTGCCATCCGGCGGAACGGGCGGCAAGATCGTAGAGAGCAATACATCCAATCACAATACCGACAATAAGACCTACAATTCCCAAAGCCCCGCCAATGCGCAACCCCCACATCCAATTGGTGGCTTTACGAGCAGCCTCTGCGGCCGCATCGGACGCAGCTTTGATGGTTGCCTCATTTTGTTTCGCAAGGCTTTCTAGGTAACCTGGGGCATATGTCACACTTTGGGCATTGGAGATATCTGGCCTCAAGATCGTAGGAACGACCGGTGCCGGTTTACTTGAGCTTCCACCCATTTGTTAGAAAGCCGGAAGTAAAAACGGACGATAGAACAGCGAAATGTCAGTCAAGGAAATGTACTGCAACAATTGTGGCGAAAAAGGGCACGTGTTCCGAACATGTAAAGACCCAATCATATCGTGCGGGATCCTCTTGCTGCGAGGAGCGTACGATCCTTTGAAATTGCCAGTAGATCCTAGAACGATTGGGGTCTTGATGGTGAAGCGTAAGGATTCTATGGCGTATATGGAATTTATTCGTGGAAAGTATGATCTGGGTGACCCAGAGTACCTTGAACGCCTAATTGGAAATATGACCTTGCCAGAACAGAAACTTATAGTGTCCGAAGAGTTTGATACCTTATGGACCAAACTGTGGGGACAGGGGCGAGATACACATTCGGCCGAGTACGAGATCTCCAAATCAAAGTATTACCAGCTGAACCGCGAAGATATTACAAGCCGTAACCGTTCAAACTATTCTGAACCAGAATGGGGGTTCCCGAAAGGCAGAAGGATGCGTGGCGAATCAGATTCCAAGTGTGCCGAGCGTGAATTCTTCGAAGAAACCAATATTCCTCCCGAAGCGTACACTCTCCACGAAGACCTGAAATTCACAGAGACGTTTAAGGGCACAAACAATATCATGTACCGCCACATCTACTTTGTAGCTCTTTTGAAAGATTCCAAGATCGTGAACTTGAAACAGAAACTGACATTCATGCAGAGCAAGGAGATTTCCGAGGTTGATTGGAAGTCTTTGTCGGAATGCAAGTCAGTGATCAGACCACATTATACGGAACGCGTGGCTCTCATGGGTCAAGTCGAACGTCTGATTGCCACACATCAAAGTCTGTAATACTAACAATGAACACACTCATTTCATCAGCAGGAGTCTTTGGTGGGTTCGCGATTGGGACTGCGGTGATTCTTATGGGAAGTACGTATGCTACATGCGAAAAAATGGACATGTCTGTTTCGGTGAAAGATGGAGCGATCGCTGCTGCCGTTCCAGCGATAGCGTACTTTTTAGCTTCGTATTTTGAATTCATTCGTACTCCGTTCGTGGATTTTTATACGAGTTTTGGAGTCCTAGAACCTTGGACGACGCGTGTAGCCCTCGGACACATGATCCTTATTTTCTTATGGCCGATGACGGTTTGGGCATTACACGATGCTACCTCAAAGACATGTGTCGCGTCGGTTGACGAAATGTCAAAGTTCAAGACGGAACTTTTGGCAAAACTGAATGAGAAGAAGAACAAGGACGCTCGCACAACAACAACTCCTCCCGTATCAGCTTAAAAATCAAAGTCCAAAATATACACCACAGTCAAGTATGAAGCGACGGCTAGACCCATGATCCAAAGCCAAACAGGAAATACTGTTGAATCCTTCTTTCCAACACCAAACGGGCGGATATTTCCTTGTCTATCAAAGGCCACACTGGGCTTTAGATAGAGAAAGCCCGCGACGTAAAACAGGTAAATTGCAACTGTCCATAATTTGGGATTCTTGCGGACAGTCTCTTCCATTATCATTTCGGTTGTAAAATTAAGTGAGAATGTCCTACGTTTTGCCCAACCGAAAGGCGTTCGTGGATTCCATAACCCGAATCTTTTTGAAGTACCGTCAGAAAGACGTGACTGGTCAAGATCCTAAAGGGTTTGAGTTACAGCCATACCAGAAACTGGTCAGGGACTACCTGTTAATTGAAACTCCCTATCGCGGTCTTCTCGTGTACCACGGCCTCGGTTCAGGAAAGACGTGTTCGGCAATCGCGGTCGCAGAGTCGCTGATGACCAACAAGAAGGTATTCGTTCTTCTCCCAGCGTCACTCCGACCTAACTTTATTGGTGAAATCCGGTCGTGTGGAGATCCAGTGTACAAGAAAGACAGTCATTGGGAAGAAAAGAAGATCCGGAATGAAGAGGACCGGGACACTGCCAAATCTCTGGGTATTTCTGATGAGTATCTTGATAAGAATGGTCGGTACTTTATGACCGTTCAGGGCGCTGCCCCAAATTTCCGGACACTGTCTCTAGATCAACAGAAAGGTATTGATCTTCAAATTGATGACCTGATTAATTCGCGGTTCACGTTCATTAACTATGATGGTATTATGGCATCCAATATTGAGCGCATTCTTCCGTCAGACCATATGTTTGACGACTCGATAGTGATTGTAGAAGAGGCACATAACTTAATTAGCGCCGTGTACAATGAAAGTGATCTAAAACGCCGGATATATGATATGATCTATAATGCCGTGAACTGCAAGGTTGTGGCTCTAACGGGTACACCTGTCGTGAATCGCCCACAAGAAATTGCGTTTCTCATGAATATTCTGCGTGGGCCCATTGAGCGCGTCACAGTTCCAACCAAAGCTGCGATGGCTTGGGATGAAGCGTTGATGACTGCCTTTTTCCGTCAACAGAAGGATGTGGATACGATCGAATACAACTCAATCAAACATGAACTCAAACTGACCCGAAATCCTCCGAATTTCGAGAGCGTGTACAACGACAAAGGCGATCGTATCGCTGTGAAGTATAACAAGGATTTCAAGTTTGAGCCGGATATCAAGAAATGGGCAGCGGACTGGAAGACGGAGTTTGAAAATAAGTTTGCGGGCGTAGAGTTGCTGGGCGAAGACAAGATGGTCGTAGAAAAGCTCGAGTGTTTACCGACGGAATTTGACGGACCCCAAGGATTTATCAATACGTTCGTCGATGGACTGAATATCAAGAACGCTCTTCTATTTGGACGACGTATCCAAGGATTGGTCTCGTACTACCGAGGAGCTGATGAGAAATTACTGCCAAAGCGTTTGGATGAAGAGAAGACTCTACAGAAAATTGAGATGTCAGACGAGCAGTACTTGCGGTACTTGGAAGCTCGTAAGATTGAAATGGACCGTGAATCGGGTAAAAACCGCAACCCGTCCTTAAACGACGACCTAGGTTCGTTCCGTATGACGTCACGTCTCGTATGTAACTTTGCAATACCTCCAGAGTTCAAGTACAAGATGGTGGATGGAGAGACCGAGTATTCTTTGAAAGGTCGTCCAATTCCGGAAGATAAGTTGGAAATCTTGAAGAAGATCGAAGCGGATCCTGAACGGTTCTTATCATCAAAACAACTGGCTCTGTTCTCGCCAAAGTTGGCCCAAATACTCAAAGATCTGAAGTCCACCGTTGGAAAAGACGGTCATTTCAATAACCAGTATGTGTATTCACAGTACCGATCACTTGAAGGGTTGGGTATGTTTGCTCTTGCGTTGAATCACAATGGGTTCCAGCCTTATAAACTTGTCAAAGAAGGAGGTCAGTGGCGCGAAGGACAGATGGAAAAAGGGGTGCCGGCGTACGCGTTTTACACTGGAGAAGAGACGAAAGAGGAGCGTGAACTTGCTCGGTTAGTCTTTAACGAAGAGAAGGAAAAGCTACCGTCTTCGCTGAAGGATTCACTCGGAGAACGAACGCTGTGTGTTATGCTAGGAACAGAAGCGTCGTCCGAAGGTATTACGTTACTGAATGTCCGAAACGTCTACATCATGGAACCGTACTGGAATCCTGGTCGTATTGAGCAGGTCATTGGACGTGCTATACGTATGCACTCTCACGATAAGTTGGATGAGGAAGAACGCAATGTTACAGTGAAACTGTATATGTCAGTATTCTCCGAGAAACAGCTCAAGGATCAGGAAGGACCCAATATCACATTGATTCGTAAGAATGACACGATCACAAAGCGCTATGAGGGAGATGAACCTCGTGAAGCATTCATGACGTCAGACGAATATTTATACGAAACGGCATTCCGCAAAGGTCGTATCATAAAAAGCATCACATCCATCTTGAAGCAGGCTGCCGTTGATTGTGAGATTCACCGTAAGTTACATTCCAAGGAACAGCCCGTGATTCAGTGTATGCGCTTTGATACAACGGTGACAGCAGAGGATTTAGCCTACCGCCCATCCTACTTAACTGACGAAAAAGATACACTGTACAAGCGTAACTTGATACGAAAGAACCGTAAACTCCAAATCATTAAAATCAAAGGTATGGTCATGATTATGGATCCAAAAACCAATGAGATATTTGATTACGCTGCGTTTCAAGACAACCATCGATTATTCCAAATAGGATCACGTAATGGACCGAACGCTATTTCATTTTTCCCGCATGTTGTATAAATGGCGACCGTCGCCCATCCGAAAACCATAGGAAATAACCAGACTGGGACGCGCGGCTTATCCGCTGCTGACTGGACTCGTCTACAGCGTCTTTGCGGAGCCAAGACGTATGCGACGGTCATTGCGAACAATACTGACATTAACCCTCCTACGCCGCTACAGGCCAAATATTCGGTACCGATGCTCATTCCTCGGCATACCGGAGAAAGCCGTATCCAGAGGACGAATGGACAGTGGACAGATTACAAAGCATCACGGGTGGCAGATTACATCTATTCAAAGTCGCATATCTCGAACACGAACGCCAAGAATCTGCAACTCCGTCGTCTGTGCGATTGCACCGTAACCAGTCTCAATGTAGACCGCACTGGGTGCAAGAAGTGCGCAGTATACACGCATAAAACTATTCAGTAAATAAGTAAGAGGATGTCTGGAGGTTTAATTCAGCTCGTCAATAAAGGCGCACAAGATCAACTGATATGTGGGAACCCATCGTTCACTCATTTTAGGTCGGTGTACAAGCGCCACACCGAATTTGCTATGGAGCAATTCGAACTCGTATTCAAAACCACAAATTTACGTATACCAGCATCTGGTAGTCTGACGTTACGTGCGAACGTTGAGCAGTTTGCACAGTTGGTGAATGACTGTTACGTGGTTATGACACTTCCAAATATATATTCGCCAGTGCATCCGGTAACTCCAGGGACACATCCAAATGTGAATAAGAATTCGCTGGCGGTGGGATACGAGTTCCAGTGGATCCGGAATATCGGGTACAACATGATCAATTACGCAGCGATCGTGATTAACGGTCAGGAAATCGTTCGGCATACGGGTGAATGGATGAAACTTCATGCTCAACTGAACTTTGATGCCAACAAGAAGGCGATGGTGAATCAGATGGTAGGTAATGTGCCGGAGGTATACGATCCCGCGAATGCATTTGACCGTATCAACCAGTATCCGCATTCGATATCAACGAACACACATACTGCCGAACCATCGATTTATGGTCGCGTCCTGAATGTCCCTCTTCACTTCTGGTTCTGTGAGAATGTTGGAACTGCGCTTCCGTTGGGAGCACTACAGAATTCAAGCATTGAGATCATTGTAGAGCTTACGAATATGTATGACCTATTCACGATTCGCGATATCCGTGAGACAATTAACGGACATCCTAACCCGAATTTTGGACTTCGCGTAGCACCCGATCCCAGTAGTTCATTAATGACGATGAACAATTTCCTGTCTCCGCCTAGCTACTCACGGACCCCTATTCCGACAAACCCAACACTTATGTACTGGAACTTGAACCCGTTCATTGAAGCAAACTATATTTTCGTAGGAGATGCGGAGTTGGCACACATTGCGCGATCGGAACATTCATTCATGATCCACCAGATTGATACGGTGACTGCGCATGGCCAGTACGGCGCAAGCAATGATCTTGCTCTTCTGATGAAGAATCTGTGTACTCAAGTCGTGTGGGTTGCCCAGCGTTCTGATCGGGAGGCCCAGAACGATGTAGATAATTACACGAACTGGGACGATCCTTACAAACCTCCTCTGGATTCGGTTGGTATAACTGGAGTAGCACCATCGTATACCACTGGAAACTCGTTAAGTACTGCCGTATCCCAGCGGGATATTCTGTTAGAGTCAGCAATTATCTTGGACGGAAAGGAACGATTCTCGTACAAGCAGACGTACTTCTTCGCGCAGCTAGAGAACTACCGTCACCAAACGGGGCGAACGTCTACGGATATCCCAGGAGTGTACACGTATTCGTTTGCGCTCGACCACCAGAAAATCCAACCAAGTGGTCACATTAACGGATCAATGTTCAACAAAACTCTATTACGCAACACGTTTGTCCAGCCGCCTTTAGTGACATCTGGTGATCCCTCCAATGTCCCGCCGGCACCAATATGTGTTCTCAAAACAACCGCGAATCTTCCGAGCCCTACCATCGTGAATCCGGCAGCAGTAGGCACAGATGGAAAACTACTGTACGCGCCACAGGATGTCATTTCAATCATACCAAGCTCAACGGTTGCCAACGCGGTCAAGACTTTACAGTATAATTTCACTGTACGGGCATACGTTGAATCATACAATTACCTCCGTGTGATGGGTGGAATTGCCAACGTTGTTTTCAGCTCGTAAGTCCTTGCTGTATAATAAGAATGGCCACCGGAGTCAAAATACAGTCGGCAAAGTACGGCGTCGGTACAAAAACGGTCGACGTAACAAAACCTGTTTCTGCCCATCTGAAAGATGGACGACTGAACTTTGTTGTGACTGCTTCGGCATTGAATGTAGATGACCCAGCGCCAGGTCAATTGAAGACTCTTACGGTCACATACTCGATCAACGGGGGTGCGAGCAATACTGCAACTGCAGTCGATGGAGACTCTATGGATATAGATGCTCCGCCTGCTCGCATAGCGTCAGGACTGCAAATCACGAAGGCCCAGTATGGATACGACAGGTCGTATACAGATGTCACGAGCGCGGTGCGAACGTACTTGAATGATGGATCCATCAATATCACGGTCAGTGCTGGGTCTATGGGTATCCCAGACCCTAACCCGCAAAAAGTGAAGTATCTGATGGTCGATTACACGATCAACGATGAACCCGGTTCAAAAAAGATTCAGGACGGTCAGAAGTTTCAGCTCAATGCTCCAGCAGTTGTCACAAACACAACAAATACAGCATCCGATGGAGCGCTCGATATCGCAGGAACTCTCTTCAATGATGTGTATTTGTTCATCAAAACCTTCTTTGTTCTTGCGATGACGATTCAAGGAGCCAAGCTCGGGGAGCGGTTATTTAGCGGTGGGTACTGGATTGTGGGAACTCTCACGCTGTTCACGTACGGTTTCTTCCCGATTCTCATACTTCCATTCGGTATATTCATATGGCAGCTCATCATGGGTTAAAGCATAATATGTCGATTAAATAAATGGATCTGGACACGGCGGTAAAACCTGGGTTAGGATTACCGACAGGATACAGTACTCCCCCAAGCAAGGCGGAAAAGCGCAGGGTTGCACAGGGTATGACTCCTGGATACTCGCCGGCTTACCCTGTAAATATCCCAACTGGAGAAGCTCGTAAAATTGCGTTTGAGGCGTCCGCAGTCGATCGCGAACCGAAAAAAGGAGGAAAGTCGCGTCGTCGTACGTCGAAAAAGGTGCGGGGTCGTCGTGTAAAGAAGACTCGTCGTCGTAGTCGTGGAGGTAATCCCCCTAAAGTCGTCGTATCAAATCCGGCATGGAACTTAACAAAGCCGAAACCGAAACGTAAATAAATGAAAAATTGGCTTTCGCCGTTTTTGGTTTTTGTTGTTTTTATGTTTTTTTGAATTTACATGTCCACATACTTCCCAACCCCAGCGAAGCCGAGGAACACCTCTGCGTCGTTGTAGACGCGGTGTGTGGTCTCACCGACCAGGTAGCCCTTGATCTCGTCCAGCCCCTCCTCGGAGCTGGCCGCCGGGCCAGTCACGTGGCGACCCGTCTCGGGGTGCCAGTAGACGCCAGCCGTATCGGTCTCATTGAGATCGGTCAGTGCCTTCAGGTCATCGTATGAGATAACCTCGGGCACCACCGGCTCAACGGCCTTGGCTGTGTTCTTGGCCGCTAGCCAAGCTTGGACGTGCTCGTCCTTGGTCTTTGCGTCGAACTCATCGTCCGACAGACTCTCCACATGCTTCTTCAGCAGCTTCTTCGCGTTCTCGAACGCCTTCTTGTCCTCACCGAACGTCTCCTTGAGAAGCTTGGTGTGGCTCGCACCGGCAGGAAACGCGAACTCGCGCTTACCGTCAGTGTTCTTTGCCGCAGCCTTGACGGCCACGGGCTTCTCCTCTTCACCGGCCGCCAACTTGGCAACAGGCTTCTTGCCCTTCGCGGGCGCCGAGGGAGTCTCGGTCTTCTTGGCAGCACCGCGCTTCGCCTTGACAGGCGTAACGGGCTCCTCTGCCTTCCCCGCGCCAGCATTGGCAACGGGCTCGACATCCTTGTTAGGAGTGCCCTTCTTAAGGGCCGCGAGGATCTTGGTCAGCGCATCGCGCGCAGCCTTGACGTCCTCCTCGGTCTTGTAATCAGCGGCGTTAATCATGCTCATCGTGAGTATGGTTATATGTCTTCTAATCGGCGTAACATACCTACCGTTATTCTAAATAAATCCGTTTTTGATCGCGTTTCCTAATGTGTATTATAGTGGACAATTCTAACAAATGTCCACCGAGTTTGCCAAGGAACATCTGCGTGAACATCTTGCGGGCCTTCTTGTCAGCCCTGTAGCCGATGGGTTCTGGAGCATCTGTGATTCAGCAAAGGAGCTGTGTGAGCGCAACGGTCAGCCTGACCAGATTCTGCGCACGTTCCAGAATATGCTGACTCGTATCCCCGAATGGTCAGACGCCACTCTGTCAACGGAAGTCGAACGTATTCTCAAGGTCACGAACTGCAAGTACATGGACGATCTTCTGATGGGAGTCTTTATTTCGTACATGAAGTCGTTTGCGTCATTACACTACCGCGGCTCGCAGTCGCAGCTGAAAGTTGAGTTTGATCGCCCATCGTTCGCAAAGTTCGTTCATGAACTGTACAAGCATTCGGCACGGAAGATGTGGCAGATGGCTTATTATTTCAAGACGGTCGGTATTTCGTCCGAGCAGCAGGCCCGCAATCGTCAGGACATTGAGAAGATTGTGACGGAGTGTATGGAGCACGTGATTCGTTCGTTTCTGCCATGGGAAGCGATTGCGAAGAAGTATTTCGCCGAGGACGATGAGCCAGTACAGAGTGTTACATTACCCGTTCGTGTCCAGCATGCCCCTGAAGAGCCAGAGAAGAAGGCGACTGTGGTACCGACACAGGTGAAGTTCGAGGACGATGTTCCGGACGATGGTTCGGACTCGGGATCAGACTCGGATTCGGGCGATGCGAGCGGAGATGATGATCGTGCCGAACTCAAAGTCGGCGACGAGACTGCGGAAATCGAGTTTGAGGATATGGACAAGCCGGACGCGGTACCTGAACCCGCAAAGAAGGAGGAGGATGATCCACTGAAGGAGATTGAGGGAAAAATGGGCGAAACTCTCGTTCTAAATATGTGAAATTTTGATTGAGCGCAAAATAAATGATCATTGCCATTGCAGCCGTATCTGTAGCCCTCGTGTGTTTCATCGTGTACGCACTGGAGCGTCGGTCGAAGGGCGAACCAATTGATTGGACAGATGCAGGTAAGCTGTCGCTGTTTGGAGGTATTATTTCAGCCGGTGTGGTATTTGCGACCACAACGGATGTTGTTACGGATGCCGTCAAGACGATGGAGATCCCGAGCGTTCAGGATATGTTTGTAGGTAAGCCCACCTTCTAGGCTTCAATGACACAGCAGTCTTCTCCAGCGGGTACAGATTCAATAGTATAAAAAGTTTTCAACGATAAAATTTCAGTTCGTGGAACTGCATTTTTACAGAGCCGAGCAATCGCCTTGTAAAGATAGAAGCCATGATACCGATCATGTTTAGGATCATCTTTTCCAAATAAGACGGAACCTTTATCGTCCGTCGACATCCATTTCACAAACCGCTGAAATACGGGGTTCGTGCGGTAATCTAGACATTCTGGTCCGTCAGGAAACAGATCCCAGAACATAGAGGTAGCGAGACGTGCCAGATCAAATGATGGATTCGGTTTGATTTCGGGGTGTTTTGGGAGATACCACGGCTCAAAATTGTACTGCCCTCCCGCCTCTTCATCGACCGCAAAATGGTCACTCATAAACACTTTTGGCTCCTTCATTCCCATAACTCGGACTGCTCCCACTCCACGCTCAAAATCAATAAGCTTAATAAGGTATCCGTGTGTGGGAACGCGGTAAAATGACCCCCCGCAGTTGTAATACAAATACTCCTTGTCGGTGGGAACATACATCACGTTGTTCGAATGAAGATCGTTATGAGTGAAACTGTAATTGCGCTGGGCATACGCTAGAGCAAACATGACCTGGGATATCCAGGACAGATGTTTGGAGCTATCAGTCGTTGTTGCACATAGTTCGTGGAAAGTTCCAGAACACTTTTCCATGACAGTGACTTGAACGGGAACGTTTGTGAACGATGCCCACGCAAACGGTTCGCCATCTTCATCATCCTCGTCTTCATCTTCGTCCTCGTTGGAATCACACTCGCAGGACTTAATTCCGAATACATAGGACGTAGATACAGACGAACTGTCAGATTCGTCGTCACAATCAGATCCATCGTCGCGCATCATCTGGTTCATTTCGGCCGGCTGGGCATCAGATTGAGGAGCATCAAGTTCCTGGACGTCATCAAGAACAGCGTCTTCTCCTAACAGAACACTGGCACGAGCTCCACGAGTATGCTTGAAATCGCCTTCGTGAACATCATCGGTCAACTTGATTTCAAATGTTTTTCCGATGTTCGAAGAAAACCATGAGCGCTCTGACAAATCTGCGTAGTCGTCGGATATATCGATGGTATGTTTATCTGCAACTCCCGTGAACACTCCGTATACTTTTGGGAAATGCGGGCATCCGGACTGGGCAAGAACCACGGATAAAAGAGACCCTACGTATGCGGCATTATTTGGATCCTGGATCTTGCTCTGGATTTCCTGGGCGTCCTCTTCGGTCGTGGGCAGACCCAATGCCGTTCCGTAATCTCCCTGCATCCACTTGAAAGGAGAAAGAAGCATCGTGGTCTTGCGGTGTACGGGGACGACGCTACCTTTCAAGGTACGAATAGTATCGGAATCCTGGATTGAGGAAATGCCATCATTGACCTTGAACCCGAACTCTTGAGGCGCATCGCGGACTTCAGTTTTAAACAGTTTCTGGATGGGAGGAAAAAATGGCTGAAGATGGTTCAGGCCCCAGAACTGCTGGGCCTTCAAGGATTTCGTGTCGTATCTCTGGAGCGAGAGGGCAACAGAGTTTGTCCGTAAATCACTTCCAATCGATGGTTTGCGTTTGACCATATTATTATGGCGTCCCAAACATAAACTAAAAAGTACACGCACTAAAGCAAGATGAACTTTCAGATCAAAAAGTTCAATATTGATATGTTGAAAGACAGGTGCGAAATAGATTCGCGTAAATCGCCAATGATTGTTGTGATTGGAAAGAAAGATACCGGTAAATCTTTCTTGGTCCGAGATATTCTGTTCAATACCCAGAACTGTTTTCCGATCGGTACGGTTATTTCGGGTACAGAAGTTGCCAACGAGTTTTTTCAGCATATGGTTCCATCGAAACTGATTCACGACAAGTACAATCCTTCGATCGTGATGAACGTGATTAAGCGTCAGCTGGGTGTGAAAACTGCACGTAACGAAGAGAAGAAGAGGTCAGGTGGAAATTCGAGCACTGATCCTCGGGCCTTCCTGATTCTGGACGACTGTTTGTATGACGCTTCATGGATCAAAGAGGAGTCTACGCGCTACATTTTCATGAACGGTCGTCACATTGATGTGATGACGATTATTACGATGCAGTACCCCCTAGGTATTACACCGAACTTGCGTACGAACGTAGATTTCGTGTTTATTCTTCGAGAGAGTATCGTGAATAATCGCCGTCGTATTTACGACAATTATGCCGGTATGTTTCCCACATTTGAGATGTTCTGTCAATTCATGGACCAGTGTACAGAGAATTTCGAGTGCCTAGTGATCTGTAACGGTGTCCAGTCGAATAAACTGGAAGATCAGGTGTTCTGGTACAAGGCGAGCGACCACCCGAATTTCCATTTGTGCGATAATTCCCTGTGGACCGATAACAAACCCTTTTCGAGTGCGATGTTGGCGCAGGACGAGTACAATCCCGACTCTCTGCGCAAGAAATCAAACAGTCCTTGGGTCCATGTCAAGCAGCAGGGCAAGGATAAACACTGATCCCCAACGTCGTTAAGAACTGGGTTTGAGCGCCCATGATGTAATGCAGGATCTCCCCAACTACAAACGTAGCAAATAAAGTTACCCAAAACTCTGTGTTAAATACATACGCCAACAGTATCGCTAACAAAACAGTTGCGACACTGTCAACGACCGCAAATCCCAAAAAACGAGTACTGTGTGCTCCCTGCTTGGGCTTTCCAAAAATAAAAGCGTACGGGCAACTCATTATATCTTATGCTCTACGAAACTCTTGATGGCATCTTTCTTCCATACTGCGACCGAACAAATATCAAATGAAGCGTACCACATATACTTTTGCCTCGCACTGAAGATGCGGGGGTTCTTTATGTACAGCCCAGACTTACCCGTTTCCTTCTTGACTTTATCCCAATCAATACTATAAAAATCTTTGTCTCCCGAAAACTGGTCATTGAAGTCTTTGATGTTTTTAACAGTCTCCAAAATGATAAGTTTTGATTCATCCAGTTCAGCGGTATATTCGTATTTGTAAGTATTGAACCACTCATCATTCCCCATTTCGTCTCGTATCCATTCCTTCCAAGCGTCTCCGCACGCAAACCACAGAGCCACAGGTTTCGTATTCCTACCTAGTTTTTTAGGCGTATGAAACTTTGTGATTTGGGTTTTTGATAAGTGGGTAAACTTCATTATTTATTACAGTAGGTTACTGTTTAAAGATCGCGAGGGGCACCGCCCTCTGCGGGGTGAACGTTATCCTCGATGGCCCGACCAATATCCGACGTGTCAGCAACACCCGCATCCGCCTTTGAGTCCTCCAGATTCTTCTTACGGCGGGCCTCGTTTTCCTTCTTCTGCTGCTCGATGCGCTGGGCCTTCTCCTCCTCGAAAAAGATCTCGCGATTCACCTCGTTCTCCTTGTACCGGCGCATCATCTCGTTGAGCTCC
>Ga0209189_1001926_pt1 | contig 15039 bp, 7 predicted proteins | sample C_130820_EF_Meta_FD_187308 | JGI IMG/M metagenome (GOLD analysis project Ga0209189, IMG submission 187308) | Freshwater microbial communities from Lake Croche, Canada to study carbon cycling - C_130820_EF_MetaG (SPAdes) (version 3) | ecosystem: Environmental > Aquatic > Freshwater > Lake | place... | reverse complement strand
TACTTTTACTTTGACTTCTTTGACAATGCCAGAGTGTGAGGAGGGAACGTCCATGGTGGCTTTATCTGACTCGAGCACAACGATGGATTGTTCTTTCTCAATCTTGTCACCGGCCTTCACCAAGACTTCGATGACGGGCACATCTTTATAGTCACCGATATCCGGCACTTTGATTTCAATTATTTGACTCATAGTATTTATCTCTTATCAAACCGTCATTGGGTTTGGTTTAGTAGTATCGATGTCGTATTTCTGAATCGCCTCAGCCAACTTAGAGCGATCAATCTGACCAGAGTCAACCAAAGATCTCAAAGCAGTCAGAACTACCCAACGACGATCTACCTCAAAGAAGTCACGGAGTTTTTCACGCGTATCGGAACGTCCAAAGCCGTCAGTACCCAAGACCTCGTAGCGACGACCCATATGCTGAATCGCTGGACGAATCTGCTCGGCAAACAAGCGGACATAGTCGGTAGCAGCAATCACAGGACCAGCAGTGTCTTTTAAGCACTTCTCGACATGAGATAGCGCTGGTGCGGCAGCTGGGTTTAAGAGATTAGCGCGGTGCACAGCATTCCAATCACGACCCAACTCAGTAAAACTTGGGCAACCCCATAAGTCAGAAGCAATGCCCCAGTCTTTATGGAGAATCTCAGCCGCTTCAATCACTTCACGGAAGATGGTTCCAGAACCTAAGAGTTGTACGCGCAGCTTAGCTTTATCGTCACCCACTGACTTGAGCTTATACATACCCTGAATAATGTCTTTTTCTGCACCTTTAGGCATTGCAGGATGAGCATAGTTCTCATTCATCAACGTAACGTAGTAGTAGACGTCCTCCTGAACCTCTAGCATACGACGCATACCATCCTGAATGACTACTGCTAATTCAAAAGAGAATGTTGGGTCATAGCTGACACAGTTTGGAACTGCACCACTCCACAAATGGCTATGACCATCTTCATGTTGTAGGCCTTCACCGTTCAAGGTAGTTCTACCCGCAGTACCGCCAAGCAAGAAACCACGGCTACGCATATCACCTGCTGCCCATGCCAAGTCGCCAATGCGCTGGAAACCAAACATCGAGTAGAAGATATAGAAAGGCAACATCGGTACGCCATGCGTCGAGTAAGAAGTCGCGGCAGCGATCCAGTCACACATACCACCAGCTTCGTTAATACCTTCTTGCAGAATCTGACCAGTCTTATCCTCTTTATAGAACATCAGTTGATCATGATCTTCTGGTGTGTAAAGCTGACCTAATTGATTCCAAATGCCCAATTGACGGAACATGCCTTCCATACCAAAAGTACGAGACTCGTCTGGAACAATTGGTACGACACGCTTACCTAATACTTTATCCCGCACAACTGTATTGAGCATGCGCACGAATGCCATCGTGGTAGAGATCTCTCGACCTTCTGTAGTTGCTTCAAGTAACGGTGTAAATACATCCAAAGCTGGAACGGGTAAGCTCTCGGCTTTCATGCGACGCTGAGGCAAGTAACCACCTAACTCTTGACGACGCGCCTTCATGTACTCCAACTCAGGGCTGCCATCAGCAAATTTCACCAAAGGCATTTCATCCAACTGTTCATCTTTAACTGGGATCTCAAAGCGATCACGGAAACGACGGACATCATCCGCATTCATTTTCTTTGCTTGGTGGGCAATATTCATCGCCTCACCAGAGCCACCCATGCCATAGCCTTTAATGGTGTGAGCCAAGATGACTGTTGGTTGCTCTTTATGATTTACCGCAGCATGAAAAGCAGCAAACACTTTATGGGGGTCGTGACCACCACGGTTTAACTGCCAGATCTCATCATCACTCCAGTCACTCACAAGCGCTTTGAGCTCTGGGGTGTTAAATACGATCTCGCGCACATATGCGCCATTCTTCGACTTCATAGTCTGATACTGACCATCGACGATCTCGCCTAAGCGTTGCATCAAGATGCCCTTCTTATCACGGGCAAACAAAGCATCCCACTGACCGCCCCACACTACCTTAATGACATTCCAGCCAGAACCACGGAACTCGCTCTCCAGTTCCTGAATAATTTTTCCATTGCCACGCACTGGTCCATCTAAGCGTTGCAAGTTACAGTTAATAACAAAAATGAGGTTATCGAGTTTTTCACGGCCAGCCATACCAATCGCGCCCAATGATTCTGGCTCATCGGTTTCGCCATCCCCTAAGAAGGCCCACACTTTGCGATTTTGTTCTTGAATAAAACCACGATCAGTGAGGTACTTCATAAAACGGGCTTGGTAAATCGCCATGATGGGGCCCAAACCCATAGATACCGTTGGGAACTGCCAAAAATCTGGCATCAACCATGGGTGTGGATAGCTAGAAATACCTTTGCCGCCGACTTCTTGGCGGAAGTTATTCAGTTGACCTTCCTCGAGACGACCCAACATATACGCACGGGCATAAACCCCTGGGGCCGAGTGACCTTGTACAAAGATTAAATCTCCACCATGCTCTGGAGAGGGCGCATGCCAGAAATGATTAAAGCCAACGTCATACAAAGTAGCTGCCGACTGGAATGAAGAAATGTGGCCACCAACGTTAGTGTCTTTGTTAGCCCGGAGAACCATCGCCATCGCATTCCAGCGTGTATACGAACGAATACGATGCTCTACGTTTTGATCACCAGGTAAGCGCGCTTGATTCTCAACAGGAATAGTATTGATGTAAGGCGTTTCAGCATGAAAAGGTTGCACTACTCCGTTTACCCGGGCATGAGAAATTTGTTGATCTATTAAATAGGCAGCTCTCTCAGGACCTTCAGTACGAATGACGCCGTCGAGCGCCTGCAACCATTCTTGAGTTTCTCCCGGATCTGCATCCTGGGCATTCTGCTTACCTAATATCTGATCTGGAACCGCTGCCATTTTTGTCTCCAATTAATAGTGCTTCATTCGTCATTTACTTTATAGACAATATTCTAGGAAGGTATATGGGTGTAAACAAGCAATTTTCCACATAATGATAATATTTCTCATAATGTGGTATTTTATTGCGTTGCAAATAAGAAGTGGAAACCATGATGAAATTCGGTATTTAGGCCTCCAATTAAGGCAAAATGCTTCGTATTCATGAAAGTTTCAGCCTTTTCCAGATTATTTATTGGCCCGTTTCGATGGCTCCGCAAAATACGCGGATTTAGGCTTGTCTACACCCCTCTGCTCGCAATTGTTCTCTTTACAGCAGTCATGGGGATTATTTTGGGTACGCTGCAGTTACAAGAAAAAACCCAGCAAGAGTCCGCTCTATTTAGAGAGCTCTCCTTTGCCAAGCAACGGATTCAAGCGCGCTTTGCAAATAATTTGGATGCATTAACCACCATTAATCGAGAAGTCGCCGCTAGCGAAGACCAAGTCAAATTTAAACAAATTGCTCGGGAGCAAGCAGAAGATATCGTTTTAAATAATCATGAGATCGTCAAAATCATTTGGTTGAACAATCAGAATCAGCGGCAGTGGGCAGCCCCAGCGGAAAGCAATAAATCCGATTGGATAAGCAAAACACAAAATGATCAACTGATTAATAGTAGCCTTTTATCTACGACTGAACTAAGTAGGGCAACCAGTCGCGCAGCCTTTAGTCAGTTTGTATCCTTAAATTTACCCGGTGATGAACCCATTTCTGCCGAAAGAAAAATTGTTTTTTGGCAAGTGGTTCCCAACATCGTGGGCGGAGAAGTGGTTGGCTACCTAGCGGCCCTCTATACCACCCAAGGAATACTAGATGTCATTCCTGGGGAATTGAAATCTCACTATCGCTTTACTTTGCTGACAGATAACGGGAAGGTACTGGGTATCTCCTCAGATAAAAACACTCCTAAAAGGGCATTTAGCAATCAGACCAGTTTAGATATTGGAGTCTTAAGCCCCAACATTACTCTGCAAATTGACACCTACCCTCCTCCCACTAATCTCACCTTCCGGATGTTGATTGGTGTTGTGATTGGGTTGTGCATCTTTGTGATTTGGAGTTTGTGGTCTGTCCTCAAGCAAATGCAAGTGCGCCAAGAAGCGGAAGCGAGCCTGCGCACAGAAACTAGCTTTCGTAATGCTATGGAAAATTCCACCCCAGTTGGAATTCGTGCACACGATATGGAAAAGCGCATTACCTATGTGAATCGCGCTTTTTGCGAAATGACGGGCTGGACATCAGATGAGTTAATGGGTCTCACACCTCCCTTTCCATTCTGGCCTGATAGCAGAAGGGATGAACTAGTAGAGAAGATGAATCGCGCTCTGAAGTCCAATATCTCGGGCAACATGAAGGTGGGTATTGAGGGCGCCATTCTCAAGCGCGATGGCACATTAATCCAGACGCGTACCTTTATTGCCCCACTCATTAATGAAAAAGGTAAGCAGACTGGCTGGGTCACATCCTTGATCGATATTTCCGAGCCTAAAAAGATTCGCGAAGAATTAGCCGCCTCGCAAGAACGCTTCACTACTGTTCTGGAAGGTTTAGATGCGGCAGTGTCTGTTGTTTCATTAGAGACAGATGAATTGCTATTTGCCAATCGCTTCTATCGGGAAAATTTTGGGAATGACTCCAAGGGCCATTTTCAGTTAGCCCAGCAAGAAAATCAAATTGAAACCTTACACAATATTGCGCAAGATCTACAAGATTACATTCGTGATGGGATTCCGTCCTCATTCCTCTATCAGGAGTCTGAGTCAGAAGATATTCAATTGACCGATGGCAGTAATAAATGGTTTGAGGTTCGTCGTCGCTTCATTCCGTGGGTTGATGGTCACCTTGCTCAACTCTTAATTGCTACGGATATCACCCCTCGTAAAGCTGCAGAAGAACAAGCTCGCCAGCAAGAAGAACGTATGCAATTTACTAGCCGCCTAACTACCATGGGTGAAATGGCATCCTCTTTGGCGCATGAGTTAAACCAACCTCTTTCAGCCATCTCAAATTACTGCATGGGCGTTGCCAAACGTTTAGATGGCAATCTGGATTCGGCACTCAGTAAAGAAATCCTACCGGCGCTAGAAAAGGCTTCTGAACAAGCGCATCGCGCTGGCACCATCATTCAGCGCATTCGGGGCTTTGTCAAACGTAGCGAGCCTCAGCGAAAAGAATCTAACGTGAAAGAAATCATCAGTGACGCAGTTGGCTTGCTAGAAATAGAAGCCAATCGGCACCGATTAAGCATTAGCACTGACATAGCAGAGAATCTGCCAGTAGTGAACCTCGATCCAGTGCTGATCCTGCAAGTGGTGGTCAATCTTCTTAAAAATGCCTTGGATAGCGTTCGGGAGGCATACCCCCTTTCCTCTCGTTGGTCTGCGCCACCCGTTCGAATTAGTGCTGACTTAGACACCAGCATTTTCCCAGCCATGCTCCGCATTCAGGTAACTGACTCTGGGTGCGGAATCCCAGAAAACGTGCTGGAACACATGTTTGAGCCGTTTTTCAGCACTAAATCCGATGGAATGGGCATGGGGCTCAATATTTGCCGGTCTATTGTCGAATCCCATCATGGCCGGCTTTGGGCTACCAACGTCTCAGACTCGGAACAGACCAAACTGGCTGGCTGCACCTTTACAATACTTCTACCCCTGGAATCCCCTGAATCCAGGGTCAATGGTTAAGATCCAATTTTAAGAATGACTTCACGAGACCTGATATGAACTTAAGCGCTAATGCAAAACCAAACCAAGCTGAAGTTGTCTATGTAGTTGATGATGATGAAGCAGTAAGAGACTCTCTCACTTGGCTACTAGAAAGCAATGGTTACGTTGTCCGTTGCCATGCGAGCGCAGAACGTTTCTTGCAGTCTTTGCAGAGCACCGATAAGTCCACTATCTCTTGCGCTATTTTGGATGTGCGTATGCCTGGTATGTCTGGCCTTGAATTACAAGAGCGTCTTACTACTGAAAATCTCCCAATGCCAGTGGCATTTATTACTGGTCATGGCGATGTCTCGATGGCTGTCTCCACGATGAAACGTGGCGCAGTAGACTTCATAGAAAAACCTTTTAAAGAAAATGATCTTTGTGGTTTGGTAGACCGCATGCTTGCTAAGGCACGCATCGACTATTCACAAGCAAGCCAACGCAAAATTACCCAGAGCTTGCTGAGTAAGCTTACTGGTCGTGAGCGTCAAGTGTTAGAGCGTATTGTTGCCGGTCGTTTAAATAAACAAATTGCTGATGACCTTGGTATCTCTATTAAGACTGTTGAAGCACACCGTGCCAACATCATGGAAAAGCTCAACGTCAATACCGTGGCAGACCTACTCCGACTCGCCTTGTCTGACCCCCAACCTAATTAATCACTGGGGTTTTCAATGCCAGCTCAATTACTAGACGGAAACATCCTTTCTAAAAAACTACGTGCTGAAATTGCGGCGCGTGGCGCAATCGTCACTGCTAAAGGTACAAGACCTGGTTTAGCGGTCATTGTGGTGGGCGACAACCCTGCTAGTGCGGTGTATGTTCGTAATAAAGTCAAAGCCTGTGAAGATGTTGGCTTTCATTCTGTTTTAGAGCGCTACTCCGAAGAACTTGGCGAAGAAGAATTACTCGCACGTATTGCCACTCTGAATGCCGATCCTGCGATTCACGGCATCTTGGTGCAACTTCCGCTGCCAGAACATATTGCTGCTGAGCGCGTGCTCGAAGCAATTGCTCCCGAAAAAGATGTCGATGGCTTTCACGTTGCCAATGCAGGCGCCTTGATGGTTGGCCAACCAGAATTCAAACCCTGCACACCCTACGGCTGCATGAAGATTCTGGAGAGTATTGATTACCCAATTCGTGGTGCTCGCGCGGTAATAGTTGGCGCCTCTAATATTGTTGGCAAGCCCATGGCAATGCTCCTTCTTCAAGCTGGCGCAACCGTGACGATTTGTAATAGCAAGACTCGTGACTTAGCCCACCACACAAAAGATGCCGATATTTTGGTGGTGGCCACTGGCAAACCCAAAATGATTTCCGGTGACATGGTCAAGAACGGTGCCGTCGTGATTGACGTAGGCATCAACCGCCTGCCCGATGGCAAACTCTGTGGCGACGTGGATTTTGATGCCGCTAAGTATGTAGCCGGCTGGATTACCCCAGTTCCAGGCGGAGTCGGCCCGATGACTATCACCATGCTGCTGATGAACACCTTAGAAGCCGCCGAAAAGGCCGCCAAGCATTAAGTAACCTGCATTAACTAAGTCGGCACTAAGGATTTGACTGGGACTTTTGGCAAAATTGCTCCCAGTCCATTAAGCTAGAGGGATGACTACATCCGCCTCTACCCCCCTCACTAGCAATCTCCCCGCAGAATTACAAAACAATCCGCTCATGACTTTTGGACGTGGCATTGCCGCCTACTCAGAAGTCAAGCCTGAGCATATTGCTCCAGCGATTGAGTATTTACTGAAACATGCCCAAGATGCTGTTGACGTAGCGGTAAATCCAAGCACCCCACCTACCTGGGATGCCTTAGCAGAACCCCTGGAAGACGCAACTGAGTCTTTTGGCAGATCATGGGGTGTGATTTCTCATCTCAATAGTGTTGCGGATACCCCCGAGTTGCGTGCCGCCTATGGAGAGATGCTACCGAAGGTCACCGCCTTCTTCTCCAGTCTTGGTCAGAATTTAGATCTCTACAAAAAGTTTAAAGAGCTTAGTAAAGCGCCTGACTTTGCAAAACTCAGTACCGCCCAGAAAAAAGTGATTGAGAACTCTTTGCGAGATTTTCGCTTGGGTGGTGCAGAACTGAGTGATGCTGACAAACCGCGCTTTTCCCAAATTCAGGATGAGCAAGCCACATTAGGTAAAGCTTTTTCAGATCATGTCTTGGATGCTACCGATCACTTTGTCCATCTCGTGACGGATAAAGCCGACTTAGTCGGATTGCCCGAGGACGCTATTGCTGCTGCCGCAGATACTGCTCAGCAAAAGGGCTTACAGGGTTGGGCTTTTACCCTGCACTTTCCATCCTACTACCCAGTGATGCAGTATGCCGAGAACAGGGCCCTGCGCCGCTTGATGTACGAAGCCTACGTTACCCGAGCTTCTGAGCTAGCCCCCCAATACACGCAAGGGAAATTGGATTGGGATAACTCCCAAAACATGCTGGAGCAACTCAGACTGCGTGATGAAGAAGCCCGTATGCTGGGTTTTAAAAACTATGCTGCTTTGAGCTTGGCGCCAAAGATGGCTAGCAGTGTTGATGAGGTAGATTCTTTTTTAACCAATTTTGCGCAGAAGGCAAAACCGTTTGCACTCAAGGATTGGCAAGAGCTATCTGAGTTTTCCAAGACTGAACTCTCGATTGTTGATGGATTGCAGCCATGGGATGTTGCTTTTGCTTCTGAAAGATTAAAACAAGAACGTTATTCCTTCTCTGAGAATGAACTCAAACAATACTTTCCATTACCCAAAGTATTGGATGGCCTCTTTCAAGTGATTCAAACTTTGTTTGGCGTCAAGATTGAAGCTGCTGATTTGCCTACCTGGCATACCGATGTGCAATCCTTCTCCGTGAAGAATGCCAAAGGCAATATCGTGGCTTACTTCTACTTAGACCCCTATGCTCGCCCAGGAAAGCGTGGCGGTGCTTGGATGGATGATGCTCGAGGTCGCAGAGTCTTACCAAATGGCGAGATTCAAGTACCGGTGGCGTATTTAGTTTGTAACTTTGCGCCGCCTGTCAAAGTGGATGGCGTATTGCGTCAGCCCACCATCACCCATGATGATGTGATCACGCTCTTCCATGAGAGTGGCCATGGCTTGCATCACCTTTTAACTCAAGTCAACGCTTTAGGAGTTTCGGGTATTAATGGTGTGGAATGGGATGCGGTTGAACTGCCAAGTCAGTTTATGGAAAACTTCTGCTGGGAATGGGAAGTTTTAGAAAAAATGACGGCGCATGCTGAGACAGGTAAACCACTCCCAAGAGAATTGTTTGACAAGATCCTCGCCGCCAAGAATTTCCAAAATGGCTATATGACCTTGCGTCAGATTGTGATGTCATTAACTGACTGGCGTTTACATGCGAGCTTTGATGCCAAGAACGCCCAAGGTCGTGCAGTGCTCGACCTATCCAGAGCAATCGCTGATCAATTTAATGTCATTCCGCAACCCAAGATCTCCCGCTGGATTAATACCTTCAGCCACATTTTTGCTGGTGGTTATGCAGCCGGTTATTACAGCTACAAGTGGGCTGAGGTGCTTTCTGCTGACGTCTACTCTGCTTTTGAGGAAGCTGCGAAACTTACTGGTAGCGTCTTGGATGAAAAGACAGGTGCTCGTTATCGCGAAGAGATTCTGGAAGTCGGTGGCAGCCGCCCTGCTGCTGAGTCATTCAAAGCTTTTAGAGGCAGAGAGCCGAGTATTGATGCTTTGCTAAGGCATGGTGGTTTGGCTTAGAAGCAGGCATATATTTAAGTCTCACCCAACCCACCAGTCAGAAAGTCGTATTAGAGTCGAAGATTCGCCCTAATCAATATAACCAACTCGCATCTGGATTCCGCAGGTCATCACTTTAATACTATTGTTAGGCTGGACCACCTGAAGTACCCGGCTGCTCTGTCTTTTTCTTCGCCCTGTTCTCAAAGAAGGTTTCGATCTCTACAAAGAAGATAGGTACTAAAGCCACTGCTAAACAGGTCGAAGCAATCATGCCGCTAAAAACCGTGACCCCGAGAGAGACCCGCGATGCGGCTCCTGCTCCAGTAGCAAATATTAAGGGCATGACACCTAGGATAAATGCAATCGATGTCATCGTAATTGCTCTAAAACGCACCTTAGATGCCTCTAATGCAGACTCAACCAAACTCATTCCTTTTTCCTTGCACTCGAGCGCAACTTCCACAATCAAGATGGAGTTTTTACAAGAGAGCGCAATCATCAAGACCAAACCAATCTGCACATAAATGTTGTTGGGGATGCCAGTGAGCGTGAGTGCCAGTACGGGTCCCGATAAAGAAAGAGGAACAGCCGTCAAAACTGATAATGGCGCAACCCATGTTTCATATTGAGCAGCTAAAACAAGATAGACCAATAAGATTGATAGTCCAAAAATCAAGATAACAGTGTTACCAACCAAATTTTCTTGATAGGACATCCCCTCCCATTGGAAGGCAATGCCATCTGGCAGTGTTTCTGTGGCTAGCTTTTCTAACACCTGCATTACCTGCCCTGAGCTATAACCCTCATTTGCAGCCCCCAAAACAGCAGCAGCAGGGTATAGCTGGAACTGATTTACAAACGGAGGCCCGTTGACTTCTTCAATGTCGATAAAAGATCCTAAGGGGACCATATCGCCGATCTTATTTCTGACATACAAACGGCTGATCTGATCCTGAGTCATCCGGTACTTCCCATCAGCCTGCAGATAGACCTGATAGGTTTGACCGTACTTAAAGAATTGATTGACGTAGGTGGAGCCAACATAGGACTGCAGAACATCATAGGCATCACCAATCGCAACACCTACCGTTTCAGCACGGCCAACATTGAATGTAAGCTTAAGTTGGGGAGCATCATTTTGAAATGGCGTAAAGGCCGTCATGACCTCTGGAAATTTTTGCGCTTCACTAATAAATTGCTTCGTGGCCGCATCCAATTTTGTAAAATTATTACTGCCATCAGTCAACATGAGTCTCATTGAAAAGCCTCCGGAAAGGCCAAGACCTGGAATAGCGGGTGGTAAAAGTACAACAGATTTGAGCTCTTGTACCTGCTTCAAACCTTCAGTCATCGCGATATAAATATCGCGTAAGCCCTCACCTTTGCCACGTTCATCCCAAGGCTTCAGAATGACATAGAGTCCCCCCGAATTCGACTGAACAGTACTGTTGTTGATTAGATTCATACCGCCAATGACTACTGACCGGTCAACGCCAGGGATCTTTTCCAGAACTGCAACCACTTTTTTCATCCCCTCTTCGGTTCTTTGCAAGGATGCAGCATCAGGCAAGGTAACTGAAACAAGTAGATAGCCCTGATCCTCGTTTGGAATAAATCCTGAGGGTGTAAGTGAAAGACCAATGAGAGAGGCAGTAATGACCGCAGCGCCAAATAAGACTGCCTTTTTACGATTGTCCATCAACTTATGTAGTTGACGCTCATACCAAGTAGCGAGGCGATTAAAGTATTCATCAAACTTTTGATAAAACTTATTTTTGACCTTATTTGGATCAACGGGCTTTAAATACTGCGCAGATTGAGTTGGCTTTAAAGTAATTGCATTAATACCGCTAATTAATGCGGTAGCTGCAATCACCAAAGCAAATTGGCGGTACATTTGGCCAGTGATGCCTGAAATAAAGGAAGCAGGAATAAACACTGCCATCAACACCAAGGTAATTCCAATAATGGGAGCCATTAATTGGGTCATGGCATCAATTGCACCTTGCCTAGGAGCTTCACCATCTTCAATTTTCTTGGAGACCGCCTCAACCACCACAATCGCATCGTCGACCACAATACCAATACACAACACAATCGCAAACAAGGTCATGAGGTTAATTGAAAAACTCAATGCAGCCATGGCAGCAAAAGCGCCAATAATTGTGACGGGCACAGTCGTAGCAGGCACTAAGGTAGCCCGCCAGTTTTGCAGGAATATTAAGATCACAATTAAAACTAAGATACCTGCTTCATAAAGGGTTTTATACACTTCACTAATAGATGCCTGAACAAACATGGTGGTGTCAAACGGAATATCCCAAGAAACCCCCTTGGGAAGTGTCTTAGCGATTTTTTCCATCTCCCCTCGAACAGCTTGAGCTACTGCTAAAGCATTAGCACCTGGCATTTGATATATGGCTATTCCGCCCGCGGGACTCTCATCGATTTTAAAGAGCTGGGTGTAGTTTTGGCTGCCCATTTCAATTCTGGCAATATCCCGTAAATAGGTAATATCGGATTTACTGCCCGTCTTCACAACGATTCTACCAAACTGCTCTGGCGTCGTCATGGCACTGGTCACATTCAGTGTTAATTGGAAATCTTGGCCAAGCGGTGTAGGGGGTGATCCTGTCTGACCTGCAGTCAGTAATATGTTTTGTTTATTAATATTGGCGATTACATCGCTTGGCATGAGATTACGCATCTTCATCTGCGCAGGATCGAGCCAAATCCGCATACTGTAATTTCCCACACCAAACACGTTGGCTGCTGCTACACCAGGTATTCGGGCTAAACGCTGTTGTAACTGGAGGTTTGCAAGATTACTTAAAAATAATCCATCATGCTCAGGATTGGTAGAAGTCAGTGTGACAAACTGCAAAATCGCCGTGGACTGTGTTTTAGTGGTGACTCCCTGCTTTTGAACGGCTTGCGGCAGGGAAGGCAGCGCGATTGCTACTCGGTTCTGCACGTTCACTTGAGCGATGTCAGGATCGGTGCCCACTTGAAACGTGACCGTCAGCGTGTAATTACCAGTATCCGTAGAAGACGACTCCATATAGAGCATGCCTTCCACACCGTTTACCTGAGTTTCAATATTGCTGGCTACTAATTGCTGCACCAGAGTAGCGCTGGCGCCAGGATAGCTCGTGGTGACCTGAATGGTGGGCGGTACGATATTCGGGTATTGCGAAATCGGCAAGCCAAAAATAGAGACTCCCCCGATCAGCACCATCAACAGTGCAATCACATTGGCCATTACTGGCCGTTCGATAAAAAATTTAGAGAGCATGATTATTTCAGGATCATTGCTTCAAGCGTTACTGCCTTGGGATTGGTCACTTGATTGACGCTCAAATTAATGAAGCCGTTAATCACCACTTGGCTTGAGGCAGTCAAGCCTTCCGTAACTTCAACATACTTTTCAAAACGCTGTCCAAGCTTAATCGGCTGACGTTGCGCCCGCTTTGCTTCATCTAAGACATAAACATAATTTCCCACTTGATCATTCAAGGTGGCAGTTACAGGAACCAATAAAGCCTGTCTAGGTTTGCCATATTGCGCCATGACACGCGCATACAGGCCAGGTATTAATGTACTGTCCTCATTTTTGAAGATGCCTCGTAACTGCAGGGATCCGGTTTCTGTGGAGATTAAATTGGCCGCATAATCAAGGACTCCTTCATGAGGATAGCCTTTATCATTTTGAAGCCCAGCAAACACTGGCAAGGTATTCACTTCAGACTTCCGATCTGTGCTTTTGTCCTTTTCCTCAAAGTTCAAGAAAGCACGCTCATTGACTGAGAAATAAACGTATATCGGTGAAATCTGTTGGATCGTTGCCAACTTCACCCCTTTTGAAGTGGTGTCTAAATACGTTCCGACATCCAATAAGTGCCGACCCATCAGCCCATCAAATGGCGCTCTAATTTCGGTATAGCCTAAATTGATCTTGGCGAGTGTTAAGTTCGCCTCGGACTGTTGGTACTGAGATAAGGCTTTATCTACGGCTGCTTGAGAGGTCGCATTTTCTTTCAGTAATGATCTTTGACGCCCTAATTCTATTTTCGCTTCGTCGTAAATAGCTTTTTTCAAATTCACTTCTTGGATATATTGGTCCTGTTCAATCACAAACAGCAAATCACCCTTTTTCACCATGGTGCCATCTGCAAACCCAATTTTGGTGAGGTAGCCTTTTACTCGGGCATCTAAGTTGACCGTCAGATACGGATCAACCACGCCATCAAAAGTAGCAAAACTGCGGATTTCCTGAGAGAGCGGTATGGCAGTGGTGACAGATGTTGGGGGTTTTGTAATAGTTTTACCGCAGGATTTAAGGAAGACCAGAGCAATGATCGCAATCAATACAACGATGGAAATACCAATAGTCCTTGGTGATAGCTTCTTTTTAAGGAATGGGATATCAACCGTGCTTAAGTGAACTAATAGCGCATTCCAACGGGATAAAAAAGAAATCCACAAAGGCTGTAAACGACCCCATAGTTCCGTTAGTAAAAGTTTGGCTTTTAATAAGAGGTCTTTCATGGCGCAGCACTTCCCTGAGTCGGTGTTGTTGATTTGATTGGCGTTACCCCTTCAGCGGGTAGCGATTGATTCGGCAGAACTAACTTGCCAGCTTGAACATTAAACGGTTCGCCAGTCTTTGTGAGCACATTACCCCAATCGGTTCGGTCGGTCATCTCGGCAACCATCACATCAGGTAATTTAGGCGGCGTCATTTCCGCAGACCAGCCGCCACCAAGCGACTTAAATGCGCCAACATAGCCAATCAGCTCATTCGATTTAGTTTGCACTAAAGAGCTTTGTATGCTCAATAAAGATTGTTGAGCAACAATCACGGTGTTGTAATCGTTTTGACCCGCTATGTAGCGTCCTAAGGCCATATCTGCGGCACTCTTAGCGGCAATCACGGCACGACTGTAATCTTCTACAGCACTTTTCGAGGTTGAAATCGCCACCAGAGAATCCTCAACCTCTTTTTGCGCATTCAAGACCAGATTTTGATAAGCCAAAATACTTTGCTGAAACACGGCATCCTGTACGCGTACCTGATCTACTAATGCGCCTCGATAAAACAACGGTAAATAGAGGCCAGCTGATACTCCAGAGGCGTTATTGGCCCAACTAAATAAACTCCCGGGAGATGCTCCTCCGAAATTGGAGGTTGCATAACCAAAGGTGCCCCCTAAGGTAAAGGATGGAAAGAGTGCAGCCCTGTTTACTCCAATTAAAGCCGATTGGGATGCTGCAAAAAATTCTGCTTGCAGAATATCGGGGCGACGGCGCAATAAATCTCTCGGCATCCCCACGCCTAATTCATTTGGCGGTTTGAGTGAGCCTTTGGTATTGCCATACTTCTTTACATAGTAATCGGGTGGCTGACCCAATAAGATGCTCATTGCATTTTGGGTTTTCTTGAGATTAGCGATCAAAGCGGGGATCTGCGCTTTGGTCTGTTCATATTGCGCCTGAGCTTGACTGAGATCCAACATTGAGGTTGCACCATACTTAAAACGAGCGCCTGCAATCCGTAAGCTTTCCTTTTGCAGGGCAAGATTCGCATTAGCCACAGCAATTAACTCTTCATTGTTGCGAATATTAATATAGGTATTCGCGACATCTGCA
>Ga0209189_1001921_pt1 | contig 15053 bp, 14 predicted proteins | sample C_130820_EF_Meta_FD_187308 | JGI IMG/M metagenome (GOLD analysis project Ga0209189, IMG submission 187308) | Freshwater microbial communities from Lake Croche, Canada to study carbon cycling - C_130820_EF_MetaG (SPAdes) (version 3) | ecosystem: Environmental > Aquatic > Freshwater > Lake... | reverse complement strand
AAAAAATAATTTTTGATTTTGGAAGTAATAATGGTCAAAATTTAGATTATTTTTTAAAAAAAGCAGAATTTGTTGTTGCGGTTGAAGCAAATACAGTTCTGACAGAAAAAATAAAAAAAAATTTTTCTAATTATATAGATACTAATCGTTTATTTATTGAAAATATTGCTTTAGCAGAAAAAGATGGATTTCAAAATTTTTATATTAATAAAGAAAATAACCTACTTAGTAGTTTGCAATACTCAAGGATGATTAAGAATAATTATCAAAAAACTACAGTGAAATGCACATCTCCTTCAAATATTATAAATAAATATCTAAATAAATTATTAATTCAAGATATTGAATATATAAAAATAGATCTTGAAGGTTGCGACCATATTATTTTAGATGATTTATTTAAAAATAATATATTTCCAAACTTTATAAGCACTGAAGTTCATAATCCTAAAATTATAAGTTTAATTCTAAATTCACCATACAAATCATTTAAGTTTCTTGAAGGCAGTCAAATAGGAAAAGAAATAAAAATCATTAAATTAATAAATTTCAAAAATGAAATAGAAGAGATTCATTTTACTGAACATGCATCGGGTCCATATGGTGATGACATCCCAGGAAAATATTTTAATAAAGACAGTATATTACCTTATTTTTTAAATAATGGTCTCGGTTGGAAGGATATATGCTGCTCTTTAAAAGTTGCAGAATATAATGAAGAAATAATTTACAATCAATCCGTTCATATTAGTGGATTTAAAGATCTTCTAAAAAAAACTTTAACTGCCTTTAAAAAAGCACTCAAAACAAAAATTGATAGTATTATAAAAAAATTTTATAATTAAATTTATTTAAGCGTATTTAGATGAAATTAAAATTCTACTATTATTTTTTATTGATTTTAGTAATTCTTATTTTTTCAAGTGTATATATTTTTTCTATATTTAAAATTATAAACGCCTGGACTTTTACAGAAGCTCACATAAATTACTCTGAAGGATTTGTTGCCAGAGGTTTGTTTGGTACAATAATGATGGGTTTTAATAAATTTTTAAAAATTCCTACAATATATTTCTACTCAACTTTTTTTTATTTATTCTCAATAATTAATACCTATCTATTTTTTTTACTAATAAAAGATTATTTAAAGAATTTTTTAATCTTTTCTTTTTTAGCTTTAAACCCAGCTCTAATTTTATTCTCGTTTTATGATCTTGGGGGTTATGCAAGATTTGAAATAATAGCCATTACTTCAATATTAATTCACACCTATTACGCCAAAAAATTTAATCAAAATTTAATTAAAATCAAAAAATATGTTCAATTAATTAATTTTATTATTCTTCCTATTATTACGGTATGTATTTTAATTACTGATTTGATGATTTTTTTAATACCATTTCACATATTTTTATCTCATAATATTTTAAGTAAAGATAAAAAATTCAAAAACAAAATATATTTATATTTAATTTTAATAATCCCAACTTATTTTGTTATTACCAATAGAATAAATATCGAATTAGCCAAGTTAATGTTCGAAAAACTAAGTGATAAAGATAATCTTAGTTTTTGGATATTAGAAGCTATTTCGCAAAATCCTAAATCTAGATTTGGTTATGAACTTGATTACATGGGAACTAAAGATAATATTATAAGATATTTTTCAATTTTTTTAATATTTATTTTACCTATCTATATTCTTTTTTATTATTTAAATTTTCGAAAGAAAATAAACATAAAAAATAATTTTTTTTCAATTTTAAGTACAACACCCCTTCTTATACTTTTTTTTATTGCCCGTGATTGGGGTAGATGGATGCATATTATTATTATGACTATCTTTTGTTATTATGTTCAATTTCCATTAATAAGAGATATTTCTCTAAAAAAATACAATATGATAATATTCAATCTAAAAAATATTCTAGTTATTGTTTTTTTATCATTTTATCTTTTTTTTATAAGAATACCTCATTGTTGCAATTTGGTTAATTTAGATATTAGTATTTACGGAGGAGCATTCCAAAAAACGATAGTGCTTTACGATATGATTTTCTTAAAAAAAATTGAAATTGATAAGAGATTTAAGGATTTTAATTAAAATTTAAGAATATTTAAAAATCGTATACATAGCTTTTATGCCATCAAGGATATTTATTTTTTTTCCTTGTTTATAACTTCTTCCCTTATAACTTATAGGAATCTCATGAATTTTAATATTTAACTTAGATATCTTCATTGTGATTTCAGGACAAAAACTAAAATCATCTTCTTTTAAACAAACTTTTTTTATTATTTTACTATCGATCATTTTATAACATGTGTGTGCATCTGTTAACTTCTGTCCAGAAAAAAAATTGGTGCACTCACTTAAAAAATGATTAAAAAAAATTCTGTAAATAGAAATAAATGATTTTAAGGAGTATCTTTTCTTTCTTAAAACTCTCGATCCATATAAAGCTAAGGAATTATTATCCTTATAATAGTTTAACATCTTAACATAATCCCTCGGGTCATACTCTAAGTCAGCATCTTGAATAATTACTACATCACCTTTAATATAAGGGATTGCTGATCTAATAGCTGCTCCTTTACCTAAATTTTTTTTATGGTAAATTATTTTATCAATTTTTTTTTTTAACTCAAAATCTAAATCTTTTACAGAACCATCATTAGAAAAATCGTCTACTAATATTATTTGCTTATTTTTTATTTTTTTTATAGACAATACTTTAAGTAAAATTTTCTTGATTGTACTTTTTTCATTATAACAAGGAATAATTATAGATAATTTCACAATATTTTATTTATTAATAACAATATTACACATCAGATTAAAACTAATTACTGGAATTCTAGTTGGCAAGTAAACTTCAGATATTTTTAAAAAATGATACTTTAAAATTGATAACAAATTCTGGATTGAATTTTTGTGTTCAATTGCCATATGATAATAATATTCTTTTTTTAATATTGATTTTTTTCTCCAAAAAAATAAATAATTAACTAATCTTCCAACATCCCATGCTAAACCGGGGTCGCATGGTAAAGTTATACATAAACTGCCATTTTTTTTTAATATTTTTCTGAGTTTTAGAATAAAATCTTCAGGTTTATCAATATGTTCTAATACGTGAGATAAAATAATTCTATCAAAAGTATTTTTTTTTATATTATTTAAAGATTTAATAAAATTAAATTTATTTTTCTCTGGATATTTTTTTTTTATAAAACGAATGTTTTGTAAGTTAGTTTCAAAAAAAAAATATTTTTTTATATTTTTTTTATTTTTAATAAAATCATAGTGAGGAAATCTACCAGGTCCTATTTCTAAAATTTTTACCATATTTTTTGGCGTACTGCTTATTTTTTCTAAATTTTTGTGAGCCCAAATAAAAAAAAAACCAGAGATACCAGAATATAAATTATCATAGTTCTTGCCATAAAAAATTTTGTATAGTTTATTTTTTGATAACATTTTTTTTATAAAAAAAATCGAGTAAATAAACTAGTGAAACTAGATAAAACCCCGATGTATGAATTAATAATCTGCCTAACGTTTGAGGCAATATAGACTCTATACCAAAGTGAGTATGAAGATATATCGAAAAAATAAATAAAATATTTATTATAAAGAATACTAAATTAAAATCAGAAATAGATATTTTTTCTTTTTTAACGTATTTGGTAAAAAAGTAAGCAAAGATACAAATTATAATTATGGGTCTTTTGCAAAGACCTATTAAAATACCTTGTGATATATAAAGCACAGAAGAAATAAACAAATGTATATTCTTCAACTTATCAAAATTATTAACTATAGGTTCATGAAAACCTTTTGACCCTTTAAAATAGTATTCGATGGTAATATGAGTAATTAATATTAATAATAATGATGATGATATAAATATTTTTTCTTTATTTTCAGATTTTAAACTTAAAATAAAAACAGTTAATAATAATACGGAATAAAAAATACCTTCTTGTTTTGACCACAATAACAAAGTCAAAGATAATAAAAAAAAAGTAAAAAATAATTTTTTACTTATAAAATTTTTACTTAATAAAAAGAATAATCTTGCTACAAATGAAATAAAAAAAAAAACTAAATATTCTTGATATCCTCCAAGGACATACGGCTCATAAACCAAGAATGTAGAAAATAAAATAATTATGAAAATATACTTAGATCTTACAGAACATAGGATAGAGAAAATCGCCAATAAAAAAATAAAAGTATAGTAAAATCTTCCAAAATATTCATAATCAACAAAAGAGATTTTCCAAAAATTAGACCAGAGATAAGTACCTAAGTGTGGATACATTGAATTAGGTAAATTTTTAAAGTTTTCCAAGCCAAACCCATAATAGAAACTTCGAGTTTTCCAAAACCAATGAGCAACTCCATCCCAGCTAAGTCTTGGGTTGCTTGCAATATGAATGTTTATTGAGAAAAATAGTATTAAAAAAAAAATAATTAATAAGAATAAAAAATAATTTTTTTTTAATTCAAATTTTTTATAATCAATAAAAATAAAAAAAAACGATATCAAAAATATAGCTCTAATAACATTAGAGATATCAGGAATAAAAAAGGAAAGAATTAAATATATCGAGAACTGAAATAAAACGTTTAAACAAACAATATCGAAAAAATTTAAATTTACTTTTTTTATATATTGATCTGTTAAACTAAAGTTAAAAGGAAATAAAAACAAAATAAATATAAAAATTCCATATATAAAAATATTTGCTATCTCTAACATTTATTCTCTTTCAACAAAAAAACATTTATTTTGATAATTATCTAAAATTTTGTAGCTTTTAAATTTTTGATAAAATTCTTTTTTAATTTGATCATTGTATTGATCGTAATTTAAAATTATTATTTTCTTATCATCAAAAAAAAAATTTGGGTTAAAAAAAAATACTGAGGATTCAGATGGAAAATCTTTGAAGTTAAATGTCTTAATATTTTTTTGAAAATTAAATCTTTTATTGATCTTTTCCACATAGCCAAAAGACTCTTTTTCGCAAAAACCATACGTCTGTATTAATCTTACATGATAGTTATTTTTTAGAATTAAATAAGAATTAAGGGGTAAATTGAATATATATAATGTTGTTAAAATAGTAAAAAAAATAATAAAAGCATCTTCATATTTATTTGAATTAAATTTTTTAAAAAAAAACATAATTTTATTTAAATTAATTATTTAAAAATACATTTAATAATGTATTTAATTAAAAAACTTATTAATTATTTTAAATAAATCTTTTAATTATAAATTAATATTGTATATATCCTATATACATAAGATTAACTTAGATTATAAAATAAAATTATCAACAATTCTTAATCATTTGAAAAAGATAGAAATATACACAACGGGTTATTGTCCCTTTTGTATAAAAGCAAAATCCTTACTGAATAAAAAAAAAATTAAATTTTATGAAATTGATGTGTCTAACGATGAATCACTTAGAGAAAAGATGTCAGTTATGGCAAATGGCGCTAGATCTGTGCCTCAAATATTTGCTGATAACATACATATAGGTGATTGTGATAAAATTCATAAATTAGACCAAGAAAAGAAGTTAGATGTATTATTAGGTCTCGAATAAAAAAATTAAATTAATTCAATGATTGCATCGCTTTTAATTGCTTTTTTAGCAGGATTAATAAGTTTTATTTCCCCCTGTGTATTACCTTTAATACCTGGTTATGTTTCTTTTATATGCGGAACAACTCTTAGTGAACTAAATACAAAATCTAAAAATTTTATTTTTAAAAAATCATTGATTTTTTCTTTAGGATTTTCAATAATATTTATTTGTTTGGGAGCCACTGCTAGTTTTATTGGAAACTTTTTATTAAAAAACTCTCAAATTTTATCAATAATTTCTGGAATAATAATTATATTTTTTAGCTTATATTTATTAGACCTGATTAAAATAAATTTTTTAAATAAAAATTTTGGAATCTATAATGTTAAATTCACCAACAGTTTTTTTTTTCCACTTATAGTTGGTATTGGCTTTGGTTTTGGATGGACCCCTTGCATTGGACCAATCCTTGGTTCAATTTTAGCTTATGCATCGATGGAAAATTCTATATATAAAGGTATATCGTTATTGAGCTTTTATTCATTAGGTCTTGCGGTGCCTTTCATTATTTCAAGTTTGGTTATAAATAAATTTTTAATATTTTCAAGAAAGAGTAAATCCTACTTATCAAAAATAAAGAAATTTTCAGGAATTACTCTGCTTATTACTGGAATTTTAATTGTAATTCAAAAGCTTCAAATTTTTGGCTTTTATTTAATTCAATTTTTTCCATTTTTGCAAAAATTAGGTTAGAATTAATTAAGCAGTTGAATAACTCTAATGGGCTTACCCTCTCTAAAGGCTTGTAAATTCTCAAACATTTGAGAATAAAAAATTTCATAATTTTCTTTGGTGACATAACCTAAATGGGGTAACAGAAGAGCATTAGATAAGAATCTTAACTTATGATTTTCTGGCAAAGGCTCAATATCATAAACATCGAGACCGGCACCAGCTATAATGTTTTTTTCTAAAGCCTCAACTAAATCAAATTCATTTACCACGGGTCCTCTAGAAGTATTAATTAAAAAAGCTGTTTCTTTCATTAACTCTAGATCTTTTGTTGTTATCAAATTTCTTGTTCGATCACTTAAAACTGTATGAATTGTAACAAAATCAGACTTTTCCAATAGCTCTTCTTTGGTTACGGCTAATACTTGATTCTCTTTTGCTACAGAAAGTTTAAGATTTTCACTCCAGGTTATAACGTTCATTCCAAATGCAATTCCTATTTTCGCAACTTGAGATCCTATTTTTCCGATTCCAATAATACCCAGAGTTTTTCCTTTTAGTTCAGATCCTAATGTTGTTTGCCAATAACCCTGGTACATATTTTCTGATTCTTCTCTTATATTTCTGACAAGTCCCAATATTAAAGCCCAGGTAAGCTCTGCTGTTGAGTTAGAATTAGAATCTGTTCCACAGACAAGAATATTTCTCTCCTTCGCCGCAAGAAGATCTATAGATTTATTCTTCATCCCACTCGTAATTATAAGTTTTAATTTTTTTAGATTCTTAATAATATTTTTAGTTATAGGAGTTCTTTCTCTCATGACTAACAAAATTTCAAAATCTTTTAACTTTTCAATTACATCATCTTCATTCTCAAAAGATTTATTAAAAACATGAAAATCAAAATCCTTTTTTAATTTTTCAAAGTTTCCAAGAATTAATGAAATATTTTGATAATCGTCTAAAATTGCAACCTTCATATTAATAAGTTTTTTTTGAAGAAAGATATATTCCTGCAATGATTACAAGTGCTCCAATGATATGAAAATTCATAAGTTTTTCATTTAATATAAATATTGCCATAAAAGAACTAAACACCGGCATAAGATGCAAAAATATTCCTGCTTTATTGGGTCCTATTATTGAAACACCTTTGTTCCAAAATATATAAGCTCCCAACCCAGCAAATAAAACAACATAGCTAGTAATTAAAATCACTGGAAAATTGAATTGGATTATTTGATGATTTTTATATTCAAATAAAAATTGCGGAAGTAAAAAAATTAAACCTATTGAAACTATCGTTGATATAAAAGTTAAACTCTTTAATGGTACTTTATAAGTTTTTAACATTGTTGAATAAATCGCCCATGATAACATTGCAATTAATAACCAAAGATCACCCTTGTTAAGATCTAAGTTTATTAATCTAAAAAAATCTAATCTTGTAACGATAGTAATAACTCCTGCTATAGAAAGAATAACTCCGAAGATTTGATTAAAACTAATTTTGTCTGTCTTAAAAACTAATGAAATAAAAATAATCAATACCGGTATTGTTGAAATCATTAAAGCCCCATTAAGGACTTGAGTAAAATTTAAAGAGTAATAAACAACAGAATTAAAGACGCTAATACTTGTAATTGACATAAAAGATATTGGATAAAAATTATTTTTTATAATCCTGAAATTTTTAATAATGTCCTTGAATGTAAAGGGAATTAAAATAATCCAAACTATTAACCATCTAAAGAAATTTAATGTTAAAGGTGGAATCTCATAAAGTGTTGCAAATTTTCCAACAATAAAATTTCCGGACCAAAACAAAGAACATAAAGTAAGCATGACATACGCACTGATATTCTTATTAATCATTTGAATAATATTTAAATCTTGTCGGTAATTTTATAATAAACTAGGCCAGCTATTTCATGAAATATGATTGTCCAATGTTGTAAGCCCTTTTCAATACTAAAATTTAACCAAAATATTCTACTTGTGCCAGTTTTATAATCTGTGCTTATTGGCTCCAAAACAAGACCTTGTTTCTTTAAAGCAAAAAAGGATCTTGGCATATGATTGGCAGAAGTAATCAAACCCCATGTTCCTCTATAGGAGTTTATAATATCTTTAGAAAATTTAATATTCTCAAATGTATTTCTTGATTTATTCTCAAAGATTAAATTATCAACTCTAACTCCCTGATCTAAAAAAAACTTTCTAGCCATCTCTGACTCATTCCAGCCTTTAGGACTAATTGAATTTGAATAGCCAGAAAACAATATTAAAACTCTTGGATTTTTCTTATAAATCTCTAAGGCTTTAGTTAATCTTTGAGAACTATTATTTAAAAAAATTTCATTTCTTTCTTTTGGTTCTAATCCAGTCTCAAAACTTCCTCCTAAAACTAAAATACCTGTCAATTGATTAACTGGATATCTAGATGGCTCAATATAATCTTCCATTTTATTAAGTATAAAATTGCTCAAAGGAATATAACCAAAAAATAAAAAAATTATTAAAAAAAGCTTAGATAAATTTTCAACTAATTTTCTAGAATTAATAAAAAATAATACAAAGACCTGTGCTAATACAATTGTAAATAAAATATTTACGGGATTAAGTGTAAAATTAAATACTTTTGATAAATAAAATTCCATTAAAAATATTTAAACTAAATAAAATCTTCAGTATATAACTTTGAACTAAGCACAATTCCAAATCCAATCATGTTGGTTAGCATAGCAGTTCCACCATATGACAATATAGGCAAAGGAACTCCAACAACTGGTAACAAGCCTGTGACCATCCCTAAATTTATTGCTATATATAAAAAAAAATTAAAAGCGAATGAATAACAAAATATTTTTGTAAAATTATTTTTACTCTGATCCCCAATAAAAGTTACTCTTTTAATTATCGAAAAAAATAACCACAACAATAATAAAGACCCGACTAATCCAAATTCTTCAGCAAAATGAGAAAATACAAAATCGGTATGATTTTCTGGTACAAAATCCAAAGAACTTTGAGATCCTTTCAAATACCCTTTTCCAAATATTCCTCCTGACCCAATTCCAATTTTTGCTTGAATCACCTGATAGTTGGCCCCCAATGGATCTCTTTCCGTATTAAAAAAATTAACTACTCTTTGTTTTTGATAGGGTTTCATCGCGGCAAAAATAAAAGGTGAGCTTAAAATTATAATTAGAAAGCCAGATATAAAAATTTTTCGATCCACTCCAACAATCCATAAAGTTCCTAGTGCAGCTCCTAAAATTAATATTGCAGTTCCTAAATCTGGCTGTCTTAGAACTAATAAAAATGGAATTAATATTAAAATTGAAGAAATAAGTAGAGAAAATAACTTATTAATATTTTCAACTTTTAATGAATTATAGAATTTTGCAAGAACCAATATAATTGCAAGTTTTGCTAATTCTGATGGTTGAATATGGAAAAATCCAAAATCAAGCCAGCGCGCTGCTCCTTTTGCAGAAAAACCAACAAATTTTATAACGACTAATAAAAATAATACAAAAAAATAAAAATGATAAGCGTAACGAACCCAAAATCTTAAATCAGTAAAAGCAACAGAAACTAAGATTAAAAATGCAAATGAAAATCTAAGCAAATGTCTTAGCCAAAGATTTGTCTGGCCCTTATCTATTGAATACAAGCATAAAATACTTACAAAACCTAAAAACAAAACCATGTTTATTAGAACCTTGTCTAACTTTTGAAATTTTTCAACTAATAAAAATACTTTAGAAACTTTTATCGTCTCAGGCATTTTGTAACCTTTTCTTTAATAAAAAATCAAACATGCTACTAGCAATTGGAGCTGCAATTCTTGATCCAGCTCCAGAATGCTCAGCAACTACTGCAATAGCATATTTTGGATTTTCAATTGGAGCAAATCCTGCAAAAAGTGCATGATCTCTGTAGATATAAGGTCTTGCATTTGGATTTGCATTATCCTCTCTGTCTTTCATTGTTAATTTTGTAACTTGCGAGGTTCCAGTTTTGCCGCAAAATCTTAAATTTCCTGTCAATCTAGAGCCATATGATGTTCCACCCTGCTCATTTGTTGCTGCGACTAAAGCTTCATTAACAATTTTAATATTATCAGAATCGAAATCCATTCGTTTTAGTTTAGATTTTTGATCAAGATAAAATGTAGGTTCTACAATAAAACCACCATTTGCAAACTGTGCTATTGATTTGCAAATTTGAATTGGTGTGGCTAATACATAACCCTGCCCTATTCCACTAATCAAAGTTTCTCCTAATAACCAGGGTTTCCCTAAAACATTTTTCTTCCATTTGGTATCTGGTACCAAACCTTTTTTTTCTTCATCGAAATCTTTTAATACTAACTGTCCAAAATCAAATTTTCTTATTACTTCAGCCATCCTGTCAACTCCTAGTATTCTTGCAATTTCATAAAAATAAATATCACATGATTTTTTTATAGCATCTTTTAAATTAACTCTTCCATGCCCACCATCTTTCCAACAATAAAATTCTTGTCCATACAATTCAATTTTACCTGGGCAAAAATGAGTATAATCCTGATCAATAATTTTATTTTCTAACGCAGCTAAAGCAATGATAGGTTTTATTGTAGAACCTGGGGAATATTGCGCGGATAAAAATTTATTAATTAATGGTTTTCTTTCATTTTTAAGAAGTTCATTAAATTCTGGTTGGGTTATTCCAAAAGCAAATTTATTTGTATCAAAGGAAGGGGTTGATACACATGCTAGAAGTTCTCCTGTTTTAACGTCCATTGCAACTGCTGATGCGGCATATCTTCCTAATTTTTCATAAGCTAATTTTTGAAGTTCAAGATCAAGAGATATCTTTAGTGGCTTGCCACTTACCCCATCAACAAATTCTACTGTTCTAACAGCTCTTCCTGCAGCATTAACCTCAAATCGAGTAAAGCCTGGAGTACCAATTAATTCTCTATTTAAAATTTTTTCTATTCCAAGTTTTCCAATCTTAATTCCTGGTGTTCTAAATAAATCATCTTGTTGATTCTGCAAATCATTCTCACTAGGAGATCCAACATAGCCTAATATATGGGCAAATTGATGAGGGTAATTATAATGTCTTTCCATTGAAATAAATGGCTGGACACCATTTAAAATAAATAAGTTGCTATTTATTTTCGAAAACTCACTCCATGATAAATTTCTATTTATTACGTATGGCTGAAATTTTCTTAATTTTATAAAATCTGTTTTTGTCTTTTCAATTAAGTCGCTATCTAATCTTAAAAATTTATTTAAAGTAACTAAAACAAAGTCAAGATCAGTTACGTCGCCTTTAATTAAAGCAATTCTATAAAGCTGACGATTTTCAGCAATTTTATTATTAAACCTATCTAATATTAATCCTCTTTCTGCAGCAATCTTCCATTCTTTAAAACGATTTCTGTCCGATAAAATTGAATATTTATTTCTTTGAAAAACTTGCAACCATAAAAGCCTCAATCCTATTAAACCAAAAAAAGTATACTTTGCAGTTGTTAAAATTGCTTTTCTTCTGTTGATTATGCTTGGTTTTGTTGAATGTCCGTCCGTTGGTCTATGTTTAAAAAACTTCATAAAAATCTAGACAATATATCATCAAAATGTTAATTCAGCACACTTTTTGGAGGTAAGCAAATATTAAAATAGAAGTTAAAAATGACAATCTAGAGCAAGCTCTAAGAGCTTTAAAAAAAAAATTGCAACGAGAAGGAGTTTTTAGGCTATTAAAAATCAAAAGTCATTTTGAAAAACCCTCTGAAAGAAAAAAGAGAGAAAAAGACGAGAACACCAGAAGAGTAAAAAAATTTAAAAAACTCAAAGCTCGTTACTAACCTTTAAAAAAATTAGTCAATTAAGTCTTAAATAATAATCAATATTAAAAATAATTAATTTTTTAAAATTTAAATAATCTTTAAGAAAAACAATTAGTACTTAATAGTAAATTTATTATTATTCAGTTTTTTAGCTATTTCTTTTTCTATCCAATTATAAGTTACATCTAGACCAGCCTTCAAACTAACTTTAGAGTCCCATCCAATTTTTTTTCTGACTAAATCATTGTTACTAGAGCGACCCCTTACTCCTTTTGGTTTATCTAATTGATAGTTTTTCTCTACTTTATAATTACCAATTTCTTCAATAATATTAATCATTTGATTAATAGAAACTTGTTCTTCTGAACCTATATTTAAAACTTCCCTACAATTACTTTCGAATATTTTTTTTGTGCCTTGGATGCAATCATCAACAAACATAAAGCTTCTAGTTTGTTCGCCATCTCCCCATACATCGATTATCTTTTGTTTAGCGTTTTTAGCAACAATAAATTTTCTACATAACGCTGCTGGAGCCTTTTCTCTGCCACCATCAAAAGTCCCCATAGGTCCATACACATTATGATATCTTGCGACTCTAGTTTCTAATCCATAATCCTCATAAAAGTGCCTGCACATTCTTTCACTAAATAATTTTTCCCAGCCATAACCATCTTCAGGCATCGCTGGGTACGCATCAGATTCTTTTAAACCTTCTATAAAAGTATTGTTTTGCTTTTCGGCATTATAAACGCAAGCGCTTGATGAAAAATAATATTTTTTAATTTTATTAACTAAGCAAGCACGTAACAAATTAGTATTAATTAGAACTGAAAGCATACACTCAGCTTTATTATTTTCTATAAATCCCATCCCCCCCATATTGCATGCCATGTTATAAATAAAATCAACGTTTTTAGTTACTGCAAGACAATTTTCATACTCTTTCAAGTCTAAAGAAAAATTTTTATTGTTATCAAAAAGTTGAAACCAATTTTCCAATGGCTTTACATCTACGCATATAACTTCATGGCCGTCATCTAATAAAGATTTGACAAGATGGCCCCCAATAAATCCACCTGCTCCACAAACAAGATATCTACTTTTCATAAATTTTTAATACATATAATGCTAATTAATACTCTCAAATAACACTATTTTAAAATCAGTTATATATAATTTTTTTACTTCCTTAAAATTATTAAATTTAATCTTACATTTTTCTTCTTCTTCTAATATTAAATCACCAACAATTGACTTTGGGTTATTAAAACAAACAAACCAAAATTTTTTATAATTTCCAATATAAGATTCGGAAATTATTTTATAATTAGTTGTAATTTTTTTATAATTTCTTAAGAAAATATCATAATCAGGATCATTAAATAAAATTATATTTGATTCTTTAATAGATAAATTATTAATTAATTCTTTCATTGGTGGTTTTGGTATACTGGACTTTGAAAGTAATAAGGTTGTATTAAAAAAAGTGATTAAAAAAATAATTACCATAGTTTTTCTAAATACTTTTTTTGTAAATAAATCCAATATTACAAAAATTATACTAGGTATCAAAAAAATAAAATATCTAGGAACTGCAATTTCACTTCTAAATAAACTATAAAAAATTATAAAAAAATAAGTAACAAAAATAATAATTAGATGGAAAATTATAATATCATCTATTTTTATTCTTTTTTTCAAATTGTAATAAATTGAAAGAAAAAAAAGTATTAAAAAAATAGCTCCCAAAAAATATGATCCAAAAAAAGAACTAAAAAAATAATTAAAAAAAAATTTAAAATTAATTGGACCGATATGACCGCTTCCTTTTGCAATTTTTATGATAAAGTACTTATAATTTATCAAAATATATAAAATTAAAGATGCAATATAAAAATATATATATTTTAATTTTTCAAAAAATTTTTTTTCCGACAATAGTAAAAATAATAACTGCGCAAATACAATTGTGACTGCAAATGGATAGTAAGACACTAAAAAAATATTATAAAGACATAATAATAATATTTTTAAAATATTCTTTCTACTGATGAAATAATAAAAAAATAAAATGTTTGTAGTTGAAAAAAATACAGTGGAACTTGGTATACGCGTATCTTTTGACTGCCAAATTAAAAAAATATTAAGCGAGATTAATATACAGCCAAAAATAGATGTATAATTATTATATTTAATTTTAAAAAAAAAAAATGAAATAAATATTAATAACGTGCTAAAAATTACAGAAAAAATTCTTCCGTTTTCTGCTGTAAAGCCAAAAATAAAAAAAAAAATTTTAAGGAAATAAAAGTACAAAATCGGGCTATCATCTAGATCTTTCCAATTTTGTAACATTTGATCGTGTGTTAAAGAAGGATTGCTGATTTGCAATGTTAAGATTTCATCGGCCCAATAACCCTGATAGAAATTATTATATAATCTTAAAAATAATCCTATTAATATTATAATTAATAAAATAACTGTCTCCTTTTTATTGCTAAAAATTATATTTTTTAAGTCAGTAAATCTCATAGTTATAAAAATTTTTGCCAAATACCCTCAGGATGTGAAAAAAAATATTCAAGACAATTCATAATTTTATAGATAAATGTTATCATTGTAAAAATATATTAAGAAAACTTAATAAATTTAATAAATTTTTTATGCTTATAAATCCTTATAAAATAAAAATTACAATAATTGGTGGAGCCGGACACATCGGTTTACCTCTAGGAATTTTATTTGCTGACAAAGGGGTTAATGTCACTCTGTATGATAAAAATTATTATGCAGTTAAAAAAATTAATAATTGTCAACTTCCATTTATGGAAGATAAAGGAAATGAATTATTAAA
>Ga0209189_1001920_pt1 | contig 15054 bp, 13 predicted proteins | sample C_130820_EF_Meta_FD_187308 | JGI IMG/M metagenome (GOLD analysis project Ga0209189, IMG submission 187308) | Freshwater microbial communities from Lake Croche, Canada to study carbon cycling - C_130820_EF_MetaG (SPAdes) (version 3) | ecosystem: Environmental > Aquatic > Freshwater > Lake... | reverse complement strand
GGACATGAACGTGGTGGTGGAGACTTTTGTGGTGGTGGTCACCGGAGGCCTTGGCAGCGTCAGCGGTGCTTTTGGCGCAGCTGTTTTGATTGGTTTGGTGCATGCGCTGGGCCTGAGTTTTTGGCCGCAGGCCACACTGGTGTTGGTGTTCCTGACCATGGCGGCAGTCTTGATTTGGCGCCCTGAAGGTTTGCGTGGGCACAGCACTGCGGCCCCTGTGCGTGAAGCCATTCAGGTTTTCAGACGCTGGCCGACTTCGCGCACAGCCCACCTGGTGCTGGGTCTGCTGATATTGGCCTTGTGGTGGATCGCTCAGGGCACGGGAGACTATGGCCAATCCTTGGCTGAGGACACCCTGATATTGTTCCTTTTTGGTTTGAGTTTGCAGTTGATGATGGCCTTGGGCGGGCTGGTGAGTTTCGGTCATGCAGCGTATTTGGGCTTGGGCGCTTATGGCGCTGCCCTGACGCACTTGAAATGGGGCTGGTCCTTATTTCCCGCCCTGGCTGCTGGCGTCTTTTGTGCAGGCGCGGTGGCCAGTCTGTTTGGTGCTTTGGTCCTGCGCAGCCGAGGTGTCTATCTGGCCATGTTGTCTTTGGCGCTGGCTCAAACGGTGTGGGCCGGATTGACCCAATGGGTGGCATTGACAGGTGGAGACAATGGCCTGATCGGATTGCATCTGGTCGCCCCGAACCAACGCAACGCCTTGGGTTGGGGCTTGGTGCTCTTGTGCCTTTTGGCCATCAACGGTTTGTCGGCCCTGTCGCAATCGGTCTGGGGCATGGGTTTGCAAGCGGGGCGCGACGCGCCCCAGCGCGCGCAGGCCAGTGGCTTGCCTTTGGAGCTCTGGCGTTACCATATGTTTGTGCTGAGTGCCTGCACAGCAGGTTTGGCAGGCGGGTTGTGGGCCGCAGCCAAGGGTGCTGTTTTTCCTTCTGTGGCATCGGTCTCGACATCCGTGGACGCCTTGTTGGTGATTTTATTGGGCGGTCTGCACCACTTGTGGGGCGCGGCTGTGGGAAGCGTGTTGCTCACCTGGGCGGGCGCCGAATTGGGGCGCCAGTTGGCTTACTGGCACGGCGTATTGGGCGTTTTGATCATGCTGTTGATGGTCCTGTCACCCCAAGGTGTCTTGGGCTGGCAATGGACTTCGCGTCGTCCAGTGCAGGCAGGCAGCGTCAAATCATGAGTGCATTGCAAGTCGATAATTTGTTCAAAAATTATGCGGGAGTACAGGCGCTTAAAGGCATCAGCTTTGAAGTGGCGGCTGGTGAGTGCGTGGCCTTGATTGGGCCGAACGGTGCTGGCAAATCGACCTGCTTTGCTTGTTTGGCGGGGCAACAATGGCCCACCCAAGGGCATGTGCGTTGGCATGGCGAGTCACTCGATGGTTTAACGGCCACACAGCGTTTGCAACGCGGTGTGGCGCGCACATTTCAAGTGGCACAAACTTTTGATGCCCTGACTGTTTTGCAAAATATCCAGTTGGTCTGGCGGGGTTCAAATTCTGCGCTGGCGCAAACCCATCGGGCGGGGCTGCGCCGCTTGGACCCTGTGGCCAAATTGCCAGCCGCCGGTTTGGCCGACAGCGTGGGGCTCAAAAACAGCGCGCATCTTTTGGCGGGGCAATTGCCTTACGGCGCCAAAAAACGTTTGGAGTTGGCGATGGCCTTGGCCGGATTGCCGCCGCATCAACCCGGTCTGTTGTTGCTGGATGAACCGGCTGCAGGTTTGGGTGCGCAAGAAAGAGGCGCCATGATGGCCCTGGTCCGCTCGGTCATGGCTTCTCTTACCCAGCAAGTCACGGTGCTTTACACCGAGCACAACATGGACGCTGTGTTTGGTGTGGCCGACCGGGTGTTGGTGCTGATCGATGGTGAGTTGGCCGCGCAGGGCACGCCCGAGTCAATTGCCCAAAACGCCTTGGTGCGGCAACGCTACTTGGGTCAGCATTTTCAAGTGCCCCCTTTCGCAGGGGTTCACCATGCTTGAAGTCCACGCTTTGAGCGCAGCCTATGGACAGGTTCAAGCCTTGTTTGATGTCTCCTTGGTTGTTCGATCCGGGGAATTGGTGGTGTTGCAAGGTCTTAATGGGGCGGGCAAATCCAGCTTGCTCAAAGCGATCATGGGCCTGCTGCCCGAGATGCAGGGGCAAGTGACTTGGCAAGGTTGCCCCATGACCCATTGGCCACCTCACCAGCGTGCACAGGCCGGTGTCGGCTATGTGCCGGAAGACCGTCGCTTGTTCACCGGCTTGACAGTGCGCGAGAACCTGATGATTGTGGCCCCTGGCCCGCCGGCTAAGTCAGCGCTTGATTTGGCAGCGGTCTTGAATTTATTCCCTGCATTGGCGGGCATGCTGGACCGCGTCGCCGCCCAAATGAGCGGAGGCGAACAGCAAATGTTGGCCTTGGGCAGAACCTTGATGACCGGCCCAAAAATCTTGCTGCTGGATGAACCTTGCGAAGGCATTGCCCCCGTATTGGTCGAAGCCATGCGGGATGCCTTGCTGCGCTTGAAAACCCAGGGTTTACCCATGTTGGTGGCCGAGCACAATCAGATTTTGGCGGCTCACGCCGACCGATTGCTGACCTTGGTCAGTGGTCGGCTTGTTTGAGTGTGGGGCGAGGGACTTGCCTTACACTCGATCAAACACCCTCTTACAGCCCATGATCATCACCAGTTTGCTGGACACCGACCTTTACAAGTTCACCATGATGCAGGTGGTCTTGCATCAGTTTCCCGGTGCGCAAGTCGAGTACCGTTTCAAATGCCGTAACGCTGGCATTGACTTGGCGCCTTATGCCGACGAAATTCGCAACGAAATCAAATCGCTTTGCGGTCTCAGTTTCAAAGAGTCCGAACTGAATTACCTGCGCTCTTTGCGTTTCATCAAAAGTGACTTTGTGGATTTTCTGAGCCTTTTCAAGCTCAACGAAAAATGCATTCAACTGAAAGCTTTGCCGTCAGGTGAGTTGGAAATCACCATCCAGGGTCCTTGGCTGCACACGATTTTGTTTGAAATCCCGGTGTTGGCCATTGTCAACGAGGTTTACTTTCGCAACACCCAAAAAGTGCCTGATTTGCAAGGTGGCCGTCAACGTCTGGACATCAAAATTGCGCAATTGCAGGCCCAAGGGCTGAATGCACTGAAGATCGCAGACTACGGCACCCGCAGACGGTTTTCGCGTGCCTGGCATGAGGAGGTTCTGCGGGTTTTAGCGGGGCGTTTGGGCGCCGGATCTGGCGGTCAATTTGCCGGCACCAGCAACGTGTATTACGCTTATATGTTGGGCATCACGCCATTGGGAACCATGGCGCACGAATACCTGCAAGCGGCGCAGGCGCTAGGCCCCCGTTTGCGCGACAGCCAGGTGTTTGCTTTTGAATCCTGGGCCAAAGAATACCGGGGCGACTTGGGCATAGCGCTCAGTGATGTGTATGGATTCAAAGCATTTTTGCGCGACTTTGATTTGTATTTTTGCAAGTTGTTTGATGGTGCCCGACACGACAGCGGTGACCCGTTTGCCTGGGGCGAGGGCATGATTGCCCACTACAAATCCAATCGGGTGGACCCCTGCACCAAAACATTGATCTTCAGTGATGGTTTGACGGTGCCTCGCACGATTGAATTGTTCCGTCAGTTCAATGGTCGTTGCCAACTGGCGTTTGGCATTGGCACCAACCTGACCAACGACCTGGGGTATGAGCCGCTGCAAATCGTCATCAAAATGACCCGCTGCAACGGCCAGCCGGTGGCCAAGTTGTCAGACTCCCCCGGAAAGGGCATGTGCGATGACGAAAAATACCTGGCCTATTTGCGCCAAGTGTTTGAGATCGAACAACCCGCCTGAGCCTGTTCAAATGAATAACTATTTGAAAATGGCTTTGCTGTTGGCCACAGCCTGGCTGGTCAATGCCTTTTCACACGGACTCCTTGCGCACTTGGGTCAGATGGGCGGCACCGAGTCTGCAATTGCCGAGACGCTGTGGTGCCTGAGTTTGTTCTTGGTTTTTGGCTGGGCTTGCAGCAAGTCCGCTGAGGGGACTGTGTTTCCCAGCTTCACACTGCAGTTGTTGGTCGGCATTGTTTTGCATGATGCATTGGCACCGCTGGCTTCGGCGCTGACCTTGTCGGTGGTCGTTTGTACGGCCCTGGCTGCGATCATTCTCAAATCAGGTGGAGATGAGATCGAAAGCAAGGACTTCTGGTCTATAGCTTACCCCACGGTGATGCTGGCTGTGTTGGGTTATTTATTGACCTTCACTGTGATGTTTGCGTTGCTGATGGCGCTGGGCTTGGACGGCAAAACAGCTGCGCTCTTGTCTGCAATTCTGGGGTCCACCGACCCTGCTGCTTTGATCCCCACCTTGAGGCAACTCGTTTTTAAATCCTCTTACCAGCGCGTGTCGAACATCGCCGTGGCAGAGAGTGCGTTGAATGACGCTGTGGGCGCAATCTTCACAGCGGCCATTGCCGCCATGGTTTTGTCGGGTGCAAGCTTGGACAGTCTCGGATCGCTCACGAAAGGCTTGCTCAGCGCGGATAATTTGCTTTTGCTGGGTCAGCAATTTGTGTTCGGCACCTTGGCGGGTGTTTTGGGCTGGTGTGGCATGTGGATATTTGAACGCTACAAAGCCCAGCGGCACGCACTTGAACAGGCAGAACATACGTATGACTTTGCCTTGGTCCTGGTGGTGCCTTTGGTCACTTTTGTCCTGGCCCAAGCCATGCATGGCAACGGTTTTTTAGCTGCCTTTGTTGCGGGCTTGTTGGGTAATTTCAATCAAGGCTCTCCCGAGTTCAAGACCTTGCTGCACACCATGGAGTCCAAAATTGAAAGCGTGGCCAAGCCGATTATTTTCATGATGGTCGGCCCCTTTGTGTCTTTGTCCGACTTGTCACAAACGGTTTGGCTGGGTCTGGCCATTTCAGCTGTTTTTATTTTGGTGGCCAGGCCCGTTTCGGTCTTGCTGTCGCTGTTGCCCACGCAAATCAGTTTCAAGGAGAAATTGTTTTTGTGTGCTGTGCGTGAAACCGGCGTCATACCCGTGGTATTGGCCGTCATCACGGTAGCGCAATTTCCAGAAATGGTGCAGCTTATGTCGCTGACCGCATGGGTGGTGATTTGGACCCTGACCCTTTTGCCTGCGGTGACGCCTTGGTGGGCGCGCCAGTTGCGAATGACCGAATAACATTTTTCAAACGATGGAGATCTGAACGATGAAGCCTTGCGTTTTTGTAGCCCGACCTGTGTTTGAAGAGGTGTTGGAGAGCCTGCGTCAGCATTTTGAGGTGACTGATAACCAAGCCGATCTGCTGTTCACACCGCATCAGTTGGCTCACAAACTGCAAGGCCAAGCGGGTGCCATTACCACCGGGACCGAGCGGATTGATGCGGCCCTTTTAGCCGAATGCCCTCAACTGAAAGTGGTGGCCAATATGGCGGTGGGTTTCAATAACTTTGACGTGCCAGCCATGACCGCTGCGGGCGTTCAGGCCACCAACACGCCCGACGTATTGACTGAAACGACGGCCGATTTTGGCTTTGCCTTGTTGATGGCGACGGCTCGTCGCCTGACCGAGAGCGAGCATTTTTTGCGTGCTGGCCAATGGACGAAATGGCGTTACGACATGTTTGCTGGCGCTGAAGTGCATGGCAGCACTTTGGGGATCATCGGCATGGGGCGCATTGGACAAGGCATTGCCCGGCGGGCGGCCCATGGCTTTGGCATGTCCGTTACTTATCACAACCGGTCCCGTTTGAGTCCCGACCTGGAAGCGCAATGTAAAGCGCGCTATGTCACCAAGCAAGAGTTGTTGCAAAGCGCTGACCATGTGATGCTGGTGGTGCCTTACAGTGCCGAGTCGCACCACACCATCGGTGCCGCTGAATTGGCGCATATGAAGCCGACCGCCACCTTGATCAACATCGCCCGGGGTGGCATTGTCGACGATGCCGCGTTGGCTCAGGCGCTTAAAGCGCGGCGCATTGCCGGTGCGGGGCTGGATGTTTTTGAGGGTGAGCCGCAAGTTCACCCCGAATTACTCAAACTCCAGAATGTGGTGTTGACACCGCACATCGCCAGCGCGACCGTCAAGACCCGCATGGCCATGGCGCAATTGGCTGCCGACAACTTGGTTGCTTATTTGGTCCGCGGCCAAGCGCTGACGCCACTCAATAGCGTGCAAGGACAAGCCTGATGGCAGAGTGGATGACCTGGACGTTGCTGGCAGTGGGGGGCTTGAATCTCTTGCTGCTGTTGGCGCTTTGGCTGGCGCGATCGCATCAGGATGTCAATGCATTCCATGCCCAGCAATTGCAACAGCACATCGCCAACAGCAGTGAACGCCTCGAGCGCGAACTTCGCACGGAAATCACCGATACCGCGCGTGGCGGCAGGCAAGAGTTGATCCAGACCTTGGGCACCTTTCAGCAAACCTTGGTCCAGCAAAGCGCCGAGGCCACCCGCACGCAAAACAGCCAAATGGATGCCTTTGCGCAGCAGCTGGGTTTGTTGCAAAAAACACTGTCAGACACGCTGACCCAGCAGGTGCAAATGCTGTCGGAGTCCAACGCCCGCCGATTGACCGAAATGCGCGGCACGCTGGAAACCCAGCTGGCCCAGCTGCAGCAAAGCAACACCAGCAAGCTCGATGAAATGCGCCAGACGGTGGATGAGAAACTGCAAGCCACCTTGCAAGCGCGTCTGGGCGAGAGCTTCAAACAAGTGGCTGATCGCTTAGAGCAAGTACACAAGGGCCTGGGCGAGATGAACACCCTGGCCCAAGGCGTGGGCGACTTGAAGCACCTGCTGACCAACGTCAAAACCCGAGGCATGTTTGGCGAGGCGCAATTGGCCTCTTTGCTGGAGCAGGTGCTTGCGCCTGACCAGTACGCCGCCCAACACCCCACGGTGCCAGGCAGCAAGAACCGGGTGGATTTCGCCATCCGTTTGCCTGGCCGCTCGGACGAAGGCCAGCCGGTGTGGTTGCCGATTGACGCGAAGTTTCCCAACGAAGATTACGAACGCTTGCTCGACGCGCAAAGCCGCGCCGATCCGGTGCAGGCCGATCTGTGCGGCAAAGCGCTGGAGGTGCGGGTGCGGCTGGAGGCCAAGTCCATCGCCGAGAAATACCTGGCGCCGCCCCACACCACCGACTTTGCCGTGATGTTCTTGCCCACCGAGGGCTTGTACGCCGAGGTCTTGCGCCGCCCGGGTTTGATGGAGTCGCTGCAGCGCGACCACCGCATCACCCTGTCGGGCCCGACCACTTTGATGGCCATGCTCAACGCCTTGCAAATGGGCTTTCGCACCCTGGCGCTGGAAAAACGCTCCAGCGAGGTCTGGCAGGTCTTGGGCGCGGTCAAAACCGAGTTTGGCAAGTTTGGCGATGTGCTGGCCAAGGTCAAAGAGCAAACCCAGACTGTGCTCAACACCCTGGACAAAGCCCAAACCCGCAGCAACGTGATGCACCGCGCCTTGCGCACGGTAGACGCCTTGCCCGAAGCGCAGGCTGGCGCCTTGCTTCCAACCTCACCCGATGCCGGACTTGATTTGGTCGACCGCGAAGGATGATGTCCCCGCTGCTGCGCCTGATTGCGGGGCAAACATTTCTCCATGCCTGCATGACCGGCATGCGTTTGGCGACGCCTTTGCTGGCTTTGCGTGATGGCTACAGTGCTTTATCTGTGGGCGTGTTGTTGGCGCTTTTTTCACTCACCCAAGTCTTCATGGCGATTCCAGCGGGTCGGTACACCGACCGGCATGGCTTGCAGAAACCCATGCGGTTGAGCGTGCTGGTGGCAGCAGTGGGTGCTGGCCTTTCAGCGGTGTGGCCTACTTTTCCCGTCCTGTGTGTCAGCGCTTTGTTGACCGGCGGGGCCACGGGATTGGCGGTCATCGCTTTGCAGCGCCATGTCGGCCGCTCCGCTCGCGACAGCGCTCACTTGAAAGAGTCGTTCAGCTGGCTGGCCATTGGCCCTGCAGTGTCCAACTTCATGGGCCCCATGGCTGCGGGCTTGATGATTGACCACGCGGGTGCTGTTGCGGCGGATACGGCGGGTTTCAGGGCTGCTTTTATCTTGATGTCGGTGATGCCTTTGATCACTTGGTTCTGGGTTCGCCAAGTGCCTGAACTGCCTTTGCAAATTCCGCACAAAGATGCCGCCAATCACCGTATTTGGGACCTGCTGCGTGAGCCCCTTATGCGTCGCTTGTTGCTCGTCAACTGGATGCTCTCGTCTTGCTGGGACGTGCATACCTTTGTGGTTCCCATCTTGGGGCATGAGCGGGGTTTCAGCGCCTCCGTGGTGGGCTTTATTCTGGGGTCATTCGCTGTCGCTTCGGCCTTGATTCGGGTGGTCTTGCCGATGGTGGCCAAGCACCTTGAAGAGTTTCGCATTCTCACGATCGCGATGGTCATTGCGGCTTTGATCTTTGCGATGTACCCCTTCACGCAGTCACCTGTTGGCATGGGCATTTGCTCGGTGTTGCTGGGCTTCACGCTGGGTGTGGTGCAACCGATGGTCATGAGCACCCTGCACCAAATCACGCCGCACCACCGCCAGGGCGAAGCGCTGGGCTTGCGCATCATGACCGTGAACGCCTCCAGTGTGTTGATGCCCATGCTGTTTGGGGTGGCCGGTGCGGTGGTGGGCATTGGCCCTGTGTTTTGGCTGGTCGGCTTGGTCGTGGGCGTAGGCTCACGCTCGGCATGGCATTTACGCCCCCAAGCAAAGTAAGAACTTGTTCAGGCGGTTTGGGACACAGGCTCTGACTTATGAGGCGCTCGCAACCGAGCAATTAAAAAGGCTCCCTCAGGAGCCTTTTTGCATCCAATTGAAAAAGATCAAACGCGCTTGCGGTACTCACCGGTGCGGGTGTCGATTTCGATCTTGTCGCCTTGGGCCACAAACAAAGGCACTGGCACTTCCATGCCAGTGGCAATTTTGGCGGGCTTCATGACTTTGCCGGATGTGTCGCCCTTGACGGCGGGCTCGGTCCAAGTGATCTCGCGCACCACGCTGGTGGGCAATTCGACCGAGATGGCTTTTTCGTTGTAGAACACCACTTCAAGTTCCATGCCGTCTTCGAGGTAGTTCAAAGCGTCACCCATGTTGGTGGCTTCGACTTCGTACTGGTTGAAGTCGGCGTCCATGCAGACGTACATCGGATCTGCAAAGTAAGTGTAAGTGCAGTCTTTCTTGTCCAGAATGACTTGGTCCATCTTGTCGTCGGCGCGGAACACCACTTCGGTGCCAAAGTTAGCGATCAGGCTTTTGAGCTTCATGCGCACGGTGGACGAGCCGCGGCCGCCGCGTTGGTATTCGGTGCGCAGGACGACCATGGGGTCTTTGCCGTGCATGATGACGTTGCCGACGCGGATTTCTTGAGCGGTTTTCATAGGAATAGAGTCTGAAATGAAATAGGGTGACTTTAAAGCCAAGCCTTTTATTCTAACCTGTAGGCACCCCTGCCGAGACCTGTCGCGAACTGACTTGCCAAGATTGCCAAACGGGTACATTGCATGAAAGTCCCCATCTGAACGGATCTATGCAAAAACATGTCGCATTTCTCCACACCGCCCCCGTTCATGTGGCTACTTTTGGACGCCTTATGTCCGAATCTGACGCCAGTGTCCGGGTGGAGCACTTTGTTCAAGAAGCGCTGTTGGTTCAAGCGCAATGCAAAGACGCCGATCCCAAGCTGCTGCAAGAGCGGGTTCAAGTCGCCATGCGAGAAGCCGCCTCTCAAGGCGCGTCGGTTGTGGTTTGCACTTGCTCAAGCATTGGCGCTTGGGCTGAAAAAACAGCGACTTTGGGTCAATTTTCAGCAGTTCGGATTGACCGTGCCATGGCCGATCAAGCGGTCCGGTCTGCAACCCCCATCTGGGTGGTTGCGGCGCTCGAAAGCACACTGGGCCCCACAACCAGCCTGTTGCAAGAGTCGGCTGCCGCCTTTGGCGTTCAAGTCGAGATCAAACACCTTTTAGTCCAAGCCTGGCCCTTGTTTGAACAAGGTGACACCACTGCATTCATCCATGCTGTGGTCTCAGCCATCCAAGCGGTTGACCCCGGGGGCGATGCTGTATTTGTGTTGGCCCAAGCTTCGATGGCACCCGCCGAGCCGATATTGAAGGGCTTGGGCATCGCTGCACTTTCAAGCCCCAGGCTTGGTGTGCAGAGCGTTTTGGCGGGTCTGAAATGACAGGGTTTCAATGGTGCGGATCATTTGAGACAGCAAATCGTCTTGCTCGGTGAGTTTTTGCCGAGCAGCTTGGACAGATGAAGTCCATTCTGCCCAACATGCAGGTTCCATCGCAGACCCGTTGCCTGCCTCAATGCCATTCCAAATCCGATGCGCTTTGCGCCAACTGTCTGGCGCCTGCAGCCAGTCCAGAAATGCCGCCAGCTTGGTGTGGTGCGCATGGTCGTGCTGCGGGTAAATCTGCCAGATGAAGGGCTGGCCCGCCCATAAGGCGCGCACCAAAGAGTCTTCGCCGCGTACAAAGTTCAGATCGCAGGCCCAGAGCATTTCGTCGAAGCCGTTTTGGTCGGTGTAGGGCAGGGCGCTCCAGCTGGGGTGCACGGGCATCTGGGCCAGCGCTTGTTGCACCGCCGCCAGCGGTCGGCCGGGTGTGACCAGCAGATGGTGCGGCGTATCCACCAATTGGGCCAGCAGTTGGTCAAGGGCGGCGGGTTCGTAGCAAAACAGGCTGACCAACAAACCGTTCGCTGCCAGGCTGGGGGCATGTTGTTGCCGCCAGGCTGCGCGGTCAAAGCCTTGTTGTCGGGCCCACAGGTCCGCTTCGCGCAAGAGACCGCCGGTATCGGGTGTGAAGCCGGGGTAGAAAAAGTGCTGTGTCCAGCCTTTGGCGGGCCCGCTCATGACGGGTGAGGGCAGGCGGTGCATTCGCGGTACCCAGTCTTCAGCGCTCAGGTATTCGAGGTTGATCCACACCGGTTGTTGCGTGTGGGTCTCCAGGGTGTGTTCAACAAAGTGGGCCGTAAAGGCCTCGGGGATGCGGCAGCCAAAGGCTTCTATCCACACATCGGCGATGTCCAAGGCATTCAGCCCATGGGGTTGGGTGGCTTCATTCCAAGGGCGAACTTCAAGCCCTTGCGCCTGTCCGGTCAAGGCCTCCGGGGCCATCCAGGCAAGGGCCGAGGCGTCGTCGACCCACAAGCGCACGGCATGGCCTTGTGACAGCAACTGACGCGACAAGCGACAGCAGACCCCCAGGTCGCCGTGGTTGTCGATCACCGTGCAAAAAATGTCCCAGCGCATGGGCGGTATTGTGGCCTGAGTTGTTTCACAATAGCGGCCATGTCTGTGCACTCTGATCAATTGCTGTCTGAAGTCGCTGCCCTGCCGGGTTTGCCGGGGGTCTACCGTTATTTTGACGCCGAGGGCCAGGTGCTTTATGTGGGCAAGGCGCGGCATTTGAAAAAACGCGTTTCCAGCTATTTTCAAAAAGACCATGGCGGTACCCGCATCGGGCACATGGTCAGCAAAATCGTGCGCATGGAGACCACGGTGGTTCGTTCCGAAGCCGAGGCCTTGCTGCTCGAAAACAACCTGATCAAGACTTTGAACCCCAAGTTCAATATTTTGTTCAGGGATGATAAAAGTTACCCTTACCTCAAAATGACTGGCACGGTGTCTGAGTCGGCACTCAAGCCTTCAGGCAAGCGAGAGGGCGGACCTTCGCCTTTGGTGTTTTCTCGGGTGGCTTATTACCGGGGTGCGGTTGAAAAAAAACACCATTATTTTGGACCCTTCCCCAGCGCTTGGGCGGTCAAGGAGTCCATTCAGTTGCTCCAAAAAGTCTTTCGTCTGAGGACCTGCGAAGACACGGTGTTTGCCAACCGCACAAGGCCTTGTTTGTTGTTTCAAATCAAGCGCTGCTCGGGGCCTTGCGTGAACATGATCAGCCCTGAAAACTATGCCCATGATGTGGGCAATGCCGAAAAATTCTTGCGGGGTGAAACCCAAATGGTGCTGCAAGAATTGGAGTTGCGCATGATGGCGCACGCCGAACGCTTGGAGTTCGAGTTGGCGGCCGAAGTGCGCAATCAAATGACCGCTTTATCGCGGGTGCTGCACCAGCAGTCGGTGGACACCACCACTGACACGGATGTGGATATTCTGGCCGTCAAAGTGCAGGGCGGGCGCGCCTGTGTGAATCTGGCCATGGTGCGCGGGGGGCGGCATTTGGGAGACCGACCTTATTTTCCGACCCATGTGGAAGATGCGCATGCAATCTCGAGCTTGATATCAGAAAACGACGATGCTGAGCTGACAGAAAAAACCGCTGAATCGCCTGACGAAAACGCACGCGCCAAGGCGGTGGAGATTCATGTTCTCGAAGCCTTTGTTGCGCAGCATTACTTGGGCGTCCCGGTGCCGCCCGCTCTGATCACCAGCGAAGCGGTCAACAAGCACTTGATCGAAGCGCTGTCTTTGCAAAGCGGTGTCAAGGTTTCTGCGGTGCACAACCCACGTGAACAGCGGCGCGCTTGGTTGGAGATGGCCGAGAAAAATGCCGCCATCCAATTGGCGCGCTTACTGGCCGAAGAAGGCTCGCAGCAGGCGCGAACACGGGCTTTGGTCGAGGCCTTGGACCTGGCCCCCGACGACATGGACGCTTTGCGGATGGAATGTTTCGACATTTCGCACACGGCGGGCGAGGCCACGCAGGCCTCTTGTGTGGTGTTCCAAAACCACAAAATGCAAAACAGCGAATACCGCCGCTACAAGATTGAGGGCATCACCCCAGGCGACGATTACGCCGCCATGCGCCAGGTGCTGACCCGTCGCTACGGCAAATTGGCCGAGGCGATTCGCACGGGGGAGCCGAATGTGCGGATGCCAGAACTGGTGTTGATTGACGGCGGCAAGGGCCAAGTCTCCATGGCCCGCGAGGTGTTCGAGTCCTTGGGCTTGGATTTGTCGCTGATCGTTGGCGTTGAAAAGGGCGAAGGTCGCAAGGTGGGCCTGGAAGAGCTTGTCTTTGCCGATGGCAGGGACAAGGTCTATTTGGGCAAAGATTCTGCCGCCTTGATGCTGGTCGCCCAAGTGCGTGATGAAGCGCACCGTTTTGCCATCACCGGCATGCGCGCCCAACGCGCCCGGGTGCGTGTGGGCGGAAGCCGGATTGAAGAAATTGCTGGCATTGGCCCCAAAAAACGCGCGCGATTGCTGCAGCGCTTTGGCGGCGCCAAAGGGGTTGAGGATGCGAGCGTGGAAGACTTGATGTCGGTCGAGGGCATTTCACATGAGCTTGCCGAGACCATTTACAACGCATTGCACTGAACCCTGTCTTCAAGCCATGCCACAATGAGCGATCATGTTTTACACCATTCCCACCCTCATGACCTTGGCCCGTATCGTGGCCATTCCATTGATCATTGGGGTGTATTACCTGCCCATGGCAACAGAAACCCGCAACCTGGTGGCCACCAGCATGTTTGTGTTGTTTGCCATCACCGATTGGCTGGATGGATATTTGGCGCGCAAGTTGAATCAGACCTCGGCTTTTGGTGCATTCCTGGATCCAGTGGCTGACAAGTTTTTGGTTTGCGCCGCATTGCTCGTGCTGTTGGAAATGCACCGGGTGCATGTGCTGGTGGCGTTGGTCATTGTGGGCCGAGAAATAGCCATCTCCGCCCTGCGTGAATGGATGGCGCAATTGGGCGCAGGCAAAAGCGTGGCTGTGCACATGGTTGGCAAGCTCAAAACGACGGTGCAGATGGTGGCCATTCCGTTCTTGCTGTTTGACGGCATGCTCTTTAACCTCATTGATACACGGCAATGGGGTGAGGTGCTGATCATGATCGCCGCCGTACTGACCATCTGGTCGATGGTGTACTACATACGCAAGGCTGTGCCCGAAATTCGTGCTCGGGTGAAATGAGCGACCGCCTAGACCCCATCACTTGGGTGCGCGCCATGCCCGTCGTGTTCGTGCTGATCTGGAGCACTGGATTCATTGTGGCGCGTTGGGGTATGCCCCATGCTCCGCCTTTCAGTTTTTTATGCTTGCGTTATTTGCTGTCTATGGCCCTCTTTGTGCCTTGGATTGTGTGGGCCAAAGTGCCTTGGCCTCAAACCCGCGCGCAATGGCTGCATCTGTCGGTGACCGGTATCTTGATGCACGCGGGTTATTTGGGCGGTGTGTGGGCGGCCGTCAAAGCCGGTATGGGCTCGGGTCTGTCGGCCTTGATCGTTGGACTTCAGCCCGTGTTGACAGCGATTTGGCTTTCAGCCTCACAGCCCAAGGCAGATCGCTCATCAACTGAAACAACGGCTTCGCCAAGGGTTGCCGCCGTGACATCACGTCAATGGTTGGGCTTGATGCTGGGATTGGCCGGTTTGTTGATGGTCGTCTGGCGCAAACTGACCGAAGGCAGTGCGCTGGACCAGGTCAACACTTGGAACATCAGCTTGGCCGTATTGGCCCTGCTCTGCATCACGGCGGGTACCTTGTACCAAAAACGCTATGTACAGCCGTGCGACGTGCGCAGTGCCAATACCGTACAGCTTTTGGCTGCAGCCTGTGTGACACTGCCCCTGGCTTGGTTGGAGTCCGAGCCGATCAACTGGGTTCCTGAGATGATGGGTGCCATGGCTTGGTCGGTATTGGGCCTCACCTTGGGCGGAAGCTCCTTGCTGTATGTGTTGATTCAACGAGGCGCCGCAGCCTCAGTGTCCAGTTTGATGTATTTGGTTCCGCCTTGCACCGCTATCATGGCGTGGCTGTTGTTTGACGAACCGATCACAGCCATCACTTTGGCAGGCACAGCCCTGACCGCCTTGGGCGTGAGTCAAGTCGTTCGCTCGCCAAAGGCTTAAAGCTTGGTCTGCGAGCCCCCATTTTTATCAAGGAAGTTTCAATGACAAAACACCGCATAGCAGTGATCCCCGGTGACGGTATCGGCAAAGAGGTCATGCCTGAAGGCTTGCGTGTGATGGACGCAGCAGCCCGCAAATTCGGCATTGATTTGCACTTCGACCATTTCGACTTTTCCAGCTGGGACTATTGCGAAA
>Ga0209189_1001919_pt1 | contig 15055 bp, 19 predicted proteins | sample C_130820_EF_Meta_FD_187308 | JGI IMG/M metagenome (GOLD analysis project Ga0209189, IMG submission 187308) | Freshwater microbial communities from Lake Croche, Canada to study carbon cycling - C_130820_EF_MetaG (SPAdes) (version 3) | ecosystem: Environmental > Aquatic > Freshwater > Lake... | reverse complement strand
TTTTTTTTTTTTCTTATTTTATTTTTTAATTTTTTTTTAGCTTTAGTTTTAGTTTAGCTTTAGTTTTAGCTTTTAGTTTTTACTTTTAGCTTTAGTTTGAGGGTGGATCAAATAAAACTGAAAATGTATTTAATTACATCATCAGGAAGCTGGACTGTTTTACATACTGACTCTATTCTATCATCGAAAAACTTGATATTTATTTCATCCGTTTTGTAACTAACTTTTTGAAATATTTTAAGTTTTGTTTTCAGTTTGTAACTCATGTAATAAATACAGTCTCTTATTTCTTTTTCAAACTGTTTGTTTTTAAATGTCATAGTGCGTATGAATCGCACGTATTCTTCGTCGTGATTCCTACTTCGATAATAGTTATAAATATCATTATATTGACTTGTAAATTGTTTGTATATTTTAATTAAATAGTCTACTCTACTATATGTGGACTTAGAATCATAAAATAACTTGAAATAATTCTTAAAAGATTCCCATTTTTCTGTGTTTTTTTGTTGTATTATGTTGTGGATTCTCTCGCTTCGTCTTGGTTGGATTGATGATTGCATTCTTTTTTGTTCTTGGTGCTTGGTGCTTCTGGGTTTTGTTATGTATCTTTGACTTTCTTCATAAAAAGCATTTCAATTTTTTTTACTTACACCTTTGTTCATCGTTGTTGAAATAATTAATAAAAAATACTTAGACACAAAAAACTATATTTACTATCTATTATCTATTATCTATAATGAAATATATAATGACTTTTCTTATTAAATTCTTACCAAAGGATTTCCCAAAACCTAATGGTAGATGGAAAATAGATTACTGTAATACAAAAATAAATACTAAAATAGATTTGTCTAATGAAGATCACTGTGGTCCATGTGGACAATATGTTAAAACAAAATTAGATTTACAAAATAACAAAAATTATGATAACTTGAAAAATGAAAAATAATAAATAGATATTATATATTCATGTCTTTGTCAAAAGAAAGTTCTGCGTTGTTTTTAAATCAAGGACCTTTATCAGTAGTCATTGTATTCGTACTATGTTTTCTTCTTGAAAAAATAGGAGGAAGTGCTGTAGTTCCAACTACTCACTTTTCGAATAAATTGGAATACTTACCTATTTTAACAGCAAATATATTTGCGGATCTCGTCATTATTTACTTGACGTTTTCACGTGCTTTTTATAAAAATGCCGTTTTGGAAAACTGGTATAAAAAATATAGGCTATCTGCAATGATAGCCGATATTCTTATTGGTGTTCTTTACATGATTCTTGCAAGATACATTTCGTATGTGTTCAAATTATCTCTCGGGCTCACTAGTTTTGCCTTTTTATCTGTTTTTATTCAAATAATATTTGACTTTTTGTTTTATTTGTTTTTTACGATTATTCCTGTTGGTCAAAATGACATGTTGGATTTTTTCAAAATGTATGCTAAAAATGTCAAACAAAATGCTTTGTTTGGAGACAGTTTCTTGGTAGTAATTGCTGTCATGATCTCTGGTTTATTGAATGCATATGGTTTTGATTTCAATGTCGTTGCACTTATCGTCTCTGTTTATTTGGCTCCTTATTTCTTATATATGAGAGACTAAGAGTCTTATTTTTGGTTTGCCAATAGTATCTTACGCCTTGTTCTCTCTTGCGTAACGTCTTCTATTGCTTCTTTTAAGCGACTATTGCGTTCATTTAATATTGTGATCATTTTAATATTGTGATCACTTTCCATTTTTTTTTGAATTTCATGAAGCTCTGTAAATATTTTATTTCGTCTGCAACCAAATAAGATATACAATGCGTAGTCCAGACTGGTTGTCTTTGATTTGATCATCTTTGTAGTCTTTATATACTAGGCTTTATTTTGATGAAAAAGTATTTCAATTTTTTTCAATTTCTAGGTAAATATAAAATCATCAAATAAGTTGATAATAAAAGTAAATTTTGAGATGTTTACTTTTTGTAGTTTTCTAAAAAAAAATTGAAATACTTTTTTAGAAAACAGGAAGACATACAATTACCAAAGCCAGTGTTAAACGCGTTATCAATTATCAGTCAAGTTATCAAAGTTATTAAGGTGTAATACATTCATTTTGCAAAAATGAACTCAAACTCAAACTCTCTTCCTTCGATCTATATTCATTACGTTGACGCATACTCATTTTCCACGGATGATATTCGTTACGTAATGGAGAGAAATTTGGAAATCGGTAAAGTCAGTCATATCCATATCCAGAAATGGCATAATAAGGCATGTTACTCTGCAGTCGTATATATGGAAACATATGGAGATAATTCACTTGTTAGGGAACTGTTCGACCAGGCCTTTAAGCATCCGGGAAACTGTGTCTACGCTTATACTTTTAAAGATACATGGCACTCCTGGCCTTTGAGGAAGAATACTCGTCCTTTGAAGATGGAAAATCAATTGGATCTTGCACTAAAGCAGATCAAGATCTTGGAGGAGCAGCAGAAGGTTGAGAGAGAAAAGGTTGGACGAATGCAAGAAGTCATTGCTCAAATACTTGGTACTTTTGACCAAGAAAAAGAGAAAGAATTTATATTTAGGTCATTTAATTACATGATGCATGGAAATGTCTATGACAAGGGTTTGTTGAATCAGGATGGATCTGAGCCACAGGCTTCAATGGAAAATGACGAGTATCAAAGTTTGACGGATGGTTCTCTTTTGGATGAAGTCGACTGGGAAGAAGAAGAACAAGAGAACAAGGGACCGATGACTATGGAGGAGCTTAAAACGGATTTAGAAGAAGGAGAAATAGATGAAAGTCAATGCAACAACATTAAACTGCTTGTACCGCGACCTTTGAACGATGTGTGGGATTGGATTTCTGATGAAGGAGAGAAAGAAAGTCAATGCAACAACATTAAACTGCTTGTACCGCGACCTTTGAACGATGTGTTTGATTGGATTTCTGATGAAGACGAAGAAGAAAAAATGAGATATTTTGGGTGGGCTAGGATTGCTTAGGTAGTTTTGTTTTGTAATTTGTAATTTGTAACTTAATTATTTGTTTTTTTGTTTTATTTTTATTTAACTGATGTACTGTTGAAAGTCGGTTATTAGTGTATATTTTGATGAATTTGACCCCTACTAGGGAACCGGTGCGAAAAGCCTTTTACCGCCTTGTTGCGATACAACTTAACTCATACTTTATGAAAAAGGCAGAAATGAGTGACAAAACGAGAAATGAGTGACAAAAAAAGGTATTGGCCAAGTGGCCTCACTCTTAGGATTAATTAATATATTACATTAGTTAACAAAGGTCAATGATGATTCTTTCTTCGAATCTGGTGACAGAAAGATTGTTCTGTTTTTTACACATGGGACAGCTGACTTGGCAACGATTAATGGTGCATTGGTTACGCCAAGTTTGAAAGCACTCTTTTCCATAACGGTGACCGCAGCAGGTCAACACTGTTTCCTTGATAGGGTGCGGCTCCATACAGATAATACATACGTCGTCCATTTCAGCATCAAGGTCTTCCTTTTTAAGATGCTGAACTTTCTCTTGTAAGTTCAGTTGGGTTTGGTGAAACCATGCTTGATGTTGTTGCTCTACACGTTGTTCTTCTTGCTGTCGTATGATTTGTCTATTTTGACGAGCTATTATACCTCTTCGTTGACTTGCTCTTTGCCATAAAATTGTTTGAACGCGATATTCCATGGAAGCCCAGTATAGGTGTCGTACTTGAATCATTACGTTCCTCTTTTCAGCACATTCTTCCGTCAGCATTTTGCAACGCTCATTCTCTTCTTTAAATTGTTTGTAAAGAAACTCTTTGTTTTTACGAAGCTCACGAATCTGCTGTGTAAGTGGAGCTTTGCTTCCATCTGGACTTATTGAGGCACTTTTGAATTCTTCTAATGCGACTTTATATTGGGTATGCCTACGATTTTTTTCTACTGTAGAGAGCAGAATTGCCCTTTCACTTTCTGCATAAACTCTATCTGTTTCACGATAAGAATCTATTAAAGGTTGCACTACGATGAGTTCCTTCAATTCGTCATCAGACATCGCGATTAACTGTTCACATGTAAATATCCACCCTTCTTCTGCCATATTGTATAAGTGTTGTTGAATTTAAATTTATTTTTCTCTCTATATGCTTCTAAAAATAGAATAAAAATTATTTTCAATTTTTTTTTGACAACATTAAAAAATAATTTATGCTCAAATACTTTCCACCTAAGATTTATGACTTTTACCATAGTTTATAAAAAAAGTTAATTAATGAGTTACAAAATGAAAATACTAATCTACTGTATATTATAGTATATTTACTCGAGCCATCCACCGTTTCATGTCTTCTGGGAACTCGGTTCCTTTTGGGAAGTCCCGTATGTACAATTCTCTCCGTATAGGAGGATCGTAGAGTGTTCTATATTTCTTCTTTGGATTAATGAGAATATAAATCTTGGACATAATACTGTATGCAAACTTCGGATTTTTCTTTTTCGCCTGGTCAATCATGTATAATATATAGTTGTACATATCACTTCTATTTAGTGTTGTCAACTGGGGTATCCTTTTGTACTTTGGATTCAATGCATTAGGGGTGATCCACTTTACTGAAGCAAGGGCTTCTTCAACACTGTCATAGGTCTTGAGTGCCTCTGGATCTCTGTAAAAGTTCAACAAGAACCTGTTGACAATCAACCCATTTAAACCGGTAAGATACTTCCGGATGCTTCCATAAGACTTCTCGAGCAGTTTATTCCTCACTTCATAGGTAAGATATGACCCTATTATTTGGACGAGCGCTTCCGGTAATAGCTCTACCTTGTTCAAGATCGGTTCTGATTTTTGCCCTTTTGGTACCTTTTTTTCAGTCTTTTTGGTTTGTCTTTCTTCTTCTTTCGTTTGAAGAAGAGTTTGCTGTATTTTTAGGTTTGATGCGTTAATCTCAGCATAAAGCAAGAGCTTCTTCTGTTTCTTGATGTTATCGTCTACTATTTTTCTCTCTTTCTGAGCTCTTTTGTATGACTGTTTTACTTCTTGTAGATCATAGTATGCATCATCATAAGCACGATCTCTATATCGTTGTTTTATTCTTAGATCAGCTAACTCTGATTCGCGCGTTTTTTGCAGCGCATTGAAACTAATCAACTTATTCTCTATAATGTCACCTTTATTTACCTTTTTTTTTACTATTGTTGTCATTGTTGTTGGGGTAGTCATTGCTGACATTGTTGATGCACTGTATAGTGTTCATAGTCTATGATAGTAGGGTTCAATTTTTTTTTGAACCTGTAGTATCTAGTCACATCTTTAAATACTTTTTGCGCACAACAGTTACCATAAACTATGGTAATTATGGGAAAAACAGAAATGAGTGACAAAACGAGAAATGAGTGACATAAATTATGAGAAAAAAAGGTATTGGTCAAGTGACCTCACTTCTTTCACAAATTATAATATTACAGGAAAATCTATCTACTCATCATCATCATCACTGTCAATTGCATCCGCCCAACTTAGTCCGTTCTTTCTTTGGAAACAATCTCGGTTATGCTTCGCGCGCGCTTCTCTCTTTCCTATTTGGGGTCCTGTTACAAGAACCTCATAACCTTCGACTACAGCTACTTTGTTGTCTTTTGCTATACCCAATAGTTTATCCATTTGAGGACATGGTGCATAAATCACTTTCTTCACAGCACTCGCATAAGATTCCTTCTTATTCTCCTCTGTTTCTTTCAAAACAGAAAGAGATAGTTTGGGAAATTCTTCCTTGGCAGGCTTCACTTCCTCCTCATCATCACTAGAATCTTCTTCTAGAGAGGCGAACACATTGACGGGTGCTTTCTTGGTCTTCGCATCGGCTTTCTTCGCTTCCTCTTGCTTCGCTTGTCTTGCAGAATCCTTCATGCGCTTATCGTCTTGCTTCTTCTTATCGGCTAAAACTTGGCAATACTTTACTGTATGACCTGCCTTCAAACAATAACGGCAATTCTGAGACAACAAAGTAGGGCAAATTGTTACACCTGCTTTGTCCTTTGGCCAATGGCCAACCTCAGACTTTCCTGCATCCTTGCACACTTTGCACCAAGGCTTCATGTTTGAATTGGTTGACATTATTGTATTCACTTGATTTGCTTTACTTTACGTTTGAGAGTCTTTGAAACTGCTTTTTCGACTTTGATATCTTTCTTCTTTCTTGAAAAAAGTATTTCAATTTTTTTTCCAAACTATTTATTCTTTACATCTTCAATTTTTTCAAAAACTTTTTACACAATAAAAAAAACAATATTGGTCTTTTTATTTTATCATTTATCTATTCGATTCGTTATCTTCTTACTTTTTGTTTGGAGTTGTCATAGTCATACTCATATACCTCTTCTACTGCTTTAGATATGTTTCGATCACTTGCGGAATACATTATGTCAACTGTCTCTACAAAATACCCGCGACTTTTTTTATATTCTCTCTTGTTTATTGAAACTATGAAATAAAATTCACATCCATCTTCATCGCCAAAGTAGTAGTCTTCTCCATTTTCATCTATGTATTCATGTTGAAAAGTGTTCCCTTCAAACACTTCTTCGTCATCAGAATAATACCTCTTTTCTACTATTGGTCGATTCATTAGCATGTCATATATCGGCAAGTCTCTTGGTAGTTGTTTCATATATTTTCCACATCTTTGTTTGTAACCAAGATATTCCAAGATTCGACTTTCCACCAAGTCAGGCAATAATATGCATAGATCTTCTCTCATCTTTTATTGTTATCTCTTGTTAAGTTTGAAACTCTATTTTACTATTCAATATCTTTCATCCTTTCTTTCAAAAGTTTTTCAATTTTTTTTATTTTATTTCTTTTTTTTTTCATCTTCATTTTTTTGCAAAAAAAAATTGATTTTATTTTTTTTTATTACTTTATTTACAATCAACATACTTTATGAACAATCATGACTACTATCACACGCAATCATATGGACAGGTTCGCCTGGTTCTTGCAAAAAGCTAACATTGACTATAAACAACACCAATATGATGGCGTTCAATGGTGTGTCAATAATGAAACACGGAATGACCTTCCTACTACTTGTCGAGGAGGCTTTATTGCCGACGAAATGGGCCTAGGGAAAACCATTACGATGATCGCAGTTCTCATCTGTAACTTACTTCCTAGAACTCTTATCGTCCTCCCTAATGTTCTTATTGAACAATGGACTAGAGAGATACGCAGAACTACTGGTCACGAACCACTCATATTTTATGGCCCAGACAAAAAAAATATTACCATCCAACAATTTCGCAACGCGCCTATTGTCATCACTAGTTATAACACCGTCACAATTTCTCTCAAAAAAAACAACATTCTTCACAAAATTAAATGGAGTAGAATTGTCTTCGATGAAGCACATCATCTACGCAACAAAAATTCTCGCTTTTGCGCTTCATACAGCTTACACGCTTCTATACGCTGGCTCATATCCGGCACTCCTATTCAGAACAAACTTCGCGACTTCTTTAACTTATGCCATATTCTCAGAATGCCTTCCACCTTTTATAAAAATAAGGACAATATTCCTTCTATCATACAGAACTATGTATTAAAACGCTCTAAAACAGATGCTGGTGTTTCACTTCCTATCTTACAACTCCAAAACTCTTCTGTTTTATGGAACACTGATTTTGAGAGAATACTTTCAGAAGATATCCATAATGCAGCTCATTTATCTTCCCCAAAAGATAAACTTGTTATGCTTATCAAAGCACGACAAGTCTGTATATTACCGGCTATGTTGACAAATTATATCCCACAACTTATCGATGAAGCTATTATCCCCGATGACCATGATCACGACAATGCCCTCTCTTTATCTAGCAAAATGGACTCCGTCATTCACACACTTCTCTCTAGAGCTGCCAATGGTAATGGCAAATTGATATTTTGTCATTTTCGTCACGAAATCGATACTATTGTTCACAGACTACAGCAGAACGGCATCTCCAATATCACGACTTTCGATGGCAGGACTCATCATTCTCTCCGTGCTAAAAAATTATCATCTGGGTTTGAATTTCTTGTATTGCAGATTCAAACTGGATGTGAAGGTCTCAACTTACAAGCAGACTTTAGCGAAATATACTTCATCAGTCCACACTGGAATCCTGCCATCGAGGAACAAGCGATTGCAAGGTGTCATCGAATTGGTCAAACCAAACCGGTTCACGTTTTTCGTTTCCAAATGACTTCTTTTGACAAAGAAATCGATGATGATTCTAATCCTTCTATTGAACAATATATCTCTCTCGTACAGAATAACAAGAGAGAAATTGCAAATCATATGTTTTATGAACATGTAAATAATTAACTTTCTTTTTTATTCATTATATCATTCCAGCTATTTTTTATTTTTATTCACTTAATTTTAAGAGAGAAATTTGTAGTCTTCCATTCCACTATAAAATATAGTATACATTCTAGTCACACTATATTTTATACTCATTGCGAGTCCCTAGGGCTACCCTACCATACTATAAATACACTTTCTCCATACTTTATGATAAAGCCAGAAATGAGTCACAAAACCAGAAACCAGTCACAAAAAAAAACTGGTTATTTAATTGGTTACAAACGGTTTAAATCTACTATCTAATCTTCCTCCTCATACTCTTCCTCCTCTTCTTCGCACTCCTCGATCTCCTGCTTCGCTTCATTCCATACGCCTACATGGTCTTGCGTCTCTGCGTCATATAGTACGTTCGCACTTGTTCTCAAGTACTTCTTCCCATTGAACTCAAACTTCTTTACGGTTACTACTTCCTCTTCTTCCTCCTCCTTAGGTCTTTCCTTTTCCACTGGCTTCTCCTCCTTTGTCGCTTCCTTCTTCTCTGCCTTTTGCGCTTCCTTCTTCTCTGCCTTTTTTGCTTCCTTCTTCTCTGCCTTTTGCGCTGCCTTTTCCGCTGCCTTTTGCGCCGCCTTTTCCGCCTTTTCTGCTTCCCTTTGCGCCGCTTTCTCTGCTGCCTTCTCGGCTTTTTTTGATTCCTTCTTCTCTGCCTTCGCTGCACCCTTCTCCCCCTTCTTCGCTTCCTTGCTCGTCACCTTCACTTCTGATACTTCGCTTACATCATCAGACATATCGGATATTTCATCTTCCTCTTTTGATGACGCACGTGCCTCTGTTATTAGTGTCGCAAACAAATCCTCTGTCCTCGACACTTCTACTACTTTCTTCTCCTTCTTTGGCCTTCCTCTTTTCTTTGACTCGTTATCACTATCTTCCGTCAAAGCTGTCACCTTCTTTGGTCTCCCTTTCTTCTTTGAATCTACATCAAATTCCTTCTCATCTATTACTACTCCACATCTCTTTGCCTCTTCTTCCACTTCTTCCTTACTCAACTTCAGCTTCTTCATCACCTTTACGTATGCCGTCACACCCCTACCCTTACTATCACGGTACTCACGCCCTTCTACGTAAGCACGCATTCTATCATCGACATGTCCACCATCAGGTAATCCAGACTCATTCTTCTTACTCTCTATTTCGCACTTTACGCAATACTCTCCTCCTTTTTTTTCGTTTTTGCACTGAGTATAGAGTCCGTGATTCTGTTTCAATCCTCGGCAACAACCTTCTATCACTACTCCGCTGAACGGCAGAGGTATCTTACTATCTATCTCTTTCTTCTCTTTCTTCTCTACTTTTTTTACTACGCTTACTACGCTTACACCTAGCATTCTCTTTGCCTCCTCCTTATCAAACGCGTACTTCTCTGCGCACTTTGATATCGTATTTTCCATTACTTCCCTCATCATATTCTCAATTGAATTTCTCATTTGTCTTGACATGTTCACTTCGATTGACATCATTCTCGCTTTGAATTTAATTCCTTCTTTTTCTTTTTATACTCCTTTTACTTCTCATTTTTAGTTTTTCAATTTTTTTTTCCTTCCTTACTTTTTTTGTTTTCTTCAAATCTTTTTTTTTTTCTATTTTTTTTTTTTTTTTTCCTTTTTTTTTTTTTTTTAAATTTTTTTTTTTTTTTTTTTTTTTTTTTTTTTTTTCTTTTTTTTTTTTTTTTTTTCTATTTTTTCTATTTTTTCTCCTCCGTTTAAATTATAAAAAATTTTTAATTTTTCATTTGCTTCTCTCACTTTTTTAAATTTTTCTTGATCACCTCCTCTATCTGGATGACTATTAAATGCTGCCTTTTTATACGCTTTACTAAGAACTTCTTTACTGTTTTCTGAACCACGGCTAAGTTCTCCTGGTTGTAAGTTTAATGCCTGCAAATATTCTTCTAACTTATATTGTATTTTTTCTTTTTCTGCATTTATTTTTTCAGTTTCTTTTCTATTATTTTCTTTTTCTTCTTCTTCTTCTTCTTTTTTTCTTTTTTCAAATTCTAATTCTTCTTGACAGTCTCTATTAGGGTTATAATTTGGACAAGTTTGTGATAAATTATCCATTTTAATTTTTGCAGAATCAAGACAATCTGTATTATTGTCTGGTTTAAAATCAATATATTGACTACAATATTTACTTGGTGAAAAACATTCACTTACTTCTATTTTATTAGATTTACATTTTGAAGATGAACTATTCGACTGTTCTCCTTGTTGTTGCTCCTGTTGCTGTCTTTGTTGTTGTTCTCTTTGTTGTTGCTCCTCTCGCTGTCTTTGTTGCTGTTCTCTTTGTTGTTGCTCCTCTCGCTGTTTTTGTTGCTGTTCTCTTTGTTGTTGCTCCTGTTGCTGTCTTTTTTGCTGTTCTCTTTGTTGTTGCCCCTGTTGCTGTTTTTGTTGCTGTTCTCTTTGTTGTTGCTCCTGTTGCTGTTTTTGTTGCTGTTCTCTTTGTTGTTGCTCCTGTTGCTGTCTTTGTTGCTGTTCTCTTTGTTGTTGCTCCTGTTGCTGTCTTTGTTGCTGTTCTCTTTGTTGTTGCTCCTGTTGCTGCCTCTGTTGCTGTTCTCTTTGTTGTTGTTCCTCTTCCTCTCCTTTTTGTTTCGATTCTTCATAACTTTGTCTTTGTTGTTCTTTTTTTGCTTTTTGCCATTCACGCCAAGCTTTTGTACCTGGCATGGGTGGTGCTTTTTTTTTCATTTCTTCTCTGTATCTGTCAGTTAAATTATGTAACTCTTCTTGTATTTCATTATTATATTTTTTTAAAGATTCTATATTTTTATTAAGTATTTCAATATTTTCCTTTTCTTTTTTACATAACAAACTATCAATAAATTCTTTTTCTTTGCTACAAGTATCTTGTGGGTGCTCTTGCTGTTGTTGATATTGCTCTTGCTGTTGTTGTTCTTGTTGCGGTTGTTCATATTGCTGTTGTTGCTGTTGCTGTTGCTGTTCTTGTTGTAAAAGAATCTGAAATAATACATATTCCTGATTATATCTAGACTTAAGCCAAGAATATTCAACTAACGCAATATGGCCTCCTCTCATTAATGAAAGTAACTCACTTGAAAATTTTTCCTGCAATTTTTCTGCAAAACATATTGTATTTTGTTGTGGAGACACATATATAAATGGAAACATTTGGACATGCTCCCAATATTTAGTATTTCCTGATAAGTTAAACGCTGCTGGTCCAACTTTAAAAAATATAAACTCGTTTACTCCACATTCATTCATAATAAACCTAATTTGGTTTGAATAAGTTTGAAAAAATGACTGCAGTCCAGATACATTTGCATTATCAAAACAAAGAACATTTACATTTTCTTCTTGGTTCATATAATATATTATATATAAAGAGTAAAATTATTATTTAATTACTTCATATTTATATAATGGTTGACTTATGCAAATATAAAGATATTTTAGGTGTTCCTGGACAAGGTATTCATTCTTATCGATTCTTTGGTATAGCAATTGCAGATTTTATAATGACATTAATCGGGGCTTATTTTATTTCTTATTTTTCTAAATTACCATTTTTATACACATCCATTTTTTTATTCATACTAGGTATATTTTTACATAAAATTTTTTGTGTAAAAACGACTATAGATAAGATGTTATTTCCTGAGTCTTGATTCGCTTGTATTAAAGTCTGTAAAAGGCATTAATGCCGCATCATTTTTTAGATTTTTTAGCAGTTGATTATTTTCTACATCATAAATTTTCAATAAATCTATGATTACAGGATTTCTCTCTATGTCATCTGTATTTAATTCAACCATTCTTATTCCATTATCAATTTCACTGGTTTGATAACTCATATACTTTTTATATTTTTCAATAAAATCAGATAGTCCACTTTTTATACCTCTATCCGTCTGTTTTAAATCTCCTGTAATTACCATCTTACTTTTATCACCTATTCTCGTAGTAAGCATTAACATTTGATTAGGAGAACTATTTTGCATTTCATCTGCAATAATATAAGCATTTTTAAAAGTTCTTCCTCGCATAAATGCTAATGGTGATATTTCAATAACATTACTATATAACATCGTATCTATGTCTTTCTGTGAATAAAATTCATTGAATATATCAAAAATAGGTCTTGTCCAAGGATCCATCTTTTTATTTATGTTTCCAGGAAGAAACCCTATTTCTTCCTCCTCTACTGGAACAACTGGTCTAGTAACTATAATTTTATCAATCGATCCACTTTTCAACTCTTTAATTGCATTATTACAAGCTAACATTGTTTTTCCTGTTCCTGCTGGTCCATATACAAAAAGAAGTTTTGTTTTCGGATCATTTAAATATTTAACATATAATTCTTGATTTTCTGTTTTTGGTTTATAATATTTGGATAAAGACTTGAACTCTAGTGCTTTTTCTTTTTTCATATTCAAAAATGATCGTGATTGTGAATGAAAACGGTGCAAACCATAACTACTCGTTAACTTTAATAAACTTCCACAGTTTATTAAAAGAACACTAGTAAAGAGAGAAATCAACTTCATCATTTAATTTACTATAGTATTATTTTTAAATTCTTCTAAATTATGTTTTTTAACTATTTGAAAATATCTTTTGAATTTTTTTATTCCTTCTAGAGTGTATCCATCACATTTTCTTATAGGCACCATATCATAATCATATGCATGTAATATTTGACGAACTAAATTTAATAACGGCCATTTTTGAACTTTATCAGCAGGTTTTTGTAAACTGGTAAGTGATGACGAACTAAGTATTTTTTTCAATTCTGGTATATATTTTTTTATGGAATCATATATTTCACTATTCAGTAAATTTTCTCGAAAAATCAAAATCTCATCGGGTTTTTCTTGATTATCATTAATAATTCCCGTTGCTATTAGTATTTTTTTACTAATTTCGTCGATAGAACTTAATTCTGTCATTATATATAAATTCAAATAACAAAAGTATTTTACTTTTCGTTAAAAAGAATTAAATAAAAAATAATAAATAATATTATGAAAAATTTATTAATATTTTTAACACACAATTTTACACCAATATTTAAAAAAACATTATCACAAATGAATAATAAATATGATGATCTTGATGTTACTATTCTTTTTGATAATGCACATTCATATGACAGTGAAATAGAAAATGAACTAAATAATATAAAAATTATTAAAATAGATAAAATAAATACTTCATATGATAACTATGGACACAGTATGTATATTCATTATTTTAGACAAAACCCAACTTTAATAGATAACTATAATTTTATATGGATAATAGAAAATGATGTATATTATCCAATCAGTATAAAAAATTTTATAGACAAATATAACTCATATAGTTATGACTTATTGGTTCCTGAATATGGTCTGAGAGACGTAAACTGGCATTGGACATATAGTTTAAGAGGGTTTCGTAGTATTCAAAACATTGGTGTTCTTGCGGTTATAATGCGTTTTTCAAATAAGTTATTGAAAAATTTAATAGATAATATTGATATTCATTATTTTGGATTCATCGAAGCAATTTTACCACATATTTGTATTGACAATAACTATTCAATTCAACAATTTTTACCAGAAATGTGTGGTATTTTAACAACAAAAAATAATGACACAATGTTAGAACTTATAAAAAAAGACATAACAAATAACACATGGAACTTTATTGAATATAAAATTTATCATCCTGTTAAATAAATTTAAATACCAAATTCAGGAATAGAATATACATCTCCATTTTTTACATATTTCGCTATTATTTTTGGATTTAATTTATTACTAACAATATCTTCTGCTTGATAAACATTCATAGACTTATCAATATAATAGACAATTCCTTGAATATCTTGAGCCCACACTTCTACTTTTTGTGTAACTGGTTTATTATCTACTTGATTATCTACAATTCCGTGAGGTGTTCCTTTCATATGAGTTCCACAAAACTCATCTTCTTCTTTTTTTCTTCTTGTACATTGTTCCCCATTTGCTCGTTTCGCACCACAACGATCACAAAACGGAACAGAATTTTTGACTCGTTTTCTTTTCATAAAGTCATCCTTTACTAGAGTCAAACGTTCATAGTCATATATGTATTTTAATAATTCATTCAAAGTTTCATTTTGAATACCTAACTTATTTGCCTTATCTCTTATACCGTCTTTGAATGATGAAATATATCCATCTAATCTTTTATTTATTCTACGTTCCATTTTGATATATAGTTATTCTTATGAATTAACTTTAGTTCAATTTTATTTTATATTAATAAATAAACTTAAAGAAATCTCAATCACCCAAATATTTTAATGAAGAATAGTTATTTGGTAAAATTAACATTGAAAATAATATGAATACGTAAAACGTTATATATGTTCCATACGACTGAACACTAAATTCATAAAAATTCAATATTTGAGAAATAATATACATAAATACTAATGAAAATCCTATTATAGATATTGTTTTTCCTATTGACATATATAATTATTTAAGAAATTAAATAGTTATATTTATTTACTATTTTATAAAATAAAGTTGTTTATTATCCCACTTTTTTCCTAAGTATGATTCATCTATATAATGCGATGATAAAGTATATTGTTGTTCATATTCTATTAATGCCCAATATGGGTGTTCATCTATATTAATATATATACTATTACAATTTTTATTCGTAT
>Ga0209189_1001911_pt1 | contig 15091 bp, 10 predicted proteins | sample C_130820_EF_Meta_FD_187308 | JGI IMG/M metagenome (GOLD analysis project Ga0209189, IMG submission 187308) | Freshwater microbial communities from Lake Croche, Canada to study carbon cycling - C_130820_EF_MetaG (SPAdes) (version 3) | ecosystem: Environmental > Aquatic > Freshwater > Lake... | reverse complement strand
CTGGAGCGCTGGTCCACCAGCTTCCGCCAGCTCACTATCACCGGCGCTGGCCTCCTGGAGCGCGCCGGCGCCGGCATGGGCAACCTCACTTCAGGGATTGGAACCCGCGCCGGATCCGCCGAGCCTCCTCCCATTGCCGCTTCGGACCCGGGCGCTGGGGCCCCCTCCAGGAGTGGGGGGAAACGCAAGGGCAAACGCTGGGTGCGACCCGAAACCCCGGCGGCTTCCCCGGCGCCCACCGCAGCGGGCAAGACCGGTGGCGATGCCGCAACGTCCCCTGTGCAGGACGGGGCCCGCACCGAGGCCTCCGGCTCCCATCCACCAGCGGCGGCCATCAGCTTCGAGGGGCCGTGGTCGCCCCACGCGGCGACTGGCCTGCCTGAGCAACCCTTCGCCGAAGCGCCCGAGCACCCACCGGAATCCGTGGCCGATGCGGTTGCCGAACCGCAGGCCTCCTGGCCCGCCGTGGCCCCAGTCCCGACCCCGGACCCGCTCACCCAGCCATCCCCCGCCCGCGAACCCGAATCCGGAGCCTGAGCGGGCCTCCCAGATGCCGTCCCCGGGGCTCGGCCGGCCGGACGGGATAATCCCCCTTTCCCGCTTCCCGCCGTTGTGACCGCCGGCCCGGCCTCCTACAAGGACACCCTCAACCTGCTGGAGACGCCGTTCCAGATGCGGGCCAACGCCCGGCAGCGGGAGCCCGAGATCCAGGCCTTCTGGGCCGAACAGCGTCTTTATGAACGCCTCAGCGGCGCCAACTCCGGCCCGGTGTTCACCCTGCACGACGGGCCTCCTTATGCCAACGGCGCCCTGCACGTGGGCCACGCCCTCAACAAGGTGCTCAAGGACATCATCAACAAGCACGCCCTGCTCAACGGCAAGCGGGCCCGCTTCGTGCCGGGCTGGGATTGCCACGGCCTGCCGATCGAGCTGAAGGTGCTGCAGGGGCTCTCCAGCGAGGAGCGGCGCGCGCTCACCCCGCTGGCCCTGCGCCGCCGCGCCCACGCCTATGCGCTCGAGCAGGTGGAGGGCCAGCGCAGCGGTTTCCGCCGCTGGGGCATCTGGGCCGACTGGGATCATCCCTATCTCACCTTGAACAAGGCCTACGAGGCGGCCCAGATCGGCGTCTTCGGCCAGATGGTGCTGGCCGGCCACATCTACCGGGGCCTCAAGCCGGTGCACTGGAGCCCCAGCTCCCGCACCGCCCTGGCCGAGGCCGAACTGGAGTACCCCGACGGCCATACCTCCCCCAGCGCCTACGTGGCCTTCCCGGTGGTGCAGCTTCCCGCCGCTTTGGCCGGAGCGTTGCGGCCCCACGGCATCGAGGGCCCCACCGATCATCAGCACCGCGAGCAGTTGTTCGTGGCGATCTGGACCACCACCCCCTGGACCCTGCCCGCCAACCTGGCCGTGGCCGTGAACGGCGACCTGGACTACGCCATCTGCCGCGACGACTCCGCCCCCGCCGACGCCCCCCGCTACCTGGTGGTGGCCGAAGCCCTGGTGGAGAGCCTGCGCACCACCCTGGAGCGCCCCCTCGAGCCCCTGCTCAGCGTGAAGGGCAGCGCCCTGGAGGGAATTCAGTATCGCCATCCCCTGCTGGATCGCACGGCGCCAGTGCTGGTGGGTGGCGACTACGTGACCACCGAATCGGGCACCGGCCTGGTGCACACCGCGCCGGGCCATGGCGTCGACGACTTCAACACCGGCCGCAAGCACGGCCTGGCGGTGCTCTGCCCGGTGGATGAGGGCGGCACCCTCACCGCCGAGGCGGGCCCCTTCGCCGGCCTCAACGTGCTCAAGGACGCCAACGCCGCCATCCTGGCCGCCCTGCGCGACACCGGCACCCTGCTGGCGGAGCAGAGCTATGCCCACCGCTACCCCTACGACTGGCGCACCAAGAAACCCACGATCTTCCGCGCCACCGAGCAGTGGTTCGCCTCGGTGGAGGGCTTCCGCGAGCAGGCCCTTTCGGCGATCGACGCGGTGACCTGGATGCCGGAGAGCGGCCGCAACCGGATCGAGGCGATGGTGCGCGACCGCGGCGACTGGTGCATCTCGCGTCAGCGCACCTGGGGCGTGCCGATCCCGGTCTTTTATCACCGCACCACCGGCGAGGTGCTGCTCAACGCCGGCACCCTCGCCCACATCCAGGCCCTGATCGGCGAACACGGCTCCGATGTGTGGTGGGAGCGCGACGAAGCCGGCCTGCTGCCGCCTGAGCTGGCCGACCAGGCCGACCAGTGGCGCAAGGGCACCGACACCATGGACGTGTGGTTCGACTCCGGCTCCTCCTGGGCGGGGGTGCTGGGGGGCCTGAAGGCCGCAATGGGAACGGGGGTCACTCCGGTTGGCCCGGCAGCAGGCGACGGGGCGTTGGCGGCGGTCGCGGCCGCTGCAGTTCAGCCTCCGGCCGCTTCCGGTGGCACCCGCCCCGAGGAAGACGGTTCCGCCGCTGCGCCTGAGGCAGGGGGCTCCTGGGTCACCCCCCTCAACTTTCCTGCCGACCTCTACCTGGAGGGTTCCGACCAGCACCGCGGCTGGTTTCAGAGCAGCCTGCTCACCGCCGTGGCCGTGACCGGAGGGGCGCCCTACCGGCGGGTGCTCACCCACGGCTTCGTGCTCGATGAGAAGGGCCGCAAGATGAGCAAATCGCTGGGCAACGTCGTTGATCCGGCGGTGCTGGTGGAGGGGGGGAAGAACGAAAAACAGGAGCCCGCCTACGGCGCCGACGTGCTGCGCCTCTGGGTGAGCTCGGTGGATTATTCCGCCGATGTGCCGCTGGGCCCTGGCATCGTGAAGCAGCTGGCCGATGTGTACCGCAAGGTGCGCAACACGGCCCGCTATCTGCTCGGCAATCTGCACGACTTTGATCCCAGGCCCCAGGCCGAGGGGGGCCACGCCGTGCCGATCGCCGAGCTGCCGCTGCTGGATCGCTGGATGCTGCAGCGCACGGCGGGATTGATTGATGCGGTGAGCGCCGATTTCGAGCGATTCGAGTTCTACCGCTTCTTCCAGGCCCTGCAGAACTACTGCGTGGTCGACCTCTCCAACGTCTACCTCGACATCGCCAAGGACCGGCTGTATGTGAGCGCGGCCGCTTCCTTCCGCCGCCGCAGCTGCCAGACCGTGCTGCATCTGGTGGTGGAGCGCCTCGCCGGCCTGATCGCGCCGGTGCTCTGCCACATGGCCGAGGACATCTGGCAGAACCTGCCCTATCCGGTGGCCGAGGCCTCGGTGTTTGAGCGGGGCTGGCCCACGGTGCCGGCGGCGTGGCGGGCGGGAGCGGATGGGGGCTACAGCCCGGAAACCGATGCCGCCGTGCGCGAGCTGCTGCTCACCCTGCGCCCCCGGGTGAACCGGCTGCTGGAGGCCTGCCGTCGGCCACCCACGGCAAAAGCCGGCTCGGAGGCGATCGGCGCCGACCAAGGCGCCGTGGAGGCGATCGGCTCCTCTCTGGAGGCCCAGGTGCAGCTGGAGCTGGCACCCGGCGAGGAGGCTCGCTCGGTGATGGAGGCCCTGGCCCTGCTGGCGGCCAGCCCTCACCGCGAGGTGGACAACCTGGCGGACTGGCTGTTGGTTTCGGCGCTGCAGATCGGCGGGGCGGCGCCGGCCACGGTGCTCGCCGAAGCCACGCAGGAAGGCCTCACGCTGCGGATCGCCCGCGCCGAAGGGGAAAAGTGCGAGCGCTGCTGGCACTACGAACCCGACATCGGCCAGCACGCCGCCCACCCAACCCTGTGCGGCCGCTGCGTGGCGGTGCTGGAGGGCTGAGCCCTCGCCGCCTCCGCTGGGCCGCGCCCTTACTCCGCCGCGGCCGCCGTCTCCACGGCCACCGCTCCCTCCGGAGCGCCGGGGCCCAGGTTGGGCCGCTCCCGCAGCAGGGTCTCGTAGCCTTCGGCTGCCAGCGGCCGGCTGAACAGGTAGCCCTGGAAGCGGCTAAAGCCAAGCCCGCGCAGCTGCTCGGCCTGCCAGGCCTCCTCCACCCCCTCCACCAGGGCCTGGGCGCCGATCGAGCCCGCCAGGGCCAGACTTGCCCGCAGGATCGCCACCGAAGCCTCGGAGCTGTCCATTTCGCGCACGAAGCTCTGATCGAGCTTGAGCCCATGGATCGGCAGCCGCAACAGCGAGCTGAGGCTGGCGAAGCCGGTGCCGAAGTCGTCGATTTCCAGGGCCACCCCGGCTTCATGGATGGCCATCAGCTGGCCGATGCCGTGCTCTTCGAGCGCACCGGATTCGGTGATCTCCACGTGCAGGCTGGCCGGGTTCAGGTGGTAGAGCTCGAGGCAGCGAAGCAGGTGGGCGGCCAGGGAGAGGCGGTCATCGGTGAGCTGCACCGCTGACACATTGATTGCCAGGGGTGGCGGCTGCAGGCCCGCCTCCTGCCAGCGGGACTGCAGGCGGCAGGCCTCCTCGATCACCCAGGCCCCGAGGGTGTGGATCTGGCCGGTTTCTTCCGCCAGGGGAATGAACCGCCCCGGGCTCACCGCCCCCAGATCGGGGCTTTGCCAGCGCAGCAGGGCCTCACAGCCCAGCAGCTCCCCGGCCGCCCCAACTTGGGGCTGAAACACCAGGCTCAGTTGGCCGAGGGCGATCGCCTGCTGCAGGCCCTGCTCCAGCGCCAGCACCTCTCGGCCGGCGCTGGTGAGCGTTTCGCTGTAGACCACCAGCGAGTCGCCCCCCAGGCGCGCGGCCTGGTCGAGGGCGGCGGCGGCGTAACCCAGCAGGGTTTCCGCATCGAGGCCATTGTGGGGATAGGCGGAGATCCCCGCCTGGAAGCCCAGGCCCCGCTGAAGATCCCCGATGCCCCGCATCCGCATCGGCAACATCTGTTGAAGATGGCGGGCTGCCGCCAGGGCCGCTTCGCTGTCGCGGCCGGGCAGCACAATCACGAATTCATCGGAGTTGGGGCGCGTCACAAGATCCCCCTCCTGGCTCCAGTCGCGCAGGATCTGGGCGGTGCTGATCAGCAGGTCGTCGCCCTTGCTGCGGCCCAGCAGCGAATTGACGCGGCCAAAGCCCGCCAGATCCAGCCAGATGATCGCGAAGGGATCGGCAGGAAGCTCCGCTTGCGAGGGCTCCCCCTCGTAGGCAGGCGCCCCGATCAGCCGCTCCACGCTGCGCACGGTGGCCGCCAGGTTGCCGAGGCCGGTGAGCCGGTCTTCGAAGGCCACCCGCTCCAGCGTCTGCCGCGCCTCCTCCTGTTCCTCAACATTGATCATCAGCCCCTCGCAGATGCGCAGATCCCCCTCCCGGCGCACGCTCATCCGCACCTCGTACCAGCACCATTGACCGATCTCCGACACGCCCCGGAAGCGGTTGCTGGTGATGTCGGAGCTATAGCCCTCGCTGCTCAGCAGGATGCGGGCCACCGCCGTCATGTGCTCCCGTTCCTCGGGATGCACCTTGGAGATAAACACCTTCAGCAGGGTCAGCGCCGAACCCTCCTCGGCCACCCAGGTGGGGGTGAAGTGGCAGTGGATGTAGGCCGGCGAGAGGAAGTAGGCCTTCATCGCCTCCCCCTCCGGCGCGATCGGGATGCGGAAGAACTCCACCCCGGCCCGCCGCAGCAGATCCACCACGTCGGCCCGCAGCGGCAGCCGGTCGCCGCTCTCGAAGGGGAAGCGGTGGGAGGGGGGTTCGCGGGAGGAGGGGGGCATCGGGGTGGCGGCAGACAAACAGCGGCGGGCGATCAGGAGAGGTTCAGTTCTGCTCGTAGCTGAAGTCGGGGCTGCCGGAATCGGCATTCAAGGAGCCGCTTCCGTTGTCCGCCGGACGGACCAGCAGCTCGAAATGGCGGATGGTGATGCCCTCAGGCCCGTCCTTGCGGGGTTGGCCTGCGGCGCCCGGGGCGCGCTGTAAGCGGTGCTGACGCAGAAGCGGAGCCAACATGGCCGGAATCACAGCCATGTTGATGTAAGCACCGGCACAGCTGTGCTGGCCGTGGCCCCAGTGCATGTAGGCCCCCGGTGGGCGATCCGTGCGCAGCTGCCAGGGGGCGCTGAGCAGGGCCGGATCGAACATGGCCGAGGCATTCCAGGCCATCACCAGGGTCTGGCGGGGTATCGCGCAGCGGCGTGAACCGGCACCGATCACGGTGTCGGCCCCGGTCCAGCGATAGATCACCGGATCGCCGGGCCACAGGCGCAGGGCCTCCATCACGCAGGCCAGCAGCTGGCCCTGGTGCTCCTTCTCATCGGTGGCCGCACCTTTTCCGGCCGCTCCCCGATCACGGACCGCCGCCTGGCCACGGGCCGCCGCCTGGGCGCGGGCCAGCAGGCGTGGGTTTTCCAGCAGCACATCCACCACCTGACAGGTGGCATTGATCAGGGGCGTCATGGCGCCCACCAGGAAGCCGGTGAGATTGACGCGCAGCGTCTCGTCGTCCATGCCGGGGGTGCCGGCGGTTTGCAGCCGCAGGCAACGGCTGAGCACATCGTCGGCCTCCGGCGCCACTCCGGCTTTGATCTGGTCGCGGCGGCGGCGGATGATTGCCTGCAAAGCGGCGCGCACCCGTGGGGCGTCGCGCCGGCAGGGCTCGAGGCTGCGCTCACCGGGCAAGTCATAGAAGATGTAGTTGAACAGACCTTCCAGCCAGAGGTGGCGGTGGTCCACCTCGCCGCTCGCTGGCCCAGGTGCGTCCCGGCCGTTGTCGGGGCCGGGGCAGACCAGGGGCACCGGGATGCCGAAATAGTCGTTGACCAGCGCCTCCGCGACCGGCATCACCAGATCCACGGGCAGATCGATCCGGCGCAGCCGGGGGCTGCCCTCGGGCACGGGGCGATTCAGGGATGGCTGCAGGGCCTGATCCACGGCGGTGATGGCGGCCCGCTCGGCCAGAGCGCCGCAGCGGCCGGCATCCTCGCGGCGGAAGGCCAGGCGCATGGTGGAGATGTCGCGCCAGTAGCGGGGCGTGTCCTGCATGCCGAGCAGGAAGTTGCCGTTTTCCGAAGGGTCCTCCGAGGGGTCGACCAGCGGCTCGATGGGCTGGGTCACCAGGCGCATGCGCGGTCCGTAGACCACCTCAAAGTTCTCCGGCCGGCTCAGCACCTCGCGCACATCGTCGGCGTGGGTGAGCCAGAGCACGCGCCGGATCGGAAATTCCGGTGCGTAGCTGTCGGGCCGCACCACCTTGGAGCGCCAGAAGAAGCCAGGCAGCCACCAGCGCGGCTGGAGCAGGCGCAGAAAGGAGAGCAGCAGGTCGATCCTCAGATGCCGGCCCAGGGCCCAGCGCAGCCGCGGCAGCAGCGGGGCTGCCTCGCTGCGGCGGCGCTGCTGCTTCTCCTCGCAGCCGGGGTCGGGGCGCAGCAGCCGCTGCGGGCCGAGGCTGGCCAGCCAGTCGAAGGGCAGCAGCAGCAGATCAACCACGGCCATGAGCAGCTGGCCGCCCAGGGCCGGCTCGCCTTCGTCCTGCCCCGGCCAGCGGGCATGGCGGGCGGCGCGCCGGGCTGGATCCACCCAGAACAGCTCGCGCAGCAGAGCCAGCATCAACCTGGCGACCCGGCTGGCGGACTCGAGCAGCCGCGCCAGCAGCAGCCCGAGGGCGGGCAGCAGATCGGCGAGCCGCGGCAGCAACAGCAGGCCCAGGGCGGTCAGCGGCGCCCCGATCAGCAGGCGCTGGCCCCAAGAACGCTGGTCCCACCCCAGCAGGCGATGCAGCCAATCCAGAAGGGCGTCGAGCCAGGGCGGCGACAACGGCGAGGAGGGCGGGGCGATGAACAGGAGATCACTCAGATGCATGGGGTGCGGGCAGCGGTTGGGGCGGGGCTCAGATCGGATCGACCATCCCGTGGGCAATCAGGCGCAGGGCGGTGAGGCTGGGGAGAAAGAAATAGGCGCCGCCGCGGCACTCCACGGCCGTTGCCGGCCGCATCACGAACGGCGGCCGGTTGCTGCTGGCATCGGCGTTCAGGATGAGCATCGCGGTGGCGGCCCCATCACGGGGATCCGCCACACCACTGATCGGGCACACCGCATTGCCGGCGCCGAAATCGGAGCCGTAGTTGAGCCACTGCTGCTGCATGAACTCGAACTGCCGGAACAGCCCGCTGCAGAGGCCCATGAACAGGGTGCCCCGCTCCTGGCCATCGTCGACACAGGCGGATCCGGGATCCGCCGCCGCCTCCAGGGGGTGCCAGCGCGGCCCGTAGCTCATGCCGCGACGCAGCAGACGGCGCCGGTTGACGAGCAGCGAGGAGGCCCGTTGCCGCTCTGCATCCGTGGGCTGATCGCTGAGCCTGGGATCGCCGCTGTCGCGCGGGTTGCTGCGACGGATGTGGGCGGTGAAGGGGCATTGGCTGCCGTCGCTGTCGCCGGGTTCGTAGCGGACATCGCGCAGCCGCAGCAGCAGTTGCTGCAGGGCCTCCTTGGCGCCGAGATCGCCGCCTTGGCTGAGCTCGCGCAGCTTCTGGTGCTGCCTGCGGAAGTCCTGCCAGGCCGCATAGCTGGGGGCCGCCGTCAGCGGCGTGCCGTCATCCCAGCGGCCCACCAGCTTGGCCCGCAGCAACAGGCGGGCCTGAGCCCGGGCATCGGCGTGGTCGGGCCCGGGATCAGCAGGCCGGCCGTTGGCCGGTTCAGGGGGGGTGGCGAAGCCCGGCTCGGCAGCGTGCGGGCCCAGCCAGCTCTGGAAGACCGGCAGCTGGGCGGCGATCGCCCGCTCGAAACCGGCCACATCCTGATGCAGCTTGCGCACCACCAGAAAGGTGCCGTTGCGGCTGAATGCCGCCGGCACCGGCAGGGCCGGCATCTCCTGGGCCTGATCGGGGTAACCGAGCAGAAACTCACCGGCTGGCAGGGGCTGCCATTCGCCCTGCTGCAGGCGCCCCTGGCCGATCACCTTCTCCGCCTGAAGCTCGGGTGGGTACTGGCCCTCGAAGACCGGATCGGCGCTGCCATCGAAGAAGCCGAAATGCTCATGTTCCGCATAGCGAACATCCCGGGGATCGCCGGCGCCCCCCAGCACGCCGTCCTCGGCGCGGGTCCGGGGGATGCTTTCCGTCACCTGCCAACAGCCGTTCGCGGACTCTTCATCACCGCTGGGCCCATGGCCGCGAAGCACCCGCAGGCCGTGGTGCGCGGCGGTGTCGATCAGGCTCTGGCTGCGGCGCTCGAGACGCTTGTGGGCCAGTTGGCGGGCCTCGTTAAAGATGCGGGGTTTGTGGTAGTTGGCCTTGCCGGGGTTGGCGGCGTCGGGATCGCCGTCACGGCGGTGGCGCTCGTAGATCTGATCCAGGGCTCTGGCGAAGTTGACCCTCAGCTGGATCAGCAGATCGATGCGGGCGTCTTCGCCCTTCTCCTGCCAGACCGGATTCCAGCGCTTGAGGTTGTCGTTGAGGAGCGCGGAGCGCGCCCGCATGCCCTCCTGAAATTCCGGCGGCAGCTGGCTGATCGTCGAACCCGGCACGCCGAAGGCGGCCAGCCCGGAGCAGGTGAACGCCACATTCACCGTCACCAGCGGAGGCTGCCGAAGGTCGTGGAGAGTGCCCTGGAGGCGGCGGGTGCGCTTGGAGGCGTACAGGGCGCCGGTGGTGATGTGGGGCAGCAGCCGGGTCAGCCACTGCCGCGGCCCCGTGCCGTCATGCTGCCGCGAGGCCGTCGGGTCGCAATGGAAGAGCAGCAGGTGGCCGATCGGAAAGGTGTTGCGGCCGTAGGGCAGCAGCACATGGCCCTGGATATCGGCACGGTCGAGGCGGAGGGTCATGGCTTGGAGCTCCGGGGGAGGACCGGGAAGGAACCGGGCCGCAGGCTGGGCGCATCCCGATCGTTGGGCTGGGCCTCCTCGAGGAAGGCCCGGAACTGGCGCCGCAGCGAACCGCTGCCGGAGGCTTTCTGCTGCTGGCGTTGCTCGGCCAGCTCCAGAAAGCGGCCCTGTAGGTAGAGGGCCTTGAGCACCGAGCGCAGATCGGTGCCCTGCTGGGCCGGCCAGGGCTGGAACGCTGCTCTGTAGAAGCCGTTCCAGAGCAGCGGCAGCAACAGCGCCACCCCGCCCAGCAGCAGCAGCCAGCGCCCGAGGATCGGCAGGGGGAGTGGTGGCGAGCTCACCCCGGCCTGAGCGACGTGTGGCAGTCGGCTGGGCAACCAGCTCCCTGTCAGCTGGAGCGACTGGAACAGCCCCGAAAGCCAGGCCCCCAGGGGCTGCAGCGGATGCAGCAGCCCGGCGATCCGGGGCGAAAGCGGCTCCAGCAGCCCGGCGAGGGCCGGCACCATCTGATTCACCAGCCAGACCAGCACCGGCCCGAGCAGCAGCATCAGCACCAGGCCGCTCCAGAGGATCAGCAGCTGCAGGCCCAGGGGCGGAGAGGCCGCGGCCGGTTGCCGGTAACGGCCGGTCTGCGGATCCCAGAGCCCCGCCTGCTGGGCCGCCCAGCCATAGCCCGTGTAGGTGAAGGTGGAATCGATCTCGTGGCGCAGCAGCAGCTCCACATACGACCGCCGCCGCTGCTGGGGGTTGGAATCGAAGCCCTGGCAATGGCGAAGGATCAGGGTCCACTCCTGCTCCAGCGAGGACCAGAGTCCGTTGAGGTAGTTCTCGACGCTCGCCCTCGTGCCGTCAGGGGTGTCGAAATCCAGCAGCACCAGCAAATAGGGGCAGGGCAGCCGATCGATCCTCTGGCGATCGGGCCAACCCAAGGCCCCTCTCAGCAGTTCCAGCAGCGTGTCGCCGCGCTCGCGGCCGTTCCAGGCGAGCTCCTCCACCACCACCAGCCGGGCGAAGTGGGTGCGGTCGCTGCCGCTGAACGGAACGGGGCGGGCCGCTCCGGCAGGACCGCCGGGTTGGCCATCGCCATCGGGACCGGCATCGGGCACCTCCACCGTGCGCAGACTGCCCAGCAGCAGGCGCAGGCTCTGCACGGCCGAACAACGCCCGGGTTGCCAGCGCCAGGTGGTGGGATCGGCATCCTCCGCCACCAGCGGGATCAGTGCCGTGAAGGCGTAGTAACCGCTGTCAAAGCTGGGCATGCCCGCCTCCCGGCTCGGTGGGGGCGACCCCGGCCCGCGGCAGGAAGCCGAAGGGGCGACGGAGCTGTTCGAGCTCGCGGATGCGGTTGCGGCGCTCGTTGTTCAGCTGCGGCTGCGCGCTGTCGGCAAGAGGGGCCCGCCCCGGGGAGGGCAGGCTGTTGGCGAGACCCCGGAACACCTGATCGAACGTCGCCTCAAAGCGCGCCTCCCGGTCGGCCTCGCTGAGGGCCGGATCGGCGTCAAGCTCCTGAAGCCGGCGCTCGAGATGGTCGATGCCGCGCCGCACGAGGAAGGCATTATGCACATCCCGCACCGCATGGGCGGGGGTGGCGTTGTAGTAGTAGCCGGCATCGATGCTGTTGTGATCGATGTAGGCCTTGAATGGTGTGCTCGGCATCGACTTGGGGAAGCCCACCCCCCAGTACCAGAGCGCATCAAGACCAAAGGCGAGGATGTCGGAGAATTCATCGAGATAGACATCCCAGGTGCTGTTGAAATTGCTCACGAACAGCATGTAGCCGTGCCGGCTGCGCCATCCCTTTGGTGCCCCGGGCCAGCGGTCGGCGGGCAGCAGCACCCAGCGGGCGAAATGGATGATCCGAAGCTTGTGCAGGACCCCCAGCACGGAAGGTCGCGAGCGAAACACTGCGAACAGAAAGCGGTTCAGCCAGGTCAGTGCCTGGGGGCTGATCACTGTCAACGCATAGGCCTTTCCGGCCAGATTCGTCATGCTGCTCAGGGTTGGCGGGGCCGTGCCACTCGCGGGGATCAGGCAACCGAAATTCCGGCTGGCCTGTCAAGGGTTCACGGCAGCAACCTAGGAAGCTGTCGTTGAGTTGTCAGCGTGAAGGTAGGGAATCGGCCACGAATGACGTCACCAATGGCGGTGGCGGCCCCACCCTTCAACCGCGCCAGGCTGCGTTGTCCAGGAACTCCTGCACCGGTCCGGGTCCGGCGAGCGACCGCTCGGCGAGCGGATCGAGCGGGGCTTGCAGGAGTTCCGCGCTGCCCAGGCTGGTGCCCTCCGGTAGGGCCGCGCGGTCGGGGTCGAAGGCGGTGGGATGGGTGGTGAGGCTGGAGAAGCCTCGAAAGATCAGCAGCTCAAAGGCGTCGCCCGGCGCGGCGCCGGGCGGCAGTTCCTGGGCCAAAGGGGCGGTGGGCAGATGGCCGCGCAGGCGAAGCACCCGGTCCGGATGCTGGCGGCTGAGGTCCTCCAGCTCCGCCAGCAGCGTCGCGATCGTCAGGCCCGACTCGGCAGCGGCCATGGCTCAGAATTCGCCGGCCACACGTCCTTGGCGGGGCAGCCGCACCAGCAGCCACTGCAGGAGCCCCACCCCATAGGCTGCCAGACCGGCGTAGCCGAGGAACCCCGCCACCGCAGGGGTCCAGCGGCCGCCGAACACGAAGCCGAAGAGTTGCGCCAGCACCCCGTGCAGCTGGCCGGGGGCCTCCAGCCAGGCGGCGCAGAAGGGGCGCTCCAGTCCGCCCGTGAAGCAGGGCAGGGCCGTGCAGGCCAGGGCCGCCAGGGCCAGGGCATACAAGGTGAGGCTCCAGCGCCAGATCCGAACGGTGAGCGGCAGACCGCGCCAGGTGGGGAAGTCGGCCAGCTCCTCGTTGAGGTCCACCCAGAACCAGAGCACCGCCACCAGCAGAAGTGGGGCTGCCACCAGGAGGGGGAAGCCCAGCGCCGCCTGGTTGGTGAGCAGCAGCAGGGCGATCAGCAGCAGGCTCGCCACCTTCCAATAGAGCCCCAGCAACCGCCCCAGGGCCCCTTCCCGCCGCAGCGCTGTCCACACCAGCAGGACCAGGGGCAACCCCACCGTGAAGAGCAGGCCAAGGCGCACGGCGAGCCAGACCAGGGAGCGGTAAAGCAGATCCGGCACGGACGGTTGAGGGCGGTAAGGCGCCATTATCCGCTCACCCCTCCGGGACCTAGGGTCCGGCGATGGTTGCCTTTCCCCCCTTCCCCTGGATGGCGCGGCGTGAGCGCCCCGCCTGGTGTCGCACCGCCCTCGCCCGTGACCCTTCCCTGCAGGGGGCCGTGGATGATCTGGCCCGCCAGCTGGCGGGGGCCGGCCCGGCCGATCTGGCGCTGGTGTTCGCTTCCTCCAGCTATGCCAGCGACCTTCCCCGGCTGCTGCCTCTGCTGCGCCAGCGCCTCGAAGCCAGGCACTGGATCGGCTGTCTCGGTGGCGGTGTGGTGGGAACCGAGGTGGGCGGCCAGGCCCGCGAGCTCGAGCACGAACCCGCCCTCAGCGTCACCCTCCTGCACCTTCCCGGCGCCGAGCTGCATTCCTTCTGCCTGGATACGGCCGATCTCCCCGACCTCGACGGTCCCGCGGAACCCTGGCGCACGGCGGTGGGCGACGGCCTGGAGGGCATCAACGGGATGCTGCTGCTGGTGGATCCGGGCTGCGCCACGGTGAACGATCTGATCGGCGGCCTCGATTACGCCTTCCCCGCTGTGGCCAAGGTGGGTGGGATTGCCGGCCAGCACAGCGCTCCCCATGGCTCCCTGCTCTGCGGCGATCGGGTGCGATCCGGCGCGGTGGGCTGCCTGATCGGCGGCGCCTGGCGCCTTCAGCCGATGGTGGCCCAGGGCTGCCGGCCGATCGGACCGGTGCTGGAGGTGGAGCAGGCCCAGCGCAATGTGGTGCTGCAGGTGAGTGAGGGGGAGCGGCGTCGAAGCCCGGTGGAGGCCTTGCAGGCCATCCTTGGCGGCCTCAATCCAGCCGAGCGGGAGCAGGTGAAGCACTCCTTGTTTCTCGGTGTTGCCCGCAGCGACTTCAGCCTGGAGCCCAGCGCCGACAAGCCTCCGGCCTTCCTGGTGCGCAACCTGATTGGCGTTGATCCCCGCAACGGCGCCGTGGCGGTGGGTGAACGGATGCGGGTGGGTCAGAAGGTGCAGTTCCAGCTGCGGGATGCCGACGCCTCGCGGGAGGAATCACGCCAGTTGCTGCGCCAGGCGGCCCGCCGGCCCGCCGAGCCCCTGGCGGGCCTGCTGTTCGCCTGTCTCGGCCGCGGCCGGGGCCTCTATGGCCACCCCGATGGCGATGTGAGCCTCTGCCGTGAGGCCTTCGACCAGCTGCCGATCGCCGGGGTGTTCTGCAACGGCGAGATCGGGCCGGTGGGGGGCACCACCCACTTGCATGGGTACACCGCCAGCTGGGGCTTCCTGGTGCCGGAGGGGTGAGGGGTGCGGCAGCACGTCAATCCGCTCAGCCGTTTCCATCAGCAGCCGCGGCCCCTGCCGCTCCCGGCGGAGCTCTTCACCGATCCCGATCTGCCGCTGGTGCTCGACATCGGCTCTGCCCGCGGCCGTTTCCTGCTCGATCTGGCGCCCCTGCAGCCGGGCCACAACCATCTGGGGCTGGAGATCCGCCGGCCCCTGGTGGAGGCCGCCGAAGCCGAGCGGATCGCCCTGGGCCTCACCAACCTCCATTTTCTGTTCTGCAACGCCAACGTGAGCCTTGAGAGCTGGCTGGCGGCGCTGCCCAGGGGCCTGCTGAGGCGGGTTTCGATCCAGTTCCCCGACCCCTGGTTCAAGCTCAGGCACCACAAACGGCGTGTGCTGCAGCCGCCCCTGCTGCGGGCGATCGCCGCGGCCCTGGCGCCCGGGGCCGAGCTCTTTCTCCAGAGCGATGTGGAGGCGGTGATCCTGCCGATGGTGGCTCTCTGCGAGGCCAGTGGCTGCTTCGAGCGGCCCTCCGAAGACAGCCGGCCCTGGCGGGGCAGCAATCCCTTGCCGGTGCCCACCGAGCGGGAGCGCCTGGTGCTCTCCCAGGGACTGCCGGTGTTCCGGGTGCTCTACCGGCGCAACCTTGCGGCGCTGCCATCGCTCACGGCGCTGGAGCTGGCGGCGGCGGAAGGCGGCGAGGCCTGAAGCCATCGGCGCGCGGCCCCGTCAGGCGGGTGATCCGTGCCCTCCGGCGGGCCGCGGGCCGCCGCGAGGGATCCTGAACGGGCGGCAGGGGACTGTGCTCCCCATCGGCAAGCCGCGCCGGTGGGGAGGGTCCGCCATCGCCGGATCGGCTGGAAAGGCGGGCCGGCGGCACCGATAATCCCCAGCAAACCGCCGGTTCGCCGTGCTCTCACCCGCCGAGCCCACCCCCCTGCTGCTGCGCTGGCAGGG
>Ga0209189_1001909_pt1 | contig 15093 bp, 11 predicted proteins | sample C_130820_EF_Meta_FD_187308 | JGI IMG/M metagenome (GOLD analysis project Ga0209189, IMG submission 187308) | Freshwater microbial communities from Lake Croche, Canada to study carbon cycling - C_130820_EF_MetaG (SPAdes) (version 3) | ecosystem: Environmental > Aquatic > Freshwater > Lake... | reverse complement strand
CGGTGGAGAGGGAAGAGATGTCGAAGCCGCTACCGATGTCCATCACCTCTCCGAGGTAGCCAGCCATGGCAGTCCGTAACAAACGATCTCATTATCTTAACGAAGTTTCGTGAAGGCTGCGACGCTGGGCTCCCGGTTCCGCTCCCCCCCACCCAAGCCCGTCCGCTCAGGGCGTCGCTCACACCGTCAGCACCGCCGCATTCCTCGCCGTGGCCTCCTCGGCCCGCTGGCCATCCCGGAGCCCATCGGAGCCCGGAATCTGATCGGCCATGGCCCGAAGCCAGCCCATCAGTTCCTCCACTTGCCGTTCGATCGGCAGCACCCCCAGGCCGCGGGCGAGCACCTTCGCCGTGCTGCCGGTCCCGCCCTGGTACACCAGCCGCCCATGCAGGTGCTGGGGCAGACCCTGGCGCAGCAGTCGGAAGGCCGGCTCCTCCATCGGTGTTTCCAGGGCGATGTTGGGTTTCTCCGGCTTGATGCGCGAGAAGCCGCAGCGCCTGGCAACGAGTTTCAGGTCCAGTAGCTGCAGCAGGCTCTGCACCGGCGCCGGGATCGCGCCGTAGCGGTCGGTCCAGCCGGCGGCCAGCTCCACCAGGGCCTCCTTGCTGGTGCAGTCGGCGGCGGCCCGGTAGGCGGCCATCTTCTCCTCGTTCTCCGGGATCCACTCGGCCGGAATGAAGGCGGTGAGCGGCAGGTCGATCTGGGTGTCGTCCACCGCCGGGATGTCCTGGCCCTGGATCTCGGCCAGGCACTCCTGCAGCATCTCCATGTAGAGGTCGAAGCCGATTGCCTCCATCTGGCCGCTCTGCTCCACCCCCAGCAGGTTGCCCACGCCGCGGATCTCCATGTCGCGCATGGCCAGCTGGTAGCCGGAGCCCAACTGGGCGAATTCCTGGATCGCCCGCAGCCGCTGCCGCGCCGCTTCGCTCAGGGAGGCATCGCCCGGATAGAACAGCCAGGCGTGGGCCTGGATGCCGCTGCGGCCCACCCGACCCCGCAGCTGATACAGCTGGGCCAGGCCGAACTTGTGGGCGTCCTCCACCAGGATTGTGTTGACCCGCGGGATATCGAGGCCGCTCTCGATGATCGTGGTGCAGAGCATCAGATCCGCCTCGCCGGCGTTGAACGCCACCATGGCGCTCTCCAGTTCGCCCTCGGCCATCTGGCCATGGGCCACCAGCAGCTTCAGGCCCGGCAGCATCTGGCGCAGCTGCTCGGCCACCTCCTCGATGCCCTCCACCCGCGGCACCACGTAGAACACCTGGCCGCCGCGGTCGAGTTCCTGGCGGATGGCGCTGCGCACTGCCTCCTCGTCGCGGGAGGCCAGGTGGGTCTTGATCGGGCGCCGCAGGGGCGGCGGTGTGGTGATCAGGCTCATCTCGCGAACCCCAGAGAGGCTCATGTAGAGGGTGCGGGGGATCGGCGTGGCGCTGAGGGTCAGCACATCCACGTCCTTGCGCAGCGCCTTGATCTTCTCCTTCTGGTTCACGCCGAAGCGCTGCTCCTCATCCACCACCAGCAGCCCCAGCTGTTTGAAGCCGGTGCCCTTGCCCAGCAGCTGGTGGGTGCCCACCACCACATCAACCCCGCCGGCGGCCAGCCCATCGAGGATCGTCTTGCGCTCGGCCGCGGTGCGGAAGCGGTTGAGCAGGGCCACCTTGAGCGGGTAGGGGGCGAAGCGCTCGCTCAGGGTGCGCCAGTGCTGCTGGGCCAGCACCGTGGTGGGCGCCAGCAGGGCGCACTGCTTGCCGGCGGTGACCGCTTTGAAGATCGCCCGGATCGCCACTTCGGTCTTGCCGAAGCCCACATCGCCGCACACCAGGCGGTCCATCGGCTGGGGCTTTTCCATGTCCCGCTTCACCTCGGCGATCGCCTTGATCTGGTCCGGGGTGGGCTCGTAGGGGAAGGAATCCTCCAGCTCGTTCTGCCAGGGGCCATCGGCGGGGAAGGCGAAGCCCGGCGCCTTGTGGCGCTCGGCATAGAGCTTCACCAGGTCCATGGCCACCCTGGCCACCGCCTTGCGGGCCCGCTCCTTGGCCTTGGTCCAGGCGCTGCCGCCCATGCGGTTGAGCTCGGGGGGGCTCTCGCTGCTCGCGCGGTAGCGGCCCAGGCTTCCCAGCTGGTCGGCCGCCACCCGCAGCAGGCCGTCGGCGTACTGCACCACCAGGTAGTCGCGCGCTTCGCCGCCGATCGCCAGCTTTTCGAGCTTCAGGAAGCGGCCGATGCCATGGTTGCGGTGCACGACGAAATCGCCGGGCACCATGCGCAGCGGATCGACCGTGCGGCTGGCGGCACGGCGGCGGCGACGCACATAGCCGCTGGCGGCCAGGCTGTGCTGGCCGAAGAACTCCCGGTCGGTGATCAGCACCAGCTTCCAGGCGGGCAGCAGCAGCCCTTCCAGTTCGGCGGTGCCGCGGCTCTTGAGCGCCACAGGGGTGTTCTGCTCGATCAGTCGCTCAATCGCCGGGGTGTCGTTGGGGTTCGGCACGAAGCGGGCGATGCAGTCGTGCTCCTCCAGCAGGGCCACCGCCCGGCTGGGCTGGGCCGATACCAGCCACACCCGGGCCTTCTCGGCCTGATAGCCCTTCACCAAGGTGGCCAGGCGGCCGAAGGCATTGGGGTGGGCCGGCACCGCCCGACTGGCCAGATCGAAGCTGTTGGGGTGCTGGTCACTCTCCTGCAGTTCGGCCAGGTCGAAGCCGAGAAAGGCGTCCAGTGCCGCCAGGGCTGCAGCGGGGGGACGGTGAAGGCTGGCCGGGAGCAAGGAGGGTGGGGCAGGGGTTCCGCCGGCCGTTCGATCCGCGCCAGCGCTGGAGAGGCCAGCAGCTGAGGAACCCGCCAGAGCCAGCTCCTCCAGCACCTCCTGGTGGTGGCTGGCGGCGTGGTCGAACCACTGCTGGCCGTGGGCCAGGGCGTGGCGCCGCTCCTCCAGGGCCACCAGGGTGCCCGCGGGCAGATAGTCCAGCAGCGAGGCCGGCTCCTGCCAGGCCAGGCCGAGTAAGCGCCGCATCCCTTCAGGGGTGCCCCCCTCCAGCAGCTGGTCGAGGGCTTCCGGACTGAGCAGGCGCTCGAGTCCTGACGGCATCGTCTCCCGCAGGGCTTCGGCGATCAGGGGGGCGTGGCTGGTGGGCGTCAGCCGCACCCTTTCAATGGCATCGAGCGATCGCTGGCTGGAAGGATCGAATTCCCGCAGCTTCTCGAGTTCCTCCCCGAACAGCTCCAGCCGAACCGGCAGCTCCGCGCTCACCGGGAACAGGTCGATGATGTCGCCGCGGCGGCTCCAGGTGCCCTCCTGTTCGATGGTGGGCACCCGCTCGTAGCCCAGGCGGGCCAGGGTGGCCCCCAGCTCCTCGAGGTCGAGGGTGTCCCCGCGCCGCAGGGTGAGGCAGCGGCCGGCCAGCACCGCAGGCGGTGGCAGATGGGGCTGCAGGGCCCGCTCGCTGGCCACGATCGCCAGTCGCCGTCCGCCGCTTTCGGGATCCAGCAGTTCGGCCAGCACCTGCAGCTGGCCCCAGGTGATCTCACTGGTGGGATCGAAGGGTTCGTAGGGCGATCCCTCGCTGGTGGGGTAGAGCTGGCAGCTGTCCCAACCCATCAGCTCCAGCAGGGCCGCCCAGCGCCCCGCCTCCTCCAGGGTGGGCACCACCACCAGTAGCGGCGCCCCAGCCAACCCCGCCAGCGCGCTGCTGATCAGGGCCCGGCCGGCCCGACCAGCCCCTCCGAGCCGAAGCCGTTCGGGCCGCTCCGTGCGGGCCAGCAACTCCCGGGTGAGGGGCACCTGCTGCAGCTGGCGCACCAGGGGGGAGAGGGGCATTGTTGACGCGCTGGGGAAGGTTGATCTTCGCAAGTCCCCTTCCTGCCCGTGGCCGCTTCCCGGTGCTGTCCGGGCGCTCAAAGCGGCTGAACGCCGCCTCGCCCGTGGGCCATCCCGGCCATGCTGGGTCCTGAGGTTCCGGCTTGGCGTTGCCCCGTTATCGCTGCCCCGATTGCCGTGGTGCCGTGATCCGGCTTGCGGATCCTCCCGGGCGCCGGCCCCGTTGCCGCCGCTGCGGACGGACCCTGCTGCCTTGGAAGCTGCTGCCGACGGGGACCACCCTGGCCCTCGGCGTGGCCGCTGCCACCCTGGTACTGGCCGCGGCACCGGACCTGCTCAGGGAGGCGGCGACCTTGGCCGTCCGCCACCCCCTGGCCACGGTCTGGATGGAGCGGTTCGACCCCCCTCCCGATCCCAGCCGTCGTCCGCTGGTGCATCTGCAGCGGGGCCTGCTTCGCCGATTGGCCGAGGGTGATGCTCGCTGGACCCCCCGGGTGGAGTACCTCAGCGATGGCGGAACCCGTTACATCTACCGTCGCCGCCCGGGGGAGCCGCCCCTCAGCCTCGACCAGATCCGTGCCCTGATCGACATGCCCCCCAGCTTCGACCGCGAACGGGATGCCGTGGTGGAGCTGTTGCGGGCGCTGCAGGACGGCGGCGTTCAGCTCGACCTGACCAAGCCCCACAAGCGGGCGGCGGCCGCGGAATGGGATGGGGCCTCCCGCACCCTGCGGGTTGATCCCGTGGTGGTGGGCCACGGCAGCCTCGACTTCGCCCGCGTGCTCAACCACGAGGCCATCCATGTGGCCCAGAGTTGCTTCGGCGGCGGGCTGCGGGCGTCGCCGAAGCTTCTGGGGATCGACAACGCGCTCACCCCTGAGCTCGCTCGCCAGCTTGAGCAGCCCACCTACGCCGAAGCCACCCCGGCAGAGCGGGCCCTGGAAGCCGAGGCCTATGCCAACCAGAACCGGCTGGGGGTGGGGGCGGCTCTGGTGAGCCGCCACTGTCCGTTGCGCAGCTGAGCGTCAGCCGGCCCCATTGATGTGGCGGATCAGATCCACGCACTTGCAGGAGTAACCCCACTCGTTGTCATACCAGGCCACCAGCTTCATGAAGGTGTCGGTGAGGGCGATCCCGGCACCGGCATCGAAGATCGAGGTGCAGGATTCGCCGAGAAAATCAGTGGACACCACCTCGTCTTCGGTGTAGCCGAGAATGCCCCTCATCGCCCCTTCGGAGGCCGCTTTCATCGCCGCCTTCACGGCCTCGTAGCTGGTGGCTTTCTCCAGGTTCACCGTGAGATCCACCACCGAGACATCCGGGGTGGGCACCCGGAAGGCCATGCCGGTGAGCTTGCCGTTGAGGGCAGGAATCACCTTTCCCACCGCCTTGGCGGCGCCGGTGGAGGAGGGAATGATGTTCTGGGCCGCCCCGCGGCCACCGCGCCAGTCCTTCACCGAGGGGCCATCCACCGTTTTCTGGGTGGCGGTGGTGGCGTGCACGGTGGTCATCAGGCCGCTGGCGATGCCGAAGTTGTCGTGCAGCACCTTGGCCATCGGGGCCAGGCAGTTGGTGGTGCAGGAGGCGTTGGACACGATCTCCTGACCGGCGTAGCTGCTGTGGTTCACCCCCATCACGAACATCGGCGTGTCGTCCTTGGAGGGGGCCGAGATCACCACCTTGCGGGCGCCGGCCTGGAGGTGCTGGCGGGCGGTGTCATCGGTGAGGAAAAAGCCGGTGGATTCCAGCACCGTGTCCACCCCCGCCTCATCCCAGTGCAGATCGGCGGGACTGCGCTGGGCCGTGATCCGGATCGGCTTGCCGTTCACCACCAGGGCGCCGTTGTTCACCTCCACCGTGCCGGCAAAGCGGCCGTGGGTGGAATCGTGGCGCAGCATGTAGGCGATGTAATCGACATCGATCAGGTCGTTGATCGCCACCACCTCGATGCCCTCCTCGCTCACGGCGCGGCGGAACACGAGGCGGCCGATCCGGCCGAAACCATTGATGCCGACCCTGATCGTCATGGAGCTGGTGCGGGAGGGGTGGCCATTCTCCCATCGCCCTGGGAGCCCGTGATCACCTCGCTCTCCAGCAGCATGTTGAAGTGCAGCAATTGGCTGTCGTTGAGCTGTTGACGGCTGCTGGCACCGAGCTGCTCCTCCAGGAACTGGCGGGCCTGCTCGGCCTTCCAGCCCAGCTGGCCGAGCAGCAGGTCGCTCTGGGCCAGCAGGTCTCGCCGCCGCAGCGGAACCGGGGCGCTGGCGGGGTCGGCGGCGGGGGGGAGGCCCTCCAGGGCCACCAGGTAGGCCTTCAGGTCGGCGTAGGTGGTGAGGCGGCTGCGGCTGGGGTGACCGAAGGCCCGCTGCAGGAAGCTTGCCTCTTGGTCCCGGTCCCAGCCCAGGCGCCGCAGCTGCAGATCCAGGCCCGCCAGCTCACCGCTCCAGTCCTCGGGGTCATCGGGAGGTTCGGCTGCCGCGGCCGGCGGCGCAGGCGACGCCTGGCGGGCCTCCTTGGCGGCGCCCACGGTGGGTCGTGGGCCGCGATCGGGCAGCGGACGGCCCATGGCCGCTGGGCGCTGGGACCCTGCCGTGGACACGGGCGCTGGCCCATCGCTCCCATCCACCGAACCGCTCCTCTGGAGAGGCGGGAGTGGGGCGGACATCTCCGGTGGCCTGATCGGTTCGCGATGCACCCCGGGGAGGGATGGAGCGGAGGCGGGCGATCCTTCGCTGCGATCGATCCTGGCCAGCAGGCGTTGCAGGGCACGATCTTCCGCGTCCTCGGCGGTGGCGGCCTCTCCCAGGGCCCTGCCGAGCCGCTCCGCCCCCTGCACAGCCGTGACCTCCACAATCCGGGTGCCGGCCTCAGCATGGACCAGGCGGGCCAGCAGCTGGATCGACCGGGGCACTGACACGGATGCCGCCTTCCTAGGGTCTGGCCATTGTCTCGCCTGCCAAGCCCGTTGCCAGCGGCGGCGTCTGCCACGCCGTTCGTTGGCCCGCGCTGCTCAGCGCAGGCTTGATCGCGCCTGCGGCGATCCCATTCACCCGGTGCCCTTGCCATGGAAGCGGAGTCGCTGCCATCCCTCTCCAACCTCTTTCAGGGGGTGGATCAATGGGGAGAGGTGCTGCTGGTGCTGCCGCTTCTGGTGGGCCTGGAGGCCGTGCTCTCCGCCGACAACGCCATCGCCCTGGCGGCCATCTCACGGCGGCTCCACGATCCCCAGCGCCAGCGGCAGGCCCTCAACCTGGGGCTGCTTCTGGCCCTGGTGTTCCGCATCCTGCTGATCCTTGCGGCCCGCTGGGTGCTGCGCTTCTGGCCCCTGCAGCTCCTGGCCGCCGCCTACCTGCTCTGGCTCTGTGGCTCCCATCTGCTCGCTCGCGCTGAAGGGGCCGTGGAGGCGGAGGGTGGCGCCGCCGCGGGCACTGGCGGGGCAGGCCCAGCCGATGCGGATGGGGCCGGAGTGCCGATGCGCAGTCTGGCTTCGGTGGTGGTCACCCTGGGACTCACCGATCTGGCCTTCTCCCTCGACAGCGTGGCCGCCGCGGTTGCCGTTACCGACCGGCTGGTGCTGGTCATGGCCGGTGGTGTGATCGGGGTGGTTGCGCTGCGCCTCACCGCCGAGCTGTTCATCCGCTGGCTTGAGGAGTTCCGCCATCTGGAAACCTCCGGCTATCTGGCCGTGGCCCTGGTGGGGATCCGCTTGCTGCTGCGGGTGGCCTTCCCCAATCTGGTGGTGCCGGAATGGACGGTGCTGCTCAGTGTGGCGGCGCTGTTCGTCTGGGGGTTTTCGGCCCGCAACCCGGTTGAGGCTGAGAAACCTCAGGGTGCTGTGGCCCCCGTCGCCGCCGTCCCTGGCCCCCCCGAGCGGGCCAGCGCCCCCACCGATGCCCTGCAGGTTGGATCCCCCGCCGAGGCGACCACCGAAGCGCCAGGCCGGGAGACGGCCCCGCAACCTTGATGCGCATCCAACTCCGGGATCCCCACAGCCGCCGTGTTCTCGAGGAACTGGAGGTCAGCGACCCGGCTGAAGCCCCCCTGCCGGGCCGCTGGTTTGACCATGGCGGCCGCAGCTTTCTGGTGTTGCAGCGCTCCCACCGTTATCAACTGCGAGACGGCCGCTATCAGCTGGCTGCGGTGGCCCTCGATGTGAAGGTTCAGCAGCGCCCGCCAGATGCCAGGCCGTGGCGCGGTGGCTGGGTGATCGGTGATCCAGGTTGTCGCTTCAATGCCCTTTCGCCGTTGCTGCGCTGCGCCGTGCTCCCGGAGGGCCCCTGCGAGCGCTGCGGCGTTTACGAGCCGCGTTCCGAGCAGCCACGCTGATCGTGGCGGATCTGCGGGACCAGGCGGCGGCCCGCCTCCAGCCGCTGATCACGGAGCGGTTCAGGGCCGCTGCCTAGGGTGGAGAGCCTTCCGCGCCACACCGATCACTACCCCTTCCCCCGACTCCGTTCGCCGCCGGCGAGCCGCACCGCGCAGCGCAGGCGCGACCCTCGCCCCCGCCTCCCCCGCTGTCGCTGCTTCGGCCGTCCGCGAGAAGCGTGCTGTGCCGGGGGGAGAAACCCAAATCACGTCGGCTGAGCGCCATGCCGCGATCGACTCCCCTGGCTCGCTCACGGCGCCAGCGGCCGGGCTTGCCGTGGAATTCGCCCGGCTCGGTCTCTCGGAGCCTCTGCTCAAGGCCGTGGCCGCCAAGGGCTACCGCACCCCCTCGCCGATCCAGTGCACCTGCATTCCGGCAGTGCTCGAGGGCCACGATGTGATGGCGGCCGCCCAGACCGGCACCGGCAAGACCGCCGGTTTCACGCTGCCGATGCTGGAGAGGCTTCGCCATGGTCCACGGGCCCGCGCCGGCGAGGTGAGGGCCCTGGTGCTCACCCCCACCCGCGAACTGGCCGCCCAGGTGGCCGAGAGCGTCACGGTTTATGGCCGCTATCTCGACCTTCGCTCCGATGTGGTGTTCGGCGGTGTCAGCCCCAACCCCCAGATCAACCGGCTGCGCCAGGGCACCGATGTGCTGGTGGCCACCCCGGGCCGACTGATGGATCTCCATCAGCAGCGGGCCCTTCGGCTTGATCAGGTGGAGATCCTGGTGCTCGATGAGGCCGATCGGATGCTCGACATGGGCTTCATCCGCGACATCCGCCGCATCCTCAGCCTGCTGCCAGCACGGCGTCAGAACCTGCTGTTCTCCGCCACCTTCTCCCCTGAGATCCGCCGGCTGGCTCAGGGCCTGCTCCACCAGCCGGTGCAGCTGCAGGCCACCCCGGAGAACCAGGCGGCTCCGCTGGTGGAGCAGCTTCTGCATCCCTGTGACATGGCCCGCAAGGCGGATCTGCTCAGCCACCTGATCCGCAGCAACGACTGGCAGCAGGTGCTGGTGTTCTCCCGCACCAAGCACGGCGCCAACAAGGTGGCTGAACGCCTGGAGAAGGAGGGCCTCACCGCCGCCGCCATCCACGGCAACAAGAGCCAGGGCGCTCGCACCCGGGCCCTTGCCGGCTTCAAGAGTGGCGAGGTGCGCGTGTTGGTGGCCACCGACATCGCCGCCCGGGGCATCGACATCCACCAGCTGCCCCACGTGGTGAATCTCGATCTGCCGAACGTGGCGGAGGACTACGTGCACCGCATCGGCCGCACCGGCCGGGCCGGCCAGAACGGCCACGCCATCTCCCTGGTGGCGGCTGAGGAGCACGAGCTGCTTCGCGCCATCGAGCGGCTGGTGGGCATTCAGCTTCCGCGCCAGGAGGTGCCCGGTTTTGAGCCCACCGTGTTATCCGCTCCCCCCCTCGACCTCAGTGGCGGCCGCGGTCGTCGCCGGGACGGGCCCGCTCAGCAACAGCGCAACCCCTCCAGGCGGCCGCGCTCTCGCTGATGGTCGGCGCCCCAGCGCGCGGCGACCACGCTGAATGGCAGTCAAGGCGACAGTTTGGTGAATCAGGCTCGACTGAACTGGAACACCCTCCACCTCGGCCATGCCCTACGAACCCGGTTCCCCTGAATGCCGCGTGCTGATCGATTGCAAGGGACAGATTGAGGCCATGCTCCTGTCGCTCGAGAAGATCGACAACAGCCGCCACATCCGCGACCAGTTGGTGGCCGTGTACAACCAGCTCGAAGGCCTCCACGAGCTGCACCGGCGCCAGGACCAGAGTCCACGGGTTGGCGCCTCAGCGTTCTGAGCTTTGCTGCCGGAGCAGAACTGCGTCCCAACCGCGGCAGGCCGCATAGGCCCCAGCCAGGGTGGCGGCATGGAGTTGGCCATCGGGCACTGCGGCATGGCTCACCACATAGCGGCCGCAGGTTTCCCGATGGATCAGACAACCGGATCCAGTGGAATTGACAAAGGACAGCTCCTGGAAATCCCTGTCTGAAGGTCCGCTCCCCATGGTTTTGAAGTCCGTACTGGTCCAGGTTTAGGGGCCCGTCGCGGGAGCGAGCTGTTTGCTCCCCCTGACAACACAGAACGTAAGAACCTTGCCGGCCCTGGCCCCTGCGTGCGTTGACCCTTCCCAGGCCTGCTGCTGCCAGCGGGCGGAAGGGCGGCAGAAGGGTCAGTGGGGTCAGGACGTTTGCGGCCTCCTCGGGCCCGCTTCCTGCCTTCCGCACCTTGCTCAGCTTCCGAACACCTCGCCCACACCAGGGCTGAGCTGCTGGAGAAGGGCTGTGCCTTCTGCCGCCGCCCTGCCTTCGAGTTGTGCTTTTCTCACCAGCACGGGACAGCCGCCGGTGGCCACCACCACGCCCACCCCCTCCGCCAGGGCCAGCAGGGTGCCCGGCTGGTGGTTCTGGGGACCACCCCAATGGTCCGCCAGGCTGCGGCCCTCCTCGGTGAGCTGGTCGCGAAGCCTGGCCACCAGCGGCTCGCTGGTCAGCACCTTCAGTCTCTGGCCCCGCCAACGGGTCTGGGCGCCGGGATAGAGGCCCATCACCCGGCGGTGCACCGCCAGGGACGGGGCACCCCAGTGGATGATCGTGTCCTCCTTGGTTAACAGCCGCGCATAGGTGGTTCCCTCGCTGGGCTGGCTCCGCACCCCAAGCCGGGCCAGGCGATCGGTTTCGGTGCCCTCGCCTCCTGCGGCGATGCGCGCGAGGGCTTCCACCAGCAGATCGCCGCTGAGCCGGGCCAGCCTCTCGCCGAGCTCGGCGGCATTCTCCAGCAACCCCACGCTCAGGCGCTGCTCAAGCAGCACCGGACCCGTATCGAGGCCCTCCTCCATGGCCATGATGCCCACGCCGGTCTCCGGGTCCCCCTCCAGCAGGCACCACTGGATCGGCGCCGCTCCCCGCCACCGCGGCAACAGCGAGCCATGGGCATTCCAGCAGCCCAGGGGCGGCTGGCTCAGCACCGGCAGCGGCAGGATCTGGCCGAAGGCCACCACCACCGAGAGGTCTGCCCCCAGAGCGGCCAGCTCCGCCTGGCAATCCGGTTCGCGGCGGATTCGCTCCGGTGTGATCACCGGCAGGCCCAGCTCCAGGGCCCGGGCCTTCACCGGCGAAGCCATCAGAGCCTTTCCCCGCCCACGGCGCCGGTCGGGCTGGCTCACCACCCCCAGCACCTGATGGCCAGCGGCGAGCAGGGCCTCCAGGCTCGGCAGGGCGTAGGCGGGGGTGCCCCAGAACAGGATCTTCATGGGCCGCAGGCCGATCCTTCAGGCGTCGCCGGTCACGGTGAGGCCTTCCACCCACACCCACGGGCAGAGCCCATCGGGGGTGATTTTGGCCTCCCCTTCAAAGCCCAGCAGGGAGAGAAGCACGGTGCGGATGTCACCGGCCACCGTGGCGGCTTCGATCGAGCGCTGCTCGCCATTGCGGATCCACCAGCCGTCGAAGGGCAGTGAGAAGGACCCCTGGCTGGCCTTCACGCCGGCATGCAGGGCGGAGAGGGAATCGATCACCACCACACCGCCGCCGCCGTTGCGGCTCGCCAGGAAGCGATCAAGCCCGCCGGCACCGCCCTCGCCCGAAGGAGCCACCTCGAACCAGTTGGGTCCCACGCTGGCCTTGGCCCCCATGCCGGCGTGACCCGTGGGTTCAACCCCAAAGGCCCTAGCCGTGGCTTCGGAATGGAGGAAGTGGCTGAGCACCCCGCCCTCCACCAGGCTCAGGCGGCGGGTGGGTGTGCCTTCTCCATCGAAGCTGGTGGCTCCGATGTTGCCCGGATGCAGGCCGTTGTCGTGGATGGTGAGGAAGGGCACGGCCAGGGTCTGGCCGAGGGAGTCGCGGCTGGAAAGGCTGACGCCATCGAGCACGGCGCGGGCATTGAACAAACTGCCGAAGGCGCCGATCAGGTCGAGAAAGGCTTCAGGGCTGAACACGCAGGTGTACTGGCCGGTGGTGATCGGGCCGTAGTCGAGATGGGCGATCGTGCGCTCCGCCGCCTCCTCGATGCACCCCGCCACATCCAGGGCGTCGGCGCCGTAGGCCAGGCGCACGGCCCCACTGCTGCGCGGTTTGCGGCCGGCCTCCTCAGCCCGGGCATAGAGATAGATGCTGGCCGTGGTGAGCCGTTGCTGGCGGCAGGCGCCGTCACTGTTGAGATAGATCCGCTCGCTGCTGCGCTCCGCCAGTCCGTTGTACGGCACGGTGGCGATGGCGGGGTGCCGGCCCAGCAGATCCGCCTCAGCCTCCTTGAGGCTCGTGAGCAGGTTCAGGATGCCGAGGGAGGGGTGCAGGGGCTGGTCCAGGGCAGGCAGAGGCGCCGTGGCCAGCGGAGAGAAGGCTGGGGTCTCATCCTGGTTGCCGAAGGCACTGGCGGCCTTGGCTCCAGCCAGTGCCCGCTCCAGTCCGGCCTCGGAGAGGTCGGAGGTGCTGGTGATGCCGATGCGGTTGCTGTCGTTCCATACCCGCACGGTGATGGAACGCCGCTGGGCGGCCTTGAGCTGCTTGGCCTCGCCGCGATCCACCTGAACGGAGCGATCGCTGCTGCAGGCGGCCCCGAGATCCCACTGGCGGATGCCCGACCGGGTGGCCAGAGCGGCCACGGTGTCCTGCAGGCGGGGGGCTTCCAGGGGGCCGGCCTCCGGTTCACTGCCCGGTCCGCCGCCGGATGCTGCCAACGCTTGGTCGCTGCTGATGGACTCCATCCTCAACGGCCCCCCACGGTGATCGTGTCCACCTTGATGTGGGGCTGCCCCACCGTGACATTGATACTGCCGCTCACGGAGCCGCAGAAACCGGCGGCCAGCTCAAGGTCGTTTGCGCACATGGAAATCCTGGGCATCACCTCCCGGGCCTCACCGATCAGGGTGGCCCCCTTCACCGGGCTGCCGAGCTCGCCGTTCTCGATCCGATACCCCTCCTCGACCGCGAAGTTGAACTGGCCGGTGGGGCCGACGCTGCCGCCACCCATGGACTTGCAGTACAGCCCCTTGTCGATCGAGCCGATCAGTTCCTCGGGACTGTGGGGGCCAGCGGCGATGTAGGTGTTGCGCATGCGGCTGGCGGCAGCGAAGGCATGGCTCTGGCGTCGGCCGCTGCCGGTGCGTCGATGGCCGGTGCGCATCTCCCCGGCGCGATCACTGAGGAAGCCTTTCAGCACCCCGTTTTCGATCAGCACACTGCGTTGGGGTTCCATGCCTTCATCGTCCATCGCCAACGATCCGAAGGCCCCATTGCTGAAGCCTTCGTCGATCGCGGTCAGGGAGGGGTGGGCGATCTGTTCGCCCACCTTGTCGGCAAAGGGGGTGGTTCCCCGCTCCACCTGGGTCGTTTCGAGCAGATGGCCGCAGGCCTCGTGGAAGATCACGCCGCCGAAGCGGTTCGCCAGCACCACCGGAACCTGACCCGCCTCGACATAGTCGGCGTAGAGCATGGCGGCTGCGCTGGCGCAGAGGTCGACGGCGGAGGACTCCACCGACCAGTGGCGCAGATCGTCGGGGTTGTCGGTGGTGCCGTAGCGGCGACTCAGGCTGGCGCGGTGGTCGCCGTCAGCCGCCAACACCGAAAGTCCGACCGTTTGATGGAGCCGGATGTCGCGGGCATGGGTGCCATCGCTGGCGACGACCAGCACCTCCTGCCAGCTGCGGGCATAGCTGCCGCGGCGGGCCTGGAGATGGCTGCCGTGGCGCTCGAGCTCCTGGGTGCCCTGCAGGAGCTTGGCGGTGGCTTCGGTGAGATCGGGGCAGCACGCCAACCATGGTTCCTTGGCGACCCCGAAATCGCGCAGGGCAGCCAGCCCGTCAAAACCTCCGGGTTTCTCGGCTCCGCCACGGCGTAGTTCGAGCATCGCCAGAGCCTCATCGAGCGCGGCGTGGAGCGCGCTCTCGCTCAGATCGTTCGTGGATACAAAGCCATCCCGTCCGCCCAGGAACACCCGCAGGCCGGCTCCCATGCCGAAGGCGGGGTTCACACTGGTGATGGTGTCCTGTTCGGCCAGGGCCGCCAGGTGGTCGGTGCGTTCGAGAAACACCTCCACGAGATCAGCGCCGGCACTCCTGCCGGCGGCTAACAGGGGTTCGAGGCGCCGGATCCAGAGGGGGTCCTGGAAGGAAGCCGCCGGCTTGAGGGTGGATGGGGCCAAGGCTCAACGCACCACGGGCTGGAAGGATTCGCTGCGGATCGGCGCCATCAGGAAGAGCTTGGCCATCTCGAAGCCATTCGCTGCCCAGAAGGGCAGCTTGCGCAGGGCCTTGATCGGGGCGGGGGCGTCGGTGGCATCGGCGGCGCTGAGGGCTTCGTTGTTGTGAACCAGCCGCTCCAGACGGACCCAGAAGCGGGGGTTCTCCACATCGAGAACCACCGGAAAGACGCGAGCCGAGGTTTCGTTCGTCTTGGTGATCACGTACTTGTCATAGGTGCGAGCATCGAGGCCGAGGGCCTCGTAAAACTCCTTACGCGCCACATCGCGCACGTACATGGTGGCGAACACGGCGAGTAGGAAAAATCGGCACCAAAGCCTGGAGGTGAAGCCCCTCACCGTATCGGGCTGGGCCTTCATGAGGGCGTCAAAGAAATCGCCATGGCGATTTTCATCCTGGCACCAGTTTTCAAAGAAATTGAAAATGGGGAAAATCTTGCTCTCTGGGTGCTGCTCCAGATGGCGGTAGATGGCAATGTAGCGCCAATAGCCAATCTTTTCGGAAAGATAGGTGGCGTAGAAGATAAATTTGGGCTTGAAGTAGGTGTAGGCTTTGTTGGCGGTCAGGAAGCCGAGGTCAAGCTGCAGGCCGAAATCGGCCATGGACTTGTTGAGAAAGCCGGCGTGGCGGGCTTCATCGCGCGCCATGTGGGCGAAGCATTCAGCCAGGAGAGGATTCTTTTGCTTGATCCGGCGG
>Ga0209189_1001907_pt1 | contig 15097 bp, 12 predicted proteins | sample C_130820_EF_Meta_FD_187308 | JGI IMG/M metagenome (GOLD analysis project Ga0209189, IMG submission 187308) | Freshwater microbial communities from Lake Croche, Canada to study carbon cycling - C_130820_EF_MetaG (SPAdes) (version 3) | ecosystem: Environmental > Aquatic > Freshwater > Lake... | reverse complement strand
AGTTAAGAATTTCAAGAACATTGAAAATTCAATAGGCAATTTTTGTAATTAAAAAAATCAAAGTAGAAGCCGAAATGATAATCTTGAAAGGCGTTTGCCCCTTCATGACATATACTTTGAACTAATGAAGATTTTGTTAATGAATGAGTCTATGAAGTTTAATTTTATGTATTGCCAATCGTTTATAAGCTTGAAAAGCCTTCAATATTTGGTTTGAAGACCGAAGATATAATGAATTTTAGAATCGAACTTATTAAAAAAATGGGAATTTATTGCCATTTAAGCGATTCGAGAATATGTCTCGAATCGACTTTCATATAATCGATTATGGGTTTAAGTGAATCGTTTTCAGTGGCTGTCATTAAATATACCGCACCGCGGAGATAATGCTTTGTGCTATCAGTCACAAAAAACTGATATGGACTGGGCACTTCCCCCTCTAATTCAAAGATTACTACTTTTTTTCCACTCTTAGTTATCAATAGTTTATCGGTTATTGAATACGCTTTTTTATCATGGTTAAATGCTAATTTTGCGGCATCTCCTATCATTTTTTGTAAGCTACCGAGGTCATTATTAACTTTTTTGTAGGTGAATTGGATGCGAGTATTTAGTTTTGGATAATAAATAATTATCCAATGTGGTTCAGCATTTTTGAAAGTATCAAGTTGTATAATAGCTTCTTTAGAATATTCAAAAGAGTATGGATGGACTTTAGGCAAAGTTTGGTAGCGGTGTTGAGGCAAATCTATGCGATTGAAGCCACGAGGTTTTGGCGTATAATCTTGAATTGAACTTTTGCAACTTCCGAGCCAAATGCTTAACATAATTACTGATAATACTTTTACAACCTTTATTTGGTTCATATATTAATTCTTAATAAATGTAAACTCCTGTTTTTTCTTCATCGCTCAACACTACTTGAATATGCTCATTGAGCGTTGTTGATAAGGAATATCCTACATAATCAGCAGAAATTGGGAAATTTGGATGATTACGGTCAACAATTACTGCAACCTGTAATTTTTTAATGGGAATATTCAGAAATGGACGTAAACTAAATGCCAAGGTTTTTCCCGTATTAAGTACGTCATCACATAAAACGATGTTTTTATTGTGAAAAGTATCTACTTCACTTTCAATATTTATCTCTGGTTGTTCTGTTGCTGTTTTATCAAAAGATACTCGTGCGATACGCACATCTATTTCTGAGATTTGTCTGAGTTCATGTACAAGAATTTCAGCGAAAGTATAACCTTCTCCATTAATTCCTGCGATAATTATAGAAGATTCCTCAAAATTTTCCTCAAATACTTGATAAGCAATTCTACGAATTTTTTGAAGAGTTTGGGTTTTATTTAATAATTGATTCGACATAAAATGAGATTTTTCTATGACTTTTAAGCCAAAGCGTGTAAATACAATGTTTGGTTAGAAATTTACTAATTAAGATTTTAAGGCCATTTTAAAAGAAGCAACATAAATAAAAAAACATATCCATTCAATAACTTTTTGGCATAGTTTGTGCAAAAGACTTTATTAAACAATAATAATTAACAAAGATACTCAAAACTTAATGATTATGAAGTCCATGAAATACTTAATGTCGGCAATCATTTTTATTTTTCTTACAAGTAGTGCTACTCGTCCAAACAAGGATGATTCTAAGATAAGTAAAGAAGATAAAGAATTGGCCGATAGAATTAGAATGTCGTTTAGAGGGGGGAATTCTCGAATGTTGGCAAGTTGTCTAAACCAGCAAGTTGAATTGGTGATAGATTCAGAAAAAATTGATTTCCGAAAAATTTCCTCTCAACAGGCAGAACAGATTCTTAAGTCATTCTTTCAGAAAAACCCTCCCTTGACATTTCAATATGGCTATCAGGGAGCATCAAACGCCGACCTGCGATATAATGTAGGCACTTACCGCAGTCGAAACAAAGATTTTTTGGTTTATATCTTGGTTCGTCGTGCTGATGCCAACAAATATGTGATTGATACGATTCAGTTTAGAGAGGGGTGATATTGCTCTACTAACAAATATTATTCATACTTATTACAAAATAATAGGAAAGGCTCTAAAATTGTCAGAGCCTTTTTCTATTTTTGTTCTTTCAAATGAAAAATAATATCTGATTGAATGTGAGATAGAAGCTAAGTGTCGAAAATTAGACTGATATTGAAGCACCGATTAGAAACTTAATGACAACAAAAATAAGATGATAGTAAAAACTAAAAAATTTGCCTTAGACCCCAAACAATATGTTAGTATTTCTTTTAAGCGTCACATGACTGCTGAATGGAAATGGTTATTGATTCCAGCTGCAGTTTTTTTGCTGGGATTAGTTCTTCATTTTACTGGAACATACAAAAATTGGTGGATTCCGGTGGTAGCGGTTGTTGGTGGTGGGCTTTATGTGTTGTTTTGGTATGTACAGTTTTATGCCGCCTCGCAGATGGATCAAAATAAGCAGATGTTTGATAAATTTTTGTATGAAATTGATAGCCGCCAGATTCTAGTTAAAATCAATCAGAAAGAAGGTGGAGTCATGAAATGGGATAGTATTCAGTCAGCCGAACGCATGGCTGATGCATTTTTGCTAATTATTGGTAAAGGCCAATTTTTACGTTTTCCATTTTCTGTATTCAATAGCGAGCATGATTTGAAATTATTTGAGTCAATTTTGAAGCGTAAGGAACTTTTATAAATTGTTTTGTAAAGTTATCTGCGGGTAAATATTAATTTATAAATACTTTATAGTCAATGTTTTAACGGCAATCTTAGTTTAGTAAATCGACTACTGCACGATTAAGTATGAGGACAATATTAATCGACAAGTTGAAACGATGTAACTTATGATAGTTAGTATTTAGTTGCTGCAGCGAACCGTCTCCTGTCTTTCGTTGTATTTTATTTTAATGTTGTTGTTATTTTTTTTAATTTTTTCAAGAACCTAATCTTGATAAAAATAGTAAGATTATTATAAGTATTGAATAATATTTTGATTGTTTATTATATCCAATACAAAAATTCAAGATTTATTTTGAAAAATTTGTATTGGATTTAATAACTCCTTTATACTGCTACTCATAGATTCCTACTTCTGTTTTTTAATGACCATCAACTATTAATGCTTATCGAAAATTTACCTTTCATTTGTAATGTATTTTCTGTTACTTCTCAGTTTATACCCATTGAAAGCATACTAAATCATCGAAATTTTGCATAAGAATAACCTGCCATTAGGTAATCAATCGTAGCTAAATCGGTTGCTTCTTCTACACTTCATACCTTCTCTGAGATAGATTAATGATGTGCGAAGATAAACTAATTCGTCTTGAACATTAGGTCTTACACCCGAGGTTTTTTCTAGTACTTGTTCGATGTATTCTGTCGAAATTTGAATGAATTCTTGCATGATTTTGTAGTTTAAATAGTTTAGTATTAAAATTACTATATCAATGCCAAATTTAGAAATATTACACTAAAATCATTGGAATCACTTATTTAAGCAGTTGGGTATATTTAATCGACAAATTTGAATTTCATAAAAAACTGATAGACAGTGTTTTATGTTAGTGTGGACTGTCGACTATTGACCGAGGACTACTTATGCTTTAGTTAACCACCATTTTTATGATTTTGCTTAAATTACCAGATACTAATCTAATAAAATAAAGCCCGGAATTAATTGTATTTACTTCAAACTGTTTTCCAAATTTTAAAGCTTTTGTTTGTAGCGATTCTTCGAAGCGTACTCTTCCTAAAATATCAATTACCTGAATTTTTTCAATAGTATTATAATTGGTTTTCAGCTTAAATGTACCATTATTAGGGTTTGGATACAAAGAAACTTCCATTCCATAAAAGTCATCTGATTGTGGTGATTTTTCTGAAAGTAAGTCGGTCATCCAGATTCCTCTACCAAAGGTTGCTGCGTAAAGTTTTTTAGTAGCCTGATTTATTTCAAGTTCATGAATAATTACATTTGGAAGGTTGGTTATGAGTGGTTTCCATTCTTTTGTGCCTTCTACAAGATAATATACACCAATATCCATACCCACATATAAAATATCGGTTTCTGTATCAGACTGATATACAATAGTATTCGCAGGAAGATTGGGTAAATTATAACTGATATTTTCCCAGTTTTTTCCTCCATTACTTGAATAAAATACTTTTTGGCCTTCCTCAAAATTGCTCAATGTTGCCCAAACACGGTCTGGAAAATTATCATCAACTGTGAGATATGTTACATAAGAATCCTTATAAATATCATTGGTAATATTCTCCCAAAATTTACCATTATTGACAGTTCGCCAAAGCTCAGATGATTGTTTGAGGATTGGAGTAGATTTCTTTGCAATGTAAATGGTATTTGCATCAGATTTCGGAACTGCCAAAGCTGTTGAAACTTGCGGATACCGAGTAGTGCCGTAAATCTTGAAGTTTGAAATAGTATTGAGTTTACTTCTTTCTTGAGCTACTTCCATTTTATGTACATTCCCGCCAGCAATAATTATTTGATTACTCTTTTCATTAATAACAAAAGGGGTAGTCCACTCACCTGTATCAATATTATTAGAAGGTGGGAAAACAAGTATTTCTTGTTTTTTTGCATCAGTTAGGTTGAAAAAAGTTATAAATCCGTATTGTGAAGAACCATAGATATAATTATTGCTCAAAGCACCTTCCATACCATCGCCGCCAAACTCATTCGTCCAAAGCTTGTTATCCTGCGTTAAAAACATATTATTGTCTTGAGCTCCCGCCAGAATTTTTGTTCCATCCTGCGAAAGACCTAAACGATAACATGAAGTTACATTTACGCCTTTCGAGATAAATTTCCACGAAAGATTAGCGACCGTACTGGCAATAATTTCTTTAGTAGCATAAACGCCCCCATCATTACATAAATAAATTGTCTTATTGAGTGGATTATACCCAAAAGCATGTTGGTCGGGATGAATAGTTGTATAGCCAGTCGCTTGTCGCCACGAATTGCCTCCGTCGTTTGTTTCATTCAAAACCAAGCCTCCAACATAGACCGTCTGAGGTTTAGTTGGATGAACTAAAATACATAAATCATAAAAGCCTTGTCCACCAGTAGCCGAATATGCGGTTGACAATAAATTACCTTTAAAGGCTGATTTTTGCCAAGTTTCGCCATTGTCAGTGCTTTTGTAGAAGCCTTCAAAACCATTGTTATTATCGCAGCTAACTGCATAAATCAAATTTGGATTAGTTGGCGAAATCGCCATTTCTACGCGTTGTACAGTCGTTTTTCCTATACCAGTTATCAAATATCTCCACGTATTTCCTGCATCCTCTGATTTCCAAATTCCCGCTTCTCCTTGCTTAGTAGTGGCTATATAAACCGAAGCCGCAAAAAGAATATTAGCATTGGTAGGATGCTGTATTAGAGCGGAGGTTATTTTATCCAAAACTTTATTTGACCAAGAATCTCCGCCATCGAATGATTTGAAAATCCCTTTTGTTCCTACAACAACGACTTCTTTGGAGTTTTGGGGGTTGACCCAAATCGTACGAGTAATTGAGGTAATTCCTTCAGAGAGTTGGTTTTTAAGGCCTGTTTGTTGCCAAGTTTTACCACCATTATTACTTTTCCAAACCCCAATTCCGTAATAAGTATTGCGTTTACGGTCTGCGGTGTAAAGGTCATAGCCGATATAAGCAAAGTCAGCCAATGAGATATAAATTATTTCAGGATTATTGGGATCGATTGTGATGCAGCTTACTCTCAAAATCGGTAGATTATCACCAATTGGGGTGTATGACTCTCCACCATTTGTAGTTTTCCATATTCCCCCTTGTCCAAAACCTATATAAAAAGTTAAGCTATCTTTTGGGTGAAATGCTATACAGTTTACTCTACCTATACCAAACAAATCAGCACTTCCATAAGGCCCAACTGGAACCCATCCTGATGCTTTTTTACGTGTATTTTGGCTATTTTTTCTAAGATTTTCAATGTTTTTACTGGTGGAAAGTAAAATCTCACTCGAAGGCATATTACCAGAAGTATCTATTCGGCGGAGAAGTTCGTGCTCGTATCGAGCCATCCATTTCCATCCACGAGTCTCTTTAGGTTGTTGGAAGAGCCAATCTCTGAATTTTTGTTCATGTTGAAATAAATTCTTTGATTCGTTTAATGTCGGGATACTTTCGGAAATGGATTGTGCCGCTGCAACAAAACTATATAGCAATAAAAACAAGGTAATGGTTCTTTTCATGTAAAAGAAAAATTAAGGAGTCATCAGTCAAAGGTTCAACTTTATAATCGCAGTAGGTACCTATAATCAGTAAATTTAAGTCTAGAAATCTATTTTAAAAAATTATTTGCTTCATTTACAGTCGATTTATACTCGGCATATTCTAAGCATCTACGATAAAGCTCTTCAGCACGTTTATTATTGCCGGAGCGTATCGAAATTCGAGCCAAACCGGCATATGCCATTGCGAAGTAATCAGTTGTATATCGGTCGTTAGGCTGCATTTTTAAAACATTTACGTATTGTTCGATTGCGGCTTTATCGTTTTTTTTAAATTTTTCGTTGACTAATCCTTCAAACAAACTTCCCGCCAAAAGATAAACTTTATCATTAGTGCGTTTTAATTGTTGAATAATTGGCATGGCATCATCAATTTTTCCATTCATTATCAATGTTTCTGCATGACGCATCGTATAAATTAGATTATTGGGGTATCGTTCGTGCAGCCAATTTGAATAAACTAAGGCTTTGGGATAATTTGATTCATATTTTAGATAAAGGCTCGTCAAATAAAATGCAGCTTCAATACGTGAAAAAACTGATTTTTGCACGCATTGCTCAAGTTGTTGGATACCAAGTTTTTTATTACCGTTTTCAAAGAAGAACATTACTGGTTTAACAATAGGATGGGTTTCGGGGTACTGAATGCGATAAAAATTATACAAACCTGATGTAAACAAAAATTCTGGATTCTTATCGGTTAATTGTTTGCCATCTTTGAGATAACCGTAGGCTTTTCTGGCTTCATTCGCGGCTTTTACCTGCTCTTTTTTATAATTAAGCACCAAGGCTATATAGCCATGTGATGCTGTAAGAAAGAATATTGCTTCGGCTTTTTTACTTGGATCTTGCAGTAGAATTTCAGCAGATACAATACATTTTTCGAGCAATGCAAGATATTGAGCTAAAGCTTTAGGGTTTTGCTCAAGAGGCAGATTTTGCCACTGTACTTGTAAGGCACTTAGCAAAGGAGTAACTGGATGTTTAGGGTATTTGACTTTTACATTTTGAAAGTAAGTGTCTGCTTCTTTGAATTCGTAATTATAGAGTTTGTCTAAACCTTTGATAATAAATTGTTTAGAGTCACTGTCGTTTAAAAGTTGTGCAAATGATGAAGCCGAAAAGCACAAAAAAAGTAAAATTCCAAAAAGTTGTCTCATGAAATCGAAGTAGTATTTCTTTATTAACGAATAAAATGCAAAAAAAGCCTCCCATTAGGGAGGCTTTTTTTGCTTCGTAACTTACTAATATTGTGTAGTTAACGATTAATACTTGTGTTCTTGTAAGTAAGTCATTACAGCGTCACGGCTTCTAAGGTTTACACCTTCGTTTTGCATAGCTTGACCAACTGTTTTCTCAACTGTTACATAAGAGAAAGTAAGGTCAGTTTGTGGAGCATAAGCTTTATTACCGCCAATAGCTGCAGTTTGTGAACTGTAATAAAACGTTACTTTGCCAGTTTCATAAGCAAAATTTACTTGCTCAGTTGCACCGTCAGTTTCTTTGATGATTACACGTGGTAAAGCGACAAATTGAGTACCAACTTTAACGAAAGCAAAAACAAACATTGTTGGTTTTATTTTGTCGTCAGCTGCTGTATAAGCACCTGTTTTACCAGTCGCACCTGTACCAATGCTAGCAGCGTCAACTATTTTCCAGTCAGCTACTTTTACAATTACTTCTGCACCTTTAACATTGGCGTTACCGTTAGTACCGTTTGTGCCGTTAGTACCATTAGTACCGTTAGTACCGTTAGTACCAGCAGTACCAGTTGGTCCTTGAGCACCAGCAGGACCTTGAGGACCTTGGTCGCCTCTGCACGACCATAAAGCAACAGATAATGTTAATGAAACTACTGAAAGTACTCTATAAAATTTGTTCATGATTTGATGGGTTTTGATTTTTTGGCTTCAGTTACGTAGCAATATTATTGAAATTTGTTCAAATTTGCAAACACAAATATCGCTTTATTTATTTTACGGCAAAAATTTTTTCAAAAAGAATTAAATTTATAAGCTGTATCTGTCATTTTTATTTAGAAATGTACTTATTTTGTTTGAATTCTATTAAAAAAACCCAAAAAAAACCCAAAAATCAGATATATTAATATTATGCAAAATTTAGATTGTCTCAATCAAGTCGCTGAGTTTCACCGAACATTTAAGCACCCAATTTTAGATACACCCCAGATTCCATCGAAGCAACGCTGCGACCTTCGGGTATCTCTAATAGCCGAAGAATTGAAAGAACTTCAAGAAGCAATAGATGATAATAATATTGTTGAAATCGCCGATGCTTTGGCCGATATTCAGTATGTTTTGGCAGGTGCGATTTTGGAGTTTGGCTTGGGAGAAAAGTTTAGAACTTTATTTGATGAAGTTCAACGCTCAAATATGAGCAAAGCTTGTAATTCAGTAGAAGAAGCCGAGGCTACTATGAAGCATTACGCTGAGAAAGGAACGGAGTCTTATTATAAGGAAATAGAAGGAAAGTTTTTGGTTTACAGAAAGGGTGATGATAAGACCTTGAAGAATATCAACTACTCGCCAGCTGATTTAAAAAGCATAATAGCTATTAGCCTGTAAAAAAGATTTTTCGTATCATATATTTAATAATTAAGGTATAAAATTATAAATGAAAAAAGACCTAAACTCCCCTTTATTGGCTGAGGGCGTTGCAGCGGCACGCTTCCTCAAATATGTTACCATTGATACGCAATCTGATCCAAACTCAAAATCGAATCCATCAACCGAAAAGCAGAAGGATTTGAGCCGTTTATTGGTGCAAGAATTATTGGATTTGGGTGTTGAAGATGCTCATCTTGATGAATGGGGATATGTTTATGCCACAATTCCGAGCAATTCAAATAAGAATGTGGCAACCATTTGTTTCTGTTCGCACGTCGATACTTCGCCTGATTGTAGTGGAGCAGGAGTGAAGCCAATTATTCATTTAAATTGGGATGGAGCAGATATTGTTTTGCCCGATGACACTACGCAAGTAATCAAGGTTTTGGAGCATCCTGATTTGATGAAGCAAATCAATAATGATATTATTACAGCAAGTGGTACTACGCTGTTGGGTGCAGATAATAAAGCAGGAGTTGCTGAAATAATGGCTGCGGTTGAGTATTTGATGCAAAACCCTGAAGTGAAGCACGGAACAATAAAGATTTTGTTTACGCCCGATGAAGAAATAGGACGTGGAACCGAAAAAGTTGATTTGCTAAAACTAGGTGCAGATTTTGGCTATACTATGGATGGTGAAAGTCTCGGAACACTCGAAGATGAAACTTTTTCGGCTGATGCCGTGGGCTTGACAATACATGGAGTAAGTATACACCCAGGTTTTGCAAAAGGTAAGCTTGAAAATGCTTTGAAAATTGCTACTGATATTTTAGCCGCTTTACCAAAAGATTCGCTTTCGCCCGAAACTACCGAGGGAATGGAAGGATTTATTCATCCGACCCAAATTTCAGGGATTCTAGAATCAGTAAAACTTGATTTTATTATTAGAGATTTTACGGTGGCTGGGCTTCATGAAAAAGAAGCTTATTTACAAAATATTGTAAATCAAGTACTTCTCAATTATCCGAACTCAACAGTAGATTTCAAAGTAGTTGAGCAGTACCGTAATATGAAAGAAGTTTTGGTAAATCATCCGCAAGTGGTTGAATTTGCTTTGGAAGCTATAGAGAAAGCTGGCTTGAAGGCAATAAAACGCAGTATTAGAGGTGGAACTGATGGTTCGAGGTTATCATTTATGGGTTTGCCTTGTCCGAATATTTTTGCTGGCGAACACGCTTTTCATTCAAAACTAGAATGGGTTTCGGTGCAAGACATGGAAAAAGCTACCCAAGTAATTATTAACTTAGTTCAAATTTGGGAACAGGGTTCTTAAATTATTAAATTCTGCGTCACGCTGGCCTAAATAAGAAATCAGTATTAGATGTTTTTTATTTATGGATATTTGACAATTTTTGATATTAAAATGATATTGTGTTGTAGAGACAAGGCATGCCTTGTCTCTAAGTATGATAATCGCGATTTATTTATTCTCTACTATACTACTAAAAAATCTTATCTCTTTAAAAATTCCTTCACTGCTGCCACCGTTTTTCCAGCATCCTCTTCCATTGGCGTATGCCCTAAATTTTTAAAAACTACAAAAGTATCGTTCGGTAAATCTGCATGAAATTTCTCGCCTACTTCGAGCGGAATCAGTAGATCTTTGTCACCCCAAATAATGAGCGTTGGCATTGATAAATCTTTTATTTTGGCAGTTGCGACATTTATAATGCCTTTGTTTCTAAACTCCGACATTCTATCAATAAATGCTTGGCGATTGCCTTCTCGGAGCGATAATTCAAAATAACGGTCAACTAAAACTTCAGTTACTTTGCTTTTATCGGCATATACATTTTCTATACTTTTTTGTACAATAGAACGAGGCGTTACGTATTTAAACAAATTCTTAATCACTGGCAAACCCGTTACCTGAAACGCGATCGGCACCGATTTCGACTTTATGGCGTAGCCGCCTGCATCGACTAAAATCATTTTTGAAACTTTTTTTGGGTATTTTACTGCAAAATTCCATGCAATTGAGCCACCAAGAGAGTTTCCTGCAATAATACACTGCTTTACACCAAGTTTTGTCAGAAAATCATCGATGAAGCTTGCATAAAATTCTTGTGAGTAATCGCTTGTTGGGTTTGGGCCTGTTAAACCATAGGCAGGTAAATCTAATCGGATAATTTTTCGCTCGGTTTTTAGAGCGTTTACCCAACCATCCCATGTGTGTAGGCTCGCACCAGTTCCGTGCAAAAGTACGAGAGGAATACTGTCTTGTGCCAAACCTTCAATACGATAATGCACCGACATATCATCAACTTCGATGAATTTTGAGTCAGAATTAGCGTATTTCTCTTTGAGTATCTCGAGTGGAATATCACTTTTCCAATACAATGCCGATAACCCGACGATAATAGTTAGAATAAATATGAAAAGGTATTTTAAGGCTTTAACTAGCAGTTTCATTTGATGAATATTTTTTTTAGGTTTCGTAAGCCAAATCTAGTACCTTTTTCTTTAAAATTTGAAGTTATTTCATTAATTTGTGCAAATTTGTGAATAGAATAAAACCTGCGAATATAACTATGAAAATTTCACCTAATAAAACGCTTTTAGACTATTTTTATCATTGGGAGGCAACAACTCCCGATAAAATTTACTTACGTCAACCTATTGGTGATGACTTTATTGATTATAGTTTCAAAGAAACTGGTCGACAAGCACGTAGTTTGGCCGCTTATCTGAAATCGCTGAATCTTCCACCGAAAAGTAATGTAGGTTTAGTATCAAAAAACTGTGCCGAATGGCTTATTACTGACTTTGCAATTATGATGGCGGGTCATATTTCAGTGCCTTTTTATGCTACTTTAACTGATACTCAAATCAATCAAGTTCTTACGCATAGCGGTTGCGAAGTGCTTTTTGTAGGAAAATTGGATGATTGGGCAGGCATGAAATCGGGTATTCCTGAAAACGTAAAATGCATTTCGTTTCCTACGTATAATCCTGATGCTTCGCACATGCAATGGAATGATATTTTGGCAAATCACACACCAACGACCGAGAATTATGTGCCAAATTTGGAAGATATTTTTACAATAATTTATACCTCTGGCACAACGGGCAACCCAAAAGGGGTTATGTTGAAATATGGTGCTATGGCAAGTGTTATTCATCACACCAAAGATGTGGCGAAATTAGAAACCGAAAATGCTTGTTTTTTCTCGTATTTACCACTTTGCCACATTGCCGAACGAAATATTATTGAAGCCGCTGCGGTTACGATGGGTGCAACGATTTATTTTGCCGAAACCCTCGATAGTTTTGCCAAAAACTTGGCCGCAGCTGAACCGACGCATTTCATGGCCGTTCCTCGCATCTGGACTAAGTTTCAATTGGGAATTTTAGGAAAAATGCCCGAAAAGAAACTTAATACTTTATTGAAAATTCCGATTTTGAATAGTATTATAAAAAAGAAAATCAGAAAAGGACTAGGTTTAGATAAAGCAATCGTCGTTTTGACTGGTGCAGCACCGATGCCTAATAGTTTGATTGTTTGGTTTAGAAAATTGGGTATAATTATTCAAGAAGCTTACGGAATGACTGAAAATGTAGGTGCGGTTTGTATGATGCCAAAAGAGCAAGTTAAAGATGGAACAGTTGGAAAGATTTACCCAGGAATGGAGGTGAAAATTGCTGAAGGTTCTGGCGAAATTTTGACACGCTCAAATTGGAATATGAATGGTTACTATAAAGAGCCAGCCCTAACAGCCGAAACAATTGATTCTGATAATTGGATTCACACTGGTGACGTTGGAGAATTAGATGCTGAAAATTATCTAAAAATTACGGGACGGGTGAAGGAAATGTATAAAACCTCGAAAGGAGAATACGTTGCTCCCGCACAAATCGAATTTAGCTTTGCCGATAATAATTTTATCGAACAAATATGTGTAGTTGGTAATCATTTACCACAAACAATCGGACTTTTAGTTTTGTCTGATTTGGGTAAAGCGACTGATAAACAGGTAGTTAGAGAAAGTTTGGAAACGACATTAAAAGAGGTGAATCCAAAACTAAAGAGCTACGAACGGGTACAAAAATTGGTAGTTTTACGCGAACCTTGGACGATAGAAAACAATAAAATGACACCAACACTCAAAATCAAGCGGAATATTATAGAAAAAGAATTTGCCCCAAAAGTTGATGAATGGTATAACAAATCAGAAGCAGTGATTTGGGAGTAAGTTTTTAGTGAAGAGTTAAAAATGTAGAGTTAAGAATTCTCAGTCTTAACTCTACATTATTTTTTTGACGTAAGATTTAATTATTAAAGTTTATCATGAAATTAGAAAACTAATGATAGAAATCAGACTGATTTCACTGATAAAACTGAAATTCATTTAGAAATCAGTGAAAATCTGTAAAATCAGCGTCATCTGTGTTTCATTTTTTAAGGTTACAATTTCAATACTATTTAAGCAACCCTTCTGGAATTGGTTTTTCTAACAAATGCTTATAAATAAACTGTGTTTTTAGATTATCGAAATGAACGCCTTTATTTCCTCCCCAACCGTGACGGCCATTCGGGTAAAGCATAAATTCAAAATTCTTCTTTTCATCTTGCAATTTACTTATTAACTGAATGCTATTTTGCATATGAACGTTATCATCCATTGTACCGTGAACAATCTGCAAAACACCTTTCATTTTGCTAGTGTGCGTCAGGACGTTGGCCGATTTGTAACCTTCCGGATTTTCAGCTGGCGTGTCCATGTATCTCTCAGTGTATGCACTGTCGTACAAACTCCAATCTACTACGCTTCCGCCTGCCATTCCATGTGTAAACACATCACTTCCGTAAGTCAACGCATAGCAACTCATATAACCGCCGTAGCTAAAACCCGTAATACAGATTTTTGTTGGGTCAGCTATACCTTTGTCTATCAATGATTTAACGAGCGTTTTATAATCTTTCATTTCCCAGAAACCTAAATTACGGTGCATATATGCTACACCTTCTTTACCAAAATGTCCACTGGCACGGTGGTCGAGAGCAACCTGGATGATTCCTTCTTTGGCATACCATTGTTGGCGAGCCGACCATGTCCATTGGTCATAAACCGTACCTGCGTCTGGTCCACCATAAATACTTACCAAAACTGGATATTTTTTACCAGCTACCATATTCTGTGGGTAAGTGATTGTCATCGGCAAATCGTAAATTCCATCATCACTTTTTACTCTCAAAAGTTCGGTTTTGGCCAAATTATAATTCTCCATTTCGGCACCTTTGATGCTACCCAATTCACGAATTATTTTACCTTCATTATCAATAATTGCCATACTTGTAGGGGTATTGATATTTGAGTAAGTAGTAATAAAATGTTTCAGATTTGGCGAAGCATTGATATTTCGATTGTTAAATGCTCCAAAAGTCAAGCGTTTCAAGCCTTTTCCATCAAAACCAACTTTATAAAGGTCGAAGCGAGCCGAGCTTTCGATACCACGAGCGTAGAAATAAACTACTCGATTTTTTTGGTCTATGCCTTCAACGTTTTTTACGGTATATTTACCTTCAGTTATGTTATTAATGAATTTGCCGTTGATGTCATATAAATACAGTTGTTTCCAGCCTGTTTTGTCGCTGATAATCATCATTTCTTTGCCTCCATCCATAATCGTTAGGCGTTCGTCGGCTTCATCAATACCAATCCAAGATTTTTGAGTTTCGTTATAAATCTCTTTTTTGCTACCATCTTTTGGTGAAACATTATAGAGTTTTAGGTAATCATTGCCACGGTTAATCCACTGAAGCATCAAACCACTACCATCGGGCAACCATGTCGGCCAACCAAAATATTGCTGGTCTTTTTCATTAAAAGCTGCCCAAGTGCTTTTTCCACCTGCTGGCGAAACAAAACCAACTTTTGCTTCGGGATTCGGGTCTCCACTTTTTGGGTAGCGAGTTTCTTCTATAAAGCCGTGTTGCCCTTCGCTGCTATAAAGTGGAAACATCATTGTTTTTGACTCATCAAAACGCATATAAGCAATTTTCTTACTATCGGGGCTCCACCAAAACGCACGGAAACGAGTTGGACGACCGAAGATTTCTTCCCAATAAACCCATGTTGCGTAGCCATTTAGGGTGGTTTTTGTGCCATCGGTTGTGAGTTTTATTTCTTTCTTAGCTTTGAAATCATACGAATAGAGATTATTTTCTTTCGTAT
>Ga0209189_1001904_pt1 | contig 15112 bp, 15 predicted proteins | sample C_130820_EF_Meta_FD_187308 | JGI IMG/M metagenome (GOLD analysis project Ga0209189, IMG submission 187308) | Freshwater microbial communities from Lake Croche, Canada to study carbon cycling - C_130820_EF_MetaG (SPAdes) (version 3) | ecosystem: Environmental > Aquatic > Freshwater > Lake... | reverse complement strand
TTGCAAGTGCGAGCGCAAGCTTGTCTTCAACCGCAAGCGCAAGCACTTTTGCAAGTGCGAGCGCAAGCTTGTCTTCAACCGCAAGCGCAAGCACTTTTGCAAGTGCGAGCGCAAGCCCTCTACCAACCGCAAGCGCAAGCACTTTTGCAAGTGCGAGCGCCAGCCCTCTACCAAGTTCAAGCGCAAGCCGTTCTACAAGCGGTACATTTACAGCCTCTAAATTATCATCACCGTCATCATCGCCTAGTTCAACAACATCTCTATCTACTTCGCAATCTGTGACACAAAGCCCTTCACAGAGCCCCTCAGTCCAGCAATCAGCAAGTGCATCTGTATCACTAAGTGCAGCTCTATCAGCCACACTCCCAGGATCTTATAGCGCTTCTACTGGTCTTACAATCACGCCTCTAGTAAGCCTATCATCAAGCCCCTCATCAACTATATCTATGAGTTTATCACCAAGCCTCTCGAGTAGCGTGTCAACCACATCGATAAGAAGCCCTTCACCAAGCCCATCATTAAATCCCTCAATGACTTTATCATCAACACCTTCAATAACTATATCAGTTAGTTCAACGCCATCAGCTGCCCTCAGTGCATCTCCAGATCTTACGCCATCAGTGAATGTAACTCTCTCAGTATCCTCTAGTGGGTCAACTACATTAGCAAATAGCATATCATCCGTGGCTTCAAACTCATTAGTACAGTCACCATCATCCAGTGTTACAGTCAGTATAAGAGGTTCATCATCTTCTGTAGTTTCAGGAAGTTCTGGTACAACAAACAGCCCACTAAGTTCAGCCTCTTTTGCTACACAGTCAGCGGTCGTATCAGTTTCACAGACAGTTTCAGCAACTGGAAGTATTTTTACTCTATCACCAAGCTCAACACTTTGCAGAACGACCACAACTTCAAATACTGTTTCGCCGATTACACAGACAGTTACTACAAGCCTTGCAAAAACATTTAGTCCAACTACATCCACCTGTAGAACAAGCAGTATCTCAAACACTCTATCACCAATTTCAGTCTCAGCAGCAGGAAGTTCTTCGCCGGCAAAATCAGGTAGCCCAAGTGCTACAATAAGTTTTACGGTTACTCTAACAGTCTCGACATATTCAACAACAACAAGATCGCCAACTGTGACAATATCAGCTTCGCGGCAAGGTTCACAGACCCAGACAGTCTCTGTTACACGCACACAGAGTCCACTTACAACAGTGGCACCCTCGGCGATTCCAACTTTATCAACAAGTCATACAGTAACAGTATCTCCAATAATAACAGTACCTGCCTCAGCAGCGCCTTCATCCTCTACAGGTCAAACGGGTTCTCCAGTGCTAACAGGAAGCGCTCAGGGTAGCTCAAGCCCAGCTCCCACATCTTCAAAGAGTGGAAGTGTCACACTATCGTTTACGCCTCTAAAGTCTTCTACAGGTGCTCTATCACAAACAATATCTGCCAGCCCCTTGACAACAGTAGCACCCTCAGCGCTCGCTTCACCCTCTACAGGTAAAACGGGTTCTCCAGTGCTAACAGTGACACGACTGAGTACCTCGACACCTCTTACAACAGTTTCAATATCTCTATTACCAACACCCTCTGCAACAAATATAGGTTCAAATACAGCATCTGTGAGTACATCTGTAATTAAGAGTTCTTCGTCTACAGTTATACAGTCATCTACTACATCTGTAATTAAGAGTTCTTCGTCTACAGTTATACGGTCGTCTACTACCTCGATATCGGCATCAGCGATCATATCTGTAAGTGCTGCTAAGACATCTAGTCGTTCTATATCTGCTTCGTCAACAAAAACCTAAAGCGCGGCAAAAACTAAATTGTTTGGCACGCTGCGCTTTTTCATAAAAAGCGCAGCGCGCATCCGAAAATTGAAGACCTCTAATCTGATCGCCTACTTATAGAAATTCGAACTAAGGTAAAAGGAGAATGCCGCCTGGACTTAATCGTCCAGTATCTGATATCGAGCCAATTGTTGGGATTCAGTTCGGAATCTTCAGCCCTGACGAGATTCAGCGTCGGTCTGTAGTAGAAATCACAAATTCGGGCACCTATGACGGCAATGAGCCCCGCATCGGCGGCCTCTTTGACCCTCGTATGGGTGTTCTAGACAATGGTAAGACATGTCGCAGCTGCGGTCAGACTAATCACTCTTGCCCCGGTCATTTCGGTCATTTCAATCTGGCGCGCCCAGTCTATTTCATCCAGTTCTTTCCAAAGATCCTTGATGTAATGAAGTGTATCTGTGTCCGCTGCAGCCGTATTCTAATCGATAAGACACTCCACAATGATGTCACGCGCCGCCGCGGCGAGGGGCGTTGGCGCACGGTTCTAACTCGGTCTGCAAATATCTCCAGATGCGGCCAGGAGACTGAGGACGGCTGTGGTGCTCGCCAGCCTGATCGCTATGTCCGTGATGGTATCGCCCGTATTATGGCCGAGTGGGATTCGATTGATGGCCCCGGTGCTGCCGATATTGCCGATGCTTCAAAGAAGGCTGGCAAGGTATCCCAGTATTTGGAAGTCGAGTATGTGCTTCGTCTCTTTCGCCGTATTACAGACGAGGATGTCGATTTCATGGGGCTCAGTCGCTACTGGTGCCGCCCTGACTGGATGATCTGTACTACTCTACCGATCCCTCCTCCCCAGGTGCGCCCCTCAGTTATCCAGGATAACAACCAGCGCTCAGAGGATGACCTCACACACAAGCTCTTTGAGATCATCACAACGAATCAGCGCCTTCAGGAGAAGATTAACAATAATTCCGCGAACTCTCAAATCGAGGACGAGCATGTAGTCCTACAGTACCATGTAGCCACACTCGTTGATAACCAGATTCCTGGTGTCGCCCCTTCAGCCCAGCGCTCTGGCCGTCCTCTCAAGTCAGTTCAGCAGCGCCTCGGCTCAAAGGAAGGTCGTATTCGCTACAATATTCAGGGCAAGCGTGTGGAGTTCTCCGCGCGTTCTGTCATCACACCAGATCCGAACATCTCTATCGGTGAGCTCGGTGTTCCTATGAAGATTGCGATGAACCTCACCTTTCCCGAGAAGGTTACGCCTTACAACATGCAACTAATGTATAAGCTCGTACAGAATGGTGCAGACAAGTATCCTGGCGCGAAGACGATCGTCCGCGAGGATGGGCGTATGATTAGTCTAAAGCATATCAATACGAAGGAGATTGTTCTTCGTGTTGGTGATGTAATCAATCGCCACCTTTCTGATGGCGATATTGTCCTCTTCAACCGTCAGCCGACGCTTCACAGAATGTCAATGATGGGACACCGTGTGCGTGTACTACCCTATAATACCTTTCGCCTTAATGTTTCCGTCACTGCACCCTACAATGCCGACTTTGACGGTGATGAGATGAACGCTCACATTCCGCAGAGCTACGAGGCTGCCACGGAGCTCGCTGAGATTGCAGCAGTTCCTCACCAGATTGTAACGCCGCGCCATGCAAAGCCGGTGATCGGTATCGTTCAGGATACTCTTGTGGGCTCCTATCGTATTACTCGCCCTCATGTCGCCTTCAATCGTCGTGAGTTCATGAATATGATGATGTGGAACCGCCGGTTTGAGGGCGTCGTGCCAAAGCCGGCGAAGGAGATTGGCGGTCATTTCCGTTATTCGGGTCAGCAGATTCTCAGTCAGCTGCTTCCTCCCATCAATCTCGATATGGGTAACGGCATGTATAAGGATGATAAGAAGCCTGAGAACTTTATCAAGATCCGTGAGGGTGTTATCGAGCAGGGCATCTTCGATAAGGATGTATTCTCAAAGCCATCAAAGGGTATTATTCATGTGACCTTTAAGGACTATGGTCCCACTGACACTGTAAACTTCATCGATTCTATGCAGAACACCGTCGAGCAGTTTCTCGTCTATAATGGTTTCTCAGTTGGCATTTCAGACTTGATTGCTGATGAGGACACGCGAAAGGATATGGAGGAGGTCATTAAGAAGCGCAAGGCGGCGATCGAAGATATCCTTCTACAGATTCATATGGATCTCTTCGACAATAACACTGGCAAGTCGAATCGCCAGGAGTTCGAGGACAAAGTCTTCACTGAGCTCAACAAGGCCACGGAGGAGGCGGGTAAGATCGGTCTCGGATCTCTTTCAGATGAGAACCGTCTTGTAGCGATGGTTCGCGCTGGTTCGAAGGGTTCCACAATCAATATCGCACAGATGATGGCCTGTGTAGGTCAGCAGGCTCCAGAGGGCAAGCGCATTCCATATGGTTTCACGGATCGCACTCTGCCCCACTATAAGAAGTATGATGATGGCGCTGAGGCGCGTGGTTTTGTCGAGAGCAGTTTCATTGAAGGTCTCACACCCCAGGAGTTCTTCTTTCACGCCATGTCAGGTCGTGAGGGTCTGATTGATACAGCTGTAAAAACGGCCGACACAGGCTATATCCAGCGCCAGCTCGTCAAGGCCATGGAGGACCTCGTCGTCCAGTATGATGGTACGGTTCGCGACAGCCGTATGAATATCGTCCAGTTCTATTATGGTGAGGACGGTATCAATGCTACAAAGATTGAGTCGGCCAGCCTCGGCCTTACGAAGCTCTCTCATGATGAGATTCTACAGCAGTATAGCATGAAGACTGCTGATGTCGCTGGTATTCTTGAGCCAACTGCAATGCGCGGTGAGGATACCGAGGCACTTGAGATCTTCGCCAAGCAGGTTCTCGAGGACCAGCGAATGCTCGTCGAGGGGATTCAGCGGTCAAAGCAGGATGCCCCCATCTTCGCCTCAGTCAATCTTGAGCGCGTTGTTTCAAATGTGGTGATCAGTTTCAGACTCGGCCAGGATACAAAGACGGATCTCACTCCGCTCTATGTGCTACAGGGCATTGAGCGCCTTATTCAGCGGACGCAGGCCTATCACAAGCTCTGGGCGGCCCTGCTCCGTTTCATGCTTGCCCCTCACAAGCTTATTATCAAGGAGCGCTTTACGAAGAAGGCGTTCGATACGCTCTGTGAGATGATTATTGTGAAGAACATGCAGAGCTGGGTGGTACCTGGCGAGCAGGTTGGTATCATTTCAGCACAGAGCATTGGTGAGCCTTCAACGCAGATGACACTTAACACTTTCCACTTAGCTGGTGTGGCGTCAAAGTCGAATGTTACTCGTGGTGTGCCGCGTCTGAAGGAGCTCCTGAAGGTCACCCAGAATCCGAAGGCGACCTCACTCACGATTTACCTGAAGCCCGAGTTCCGCTCCTCAAAGGATAAGGCCCGCCAGGTGGCGCAGGATCTTGAGCTCACTCTACTCAAGGATATCACAGTAAAGACGGCAGTCTACTATGATCCAAGTGACGAGTCTACCGTTATTGGCGATGATGCGGATCTTATCAAGTTCTTCAAGCTCTTTGAGAGTGAGCCTGAGAATGGTGAGGAGGGTCAGGAGAGCACTGCGACGAAGTGGAGTGCCTGGCTTCTTCGGTTCGAGATGGACCGCGAGCGTATGTTCCGCAAGAACATCAGTATGGATGATGTGGCCTATGTTCTTCGTACGAAGTTTGGTGAGGCTCTAAATCTAATCTATAGCGATTACAACAGCAATAAGCTCATTATGCGTATGCGTCTACCTGATGAGATGAAGGGTAGTCTAGACGATATGATGAGTCTGAAGAAGTTCCAGAACCGCATTCTAAACGGAATCGTATTCCGTGGTGTTCCTGGTATCAAGTCAATCACTTTCCGCGAGGACAAGGATATGCTGGAACTTGTCGACGGAGCCTACAAGCAGGTTACGCAGTATGTTCTTGATACGGATGGCAGTAACTATCTGGAAGTCATGAATCACCCCTATGTCGATTCATCGAGACTAATCTCATCGCATGTTCATGATATCTATGATGTTCTAGGTATTGAGGCTACGCGCCAGCTTCTTCTCAATGAGATCACAACACTCTTCGAGGAGGCAGGCGTGAATAATCGCCATCTTGGCCTTCTATGTGATGTGATGACGCGTGCTGGTCGACTCATGTCAGCCGACCGCCATGGTATTAATAAGACCGATATTGGTCCCCTGGCAAAGGCGTCATTCGAGGAGACTGAGAAGATCCTCCTAAATGCCGCGCTATTCGGTGAGATGGATCCTGTCACCGGTGTATCGGCTAATATCATGACAGGTCAGCCCATTCGTGGTGGTACGAGCTTCTTCAATGTGCTACTTGATGAGGGTGCCTTCCTACGCCTACAGGAGGGCCTACCACCTACAGAGGGTGACGAGGATGAGGAAGGCGAGGGTCCATCACAGGAGCAGATTGATGAGGCGCTCTATGAGGATGAGAATGATCTCTGTTCGTCGGCGCACCTGCGGATGAATATTGCCATGCCGAATGGCAATAAGATCCTTGAGGAGCCTGATGTGGAGATTGATGTGATTGATTCAAGAGATGAGGATTAAGTGTGAGGCCCTGGTTAGTCTAAACCCCAGTCCCTATAATAATACATGGAAGCATATATTCAGGAAAAACCACCCTGGAAGTGTGTAGAATGGATCAAAAGTTCATACTGGGCCACACTTCCAGAAATCGAATATGTTGAGTGGATTTCGGATCCAAATGAGAGCGCCGTAAAAATCAAGGAGGAGATTCGTGAGCTTGACAAGGAGCATAAATGGGAACTCGCCAAAAAAATGGTAAATCCTTATGAACTTGTTTATACGCACGACGATGATCGTCTGCCTCCGTCTCTCAGTCTCGAATATCCGCTATCTAGATCTTTTTTTAAGATGATTGAAATTCTGAATGTATCGAACTTTTTTGATTCCTTCGGAAAGAATTTCAATAATATCCGATCAGTTCATGTTGCAGAGGGTCCAGGCGGATTCATACAGGCGCTTCATAATCGCGCCGAGGTAAAGGGGAAAACTGTTGCAAACTCCTTTGCAATGACTCTGAAGCCGACAAATCCACATGTACCTGGCTGGAAGAAGGCCACGCAGTTTCTGCAAAAGTACAAGCAGGTGAAAATTCATTATGGCGTCGATGGTACAGGTGATATATATAGTTGCGAGAATCAGGAATCCTTTATTCATTTTTCGAGCCCCAAGGCTCACATTTTCACAGCCGATGGTGGATTCGATTTCAGTATTGATTATTCACTACAGGAGCAGCGTGTTTTTCATTTACTTATCTGTTCTATTACAGTCGGTCTACGCTCTCTTATCAAGGGCGGCCAGTTTGTTCTTAAACTATTTGACTGTACTTCACCAAATACAAAAAGCCTAGTTCTGATTCTTTCGAGATGTTTTGGCGACTGGACTCTTTATAAACCGGCGATGACACGCCCGTGCAATTCTGAACGATATTTCATTGGGCGAGACTTTCGTGGCAATAGTGCCGACCCGATTGTTAAATCTCTTCTAGAGATTCAACAACAGAGTGCAAATGGCAAATATCCAGTTCTCAAGCCTGAGCTTCTTTCTGAGATAAAGTTTCTCGAAAGACACATTGAGTCAACAACAAGTTTGCAAATAGGGGCGATCAAACTTGCAATATCCTTGATTAAGAATCAGGACGAGTGGTGGAAGTTGTGGTATATGAAATGTTTGAAGAAGTCCTTGTCCTGGTGTGAAATGTTTAAGGTTTCATATATTACTGAGAACTCGCATATTTCAACAACTCGTAGCCGATTTGCAGCTTACTTCTGACTTCTGTCAACTATTTGCTATTTCCAAACTTAGAATAAAGTCGCTTTCCAACAATTACAGAAGCATCGTGCTGTGTTAGATTACCCGAATCCATATGATCTAACATAGCAAGCATAACCTGTAGATTACTTGCATCGTATCCTGCAGGATCCGTAATCATTTCAAATAGGTGCTTATAGTCACGGGCAAACTCTGGAAGAAGCTCCTTTATCTCGTCAACTGATCTTCTCTGGCGAAGCAAGTCCTGTGTAGTCGTTACCATTGAGCGTATATACACCCCCCTCTCTTTTGCGTTGAACTCATGCCGAGTCTGTGACGCTACACGCGCCGCACTTTCATAACTTTCGCGATCGAGTTTGTTTCCGGAAATAGGCATCTAGGTTTACTACGGATTTACTTCTTGTAAAAAAGACGAGAGTTGAAAAGAATGGAGGGAGGGCGTAGTAGTGAATTTGCAGATGTTCTTGAAATATCACATGAGGCTCCTCCTCTTTCAGAGAGGGTTCTACTTCTTCGCAAAATTATAAATGAATTTAAATGTGCTATCCTAGATTCTTTATCACCAGAAGATCCTGATGTAGAGCCTGAAGAGGGACAGGATATGAGAATTGTGGATGCAGCAATTATGCGTCTTAAGAAACTGTCAAATATTCTCACTGAGCTTTTATCAGAATCAAATAATTTAGATTATGTGAATGATTTGGATGATATTGAGGCAGTCTTAAAAGTTTTTGAAAAGCGGCGTTTTAATGTCGATGAACTTGATGAGACAACTCGGGAAGACTGTTTACATTTTATTAACAATGATTTGAATATTTTAATGTTTGATAGACAATAAAAACAAAATACAGAATAGAATGTCGTCTTCAAATCATAATTTTGAAAAGTCGCTGCCCTATAATGAAAAAATAGGGTGTAAGACGGGTTACCGCAAGAGAGAGGCGTATAAGAGTTCAAAGGGTGAAGTTGTCCCCGCCAGATGCGTTCGTTCTACCACAGTTTATAAGAATACCACAAAGCGTAAGCGGTCCAATATCTATATACCATCTGTGAAGAGTCTTGCGCGAAAGGCGTGTCCTCCCGGTATGATTGAGCGCCGTTCATATACTCGTAAGTTTTCAAACAATATTAAGCAAAAGGGCTACATTGTTCGTAGAACTTCCGGAAAAGTCTACAAGGTTATTCCGAAGTCGCAGGGAACGACTGTAAAGTCGGTTTGCGTAAAAGACAGAGCGAAGCATGGAAAGACTCCGAAGCAGCGGATCGGAACTCTCCGCAAGGGTGAACTGTCGAAGTTTGGCTATTCATTTAGAGTTGGCGAGGATACACGCCATAAAGCTCTACGGCAAGCTGTGGAAGAGTTTGGACCTCTAGGAGTTTACAGAAAGCTTGATGCAGTGACGAAACTCAGTAAGACAACGATCCCAGAGGCTTCGCGTATATTTAAATCTGATAGAAACTGGGTGAACTCCAAATTCGGCCCTTTAAAGGCATTTACAGATTCTAAAAAATAGTATTTATTATGAGAAGAATATGAAGTATACCTTCGTTGTATCAGCACTTGTACTTCTTGTTATTGCTAATCTTTTAATGTTTCTACAGTTCGCTGATGTGACAGGTTTTGGCGAGGGATTCCAGAATGCGATGGGTGTGATGGGTGCGGTAGATGCGGCCACACCGGCGGGTATGATGCCTCCCCCTGGCTCGATGCCCGCCCCTGGTCCGATGTCTGCCCCTGCCTATGGCCCAAATGTTCCTGCCTATGGCCCGAATGCTCCTATGAATATGGCGGGCCCCATGGCCTCGGTAAAGGAGGGATTCTCATCCTACCTTCTCGAGTCTGGTGCTGGCGCGAAGGATAACTACCAGCCTATGGGTGCCTACGATGGTGTGCAGCTAAAGACTGGAAACACGACTTCGACCTGGCGCTATACATCACCAAATGAGAAGCTCCTTGGTGATGAGTTTGTTCCTGGCCCTGACAGCCTTTTCCTATTTAAGAATAACCAGTGCAAGCCTGAGTGCTGTGGTGCGAGCTTCTCGTGCGGCGGCGGCTGCGTCTGCACGACTCCCCAGCAGCGCGAGTACCTTGCTGGTCGTGGTGGCAACCAGACGGCGCCGACGGATGCGCCTTAAGAGTGTTTTTCAGCAAAAAGCTCAGAATCTAGATTTTTAATATTGCTAAGTACTTAATTTAAGTACTTAGCTATGTTAAAAAAGCTTCCCATCCAAAAAAAGAGGATGTTAGTAAAGACACACATGTACTCGCACTGCATTATTGGGGCAGGGGCAACCGGTCTCTTAACCCTGCTTCATCTTGCTGAAAAGGGTGTCGACTTACAGACGATTATAATAATAGATCCTTACTTTGATGGTGGTGATCTTCGTAGAAAATGGGGACAGGTCATATCTAATACGCCCTGGTCGAAAACATATGAAACTGTAAAAAGTGCATTTCCATCTCGTACGATGCCTACCTGGGCTTCTGCAATCCCTCTCGATCAACTCACACCCCTCTCGCAAATTATTTCCCTAATCCACGAAGTTGCTCTACCAGTTCTCCGTCACTCTAACATAATTCAAGGCACTGTAAAACGGGCCTCTTACACGAATTACTGGTCTGTAGATATATTGCGTGAAAAGGAGGTCGTCACTATCGAATTTACAAATATCTATTTTACAGTCGGCGCAGAACAAAAGGCACTCGATCTTTCTATTCCATCGATTCCACTTGATATCGCACTCGATGCCTCCCGTCTCCGACAATATGTTCGATCAACTGATCGAGTGATTCTATTCGGTACAGCGCATAGTGGTGCTCTCATTTTAAAGAATCTAGCCGATCTTTCTATCGAGACGACTGCTATATATCGTACATCTAAACCATTCATGTATGCGCGTGATGGTGAATATGACGGTATAAAAGGTGATGCTGCTACTTATGCTGATGATATAACAAGTGGCAAGTATTCAACTCTTAAACTTATACCAGCAACCCTCATATCAACTGTAATTCGTGAAAGCCACTCTGCAACCTGGGCGATATACGCCATCGGATTTGAACCTCGTAATACAATTGAACTTGAAGTTGCTGGAGTCAAGAGATCCTTAATCTCTTATTCTGCAACAAGTGGTAAAATATCCGATTGTCCCAATGCATGGGGATTTGGAATATCACATCCGAGTCAGGCCCCGGATGGAATTCACTTTGATGTTGGTATAACATCATTTATAGAACATATCACGCAGGCTCTATCTTCCGCTATGTAATAGCTGTTACAAGTATTCTTATGAATACTTAGATAGTTCGAGTATGAACACAGTGTCAAGTCTTATGAAGAAAAATAATTCAAAAAACTCGGCGCTAAATTCATTATCTGTTTTTGCCACTAGTACAGTTCCTGATGCCCTCAACTCCGTTTCAGATTTTGCGACTGAGACAGTCCCTAGTGCGGCTGTGAGCGCCCTCAACTCTGTTTCAGATTTCGCCACAGAAACGGTTCCTGCCGCTGCAACAAGCGCTCTTAACTCTGTCTCAAGTTTTGCGAACTCTGCTGCAACAACAACGCTTAGCTCGGTGGCCCCTATTGCGAACAGCCTTATGCCATTTTCAACAAACTCTGCAAACAAGAACAAGAATGTTTCCGCGAACAAGAATGCAAATGTTTTTTCAAATATGACATCTTCAAATGTTAGTAAGAATTCCACATCGTCAGCAGCCTCAGGCTGGTTCTTTCCAGTAATGGTCTTTTTTGTTCTAGTCGCCATTATTACGGCAGTTATTGTTGTATTCAAGGATCAGATCGCTGTCGCCTATAAAAATATGGTCGTATCACTTCGTAAGGCCTTCGGCATGAGTACGACAGATGTTACACAGCCCCCCTTACCGGCTGCAATAACTCCAGTAGAGACTCCAGCTGATACGACATATAATAAGGCTACCGCCTCAAAGAGTATCGTTGAGAAGGTTCTACCCTTTGGTACAGATGAGGTATTTAATGTAAGTAGCAATGATTACAACTACTATGACGCCGAACCTCTATGCAAGGCTCTAGGAGCCGAGCTAGCCACATACGATCAGGTGAAGAATGCCTGGGAAAATGGCGCCGACTGGTGCAACTATGGTTGGGTGAAGGGGCAGGTGGCCGTCTATCCGACACAGAAATCAACCTGGGAAAAGGTTCAAACAGGTCCCGAGGATGAGCGCGATGCCTGTGGAACGCCTGGTGTAAATGGTGGATATTTTGATAATCCCGAAATGCGTTTCGGCGTCAACTGCTATGGCAAGAAGCCAGACCAGTCTTCAAATGATGAGCGTGTTCTAATGAAGAACGGTTCTATACCAAAAACCGCAGATGCATTAAAGGTAAATAAGAAGATTGAGGAATATAAGGCGAATGCCAGTAAGCTAGGCATTCTTCCCTTCAATAATGATAAGTGGGAGTCTACTTAGTCGTGTGACTCCTGTAGATAAATATCAATACGGTTCGAACGCCTATCATCGATCTCATCTTCCAGCATGTCATCGAGCAGCTCATTTACAATATCTGTTTGAGGAGACCTTGACAAATCAAGTTGTCCCCAAATAAACTCCTGAATATCGATTCGGCGATCCTGGCCCCGTGGCGAATCATCTGATAGATCTGACATATTGCCCCACAGATTCCAGAAGCTTTCCCATTGGTCTGTTCCAATAATATGATAAAAGTGCATTTTGTGATCTTCATTTTCGAATTCATTAACAAACGAATAATCCCATTTACTTGCCAACATATGTCTCTTCCTGTTTTCATAGAGCCCAGTTGCGATACAGTTCCTCAAATGTGATTCTGTAATTCCCCAGGTGTATCCCTTTGATATGATCCATGGATAGAGACCCTTTTTTATAAAATCACGAAGCCATATCTTTCGAGGCTGAATCCCGCATTCCCCGATTCTTACTGGGTTATTTAGCCACTGCTCGAACTTCATCTCTCAGCCAATATCCGTAATATTCTATATTATGAATATTGTCTAAACTTTAGACCGCTCTCATTTTGCCGTCTTCTTAAGGGCCTTTGTTATCTCGAATGTCCTATTTTCTCTTATGAATTTGATAATTTCGGCAGTCTCATCCTTTCGACCTGTGTTTGCTCTATAATACAGATGAAGTAGCTCCTCTAGCGACTTGAAAGTAAGAGCCTGATGATGCTTTTCCTCATTTACAGTCAATCTTCCTCCGTCAATTTGGATAATAGCCTTCTCGTAATTTGCCTGTCGTAATTTAACAAGAATTGTATTCTCATATGCATCCCGCTCTTTTCGAGCAGCTTGAATCTGTTTATTAAAATTCGAGATCAAAGTGTCAAAATGCACCCAATGTCTAACAAGTTTTCCTAGATCTTCCATATTTAGTGCGATCGCTGCACTCATCCTCCTATATTAGCATATGTCTTTATATCAATTTGGCCTGAGCGCGTTTGAAATATAATCACACCGAGAGTAATCAATACAGCTAAAAGAAGAAGTACAAACATTACACATATGAGTATTATATACGGGAAAATCTTTTTTAGTATGTGATTTAGTATTGGATCTAATACTCTAGACTTTACTGTGTGCTGTACGGTGTCCTTTTCAAAAAAAGAAACCGATTTTTGCATAATTGTTTGCGCCCAGCTATTTATATCTAAACCTGCCGGTTTCATCCTATATTATTCTTTGCCTAAAGTCATAAATACTTAAACGCATAGATGGACTTTTCAAGTCCAGTGAAGGAACCAAATGGCACTGTTAAAATAACAATTCAAACCCAAACACCTCTAAAGATTGAGTATGTATCTACGGAATCAAATAGACATACAACGCCTTCCTATGATTCTCCGGATTTTAAGAAGTATCTGGGTGAAATTGCAATGATGTATGAGTCGTATTCTAAAAAGTGGTTTACACGATCCATTGTACCTACTATTTTTCTATCCAAGCTTATGCATAAATGGGATAATGGAGCGCATGAGCCATATCGGGGTAATTTCAAAACGATTAATGATTCAATCAATGTTTATCAGGTTTGGTACCCGGAACAACTTTTAGTCAGTATTCAGAGTTTCACAATTCACTGGAAACTGATCGAGGTTCTTTATAAGACTCCACAGAGAAACTCTTCTTCCGGACCTATCGAATTTGCCTCAGAAGAGATACCACTTGACTCTACGGATAATACAATTCTGCTCCAGACAACTCTCCGATCAAGAGCACTTCATAAGGTTCGTCAGGCTCGGTTAGTATCCGCTGTTTCTAAGGCCCGCGCTGATGCATTAACCGTGCGGTACTATGAGAAGTATGGAAATCTGGAGGAGCTTGATTCAAATTCAGTTTTATCTTCTGACGGTTCTGAATAAAAATAGTGTGTAGCACTATTACAGAAGCACCGATGGCCCCATCTTACACGAAAGGTCTCCAGCCAATGCTCGTTTTAGCCGCCCTCGTCGCGGCTGTTGTTGCTGTAGCGTATTTAAAGCCATCACTATTCAGTCAGCGTGACGGATTCCAGTCGACACTTTCGGCCGCGTCGACTTACTCTGCCCCCGCTGGCGGCGTGGCTACGGGCGGCGCCCAGCGTGAGGCCGCCGTCAAGAATGCCCCCGAGGTAATGCCCGTACCGTCATCTGGCCCTGCCGACTTTGGCAGCGCCGAGGCGCCCTCTGGCTGCTACCCTCGCGACCAGCTCACGCCCAGTGAGCTCCTCCCCAAGGATCCTAACAGCACCTGGGCCCAGCAGAACCCCATGGGTACGGGCTCGCTCAAGGGAAAGAACTTCCTCTCGGCTGGCGCTCTTATTGGCGTTAACACGGTCGGCCAGAGTCTCCGGAATGCGAACTACCAGCTCCGCTCAGAGCCTGCCAACCCCCAGGTCCCTGTCACGGTCTTTAATGTTCCTACGATCGAACCTGACGTCAACCGCCGCTCGCTCGAGATTTCTTAAATGGATAGAACGAGAAACTAAATTAACTCCAATGACATAAGGCTACAAGGTGGCCTTATCCATGGGGAGAGTACTTAACTTCAGTACTAGTCGTTACTAGCCGTTATAAATCATGAATTCCTCTTTCCTTCGCTCTTCTCAGAGAGCGTAATGGCCGATCTCGTGTCATCATTACAGAATGCCTTAGATCAAACAAAACGGTTTTTTACTGGAGGCAAGTATCCAATGGTAAGTGTAAAAAGCAGTGTTGATGGCTATAGTTATAATGTGCGTGATATGCCTGATAAGCAGGATGCAGCAGATATGATGGCTCGCATTCGTCTTAAGATGAAGAAACTCAAGATTCATCTCGAGTCGAAGTTTCCTGATAAGCCACAGGTACAACAGCTTACTAGAAACTTTAATGCAGAAGCACATCGTCTAGGAGAGGCCACTCCTGAAGATGAATTCACGAGT
>Ga0209189_1001899_pt1 | contig 15134 bp, 19 predicted proteins | sample C_130820_EF_Meta_FD_187308 | JGI IMG/M metagenome (GOLD analysis project Ga0209189, IMG submission 187308) | Freshwater microbial communities from Lake Croche, Canada to study carbon cycling - C_130820_EF_MetaG (SPAdes) (version 3) | ecosystem: Environmental > Aquatic > Freshwater > Lake... | reverse complement strand
TGTGTTTTGCTGATAAGATGCTTTCCTCTGTAGAGGAGACAAGTATGCAAATAGAGAAGAATGTGCCTGTGCCTAGCGTAGTGGCTAAGAAGGAGTACCCATACCGCGCTATGCAGGTGGGAGATTCGTTCTTTGTGGAAGGTGTGAAGCTGGCGACGATGTTGAATACCAACTGGCGTTGGGGTCAGAAGCTCGGCAGGAAGTTTATTGCGCGGGTGGAAGAGGGCGGCGTCCGTGTCTGGCGTTTGGAATGAGGACTGCCTGGGTTGTCAGCGTTGCGAGGATAGGCCGATGGTGAAGCTCTGGGATGGGCGAGAGGTTTGCAACGAGTGTGATGACTGGCGTTGCGAATGTGAGGCTCGGCGCTTGCTGAAGATTCGCTCGATGAAGCGGATTAAGAAAGAGTTGGAAGAGCGAGAGACCATTTACCAGCGCGATGTCACCAAGCTGAAGCGGTATATGCGCGGCATCTACGACCAGAAACAGGCGGCTAAGAAATGAATGATCCATTCCGAATTACAGAACCGACTTGCATCAGCTTCTCTGGTGGCCGCACTAGCGCGTATATGCTCTGGCGCGTCTTGCAATCCAACAATGGTTTGCCTGATGAAGCGGTGGTTTGCTTTGCTAACACTGGCAAGGAAGAAGAAGCCACGTTGCGCTTTGTTGAAAGATGCAGCGCCGAGTGGGGCGTTCCAATCACTTGGTTGGAATACCGCTCTGATGAACCGTTTGCAGTAGTCAACTTTGAGACTGCAAGCCGCGATGGTGAGCCGTTTGAGGCTCTGATCCGTAAGAAGAATTACCTGCCAAACCCTGTTACTCGTTTCTGTACTGTTGAACTAAAGATTCGCCCGATGGGGCGTTATCTGCACTCTATTGGTTTGGTAGACAAACCTACTCATGGAGAAGAGGCCGCATGGATTGGCATTCGTGCGGATGAGTCTCGCCGCGTGGCAAAGATTGCGGACAAGTCGCGTGTGCCTCTGGCGGTTGCTGGTGTCAGAAAGTCGGATGTTTTGCGGTTTTGGTCTGAACAGTCTTTTGATCTTGAACTACCAAACATGGGTGGCGTGACCATGCATGGCAACTGCGATTTATGTTTTCTCAAAGGAGCCAAGCAAATCCAAAGCCTGATTGCAGAAAAACCAGAGCGTGCAACTTGGTGGGCGCGTATGGAAACTCTAATCAAAGTTACGGGAAAGCCAAACCAGACGGCAGGCGTGTTCCGCAATGACCGCCCATCCTACGAACAGATGGCAAAGTTTTCTGCTGAACAACAAAACTTGTTCGATCCGGCTGAAGAAGCCATTGCTTGCTTCTGCGGGGACTGACATGAAATTTAACCTACAGCAGTTCTATGCCTTCTGTTCTCAGTTGAAGATTGAGACCAAGGAAGAAGGTTTGCGGAAGATGGATCATCTTCTGGGGACGCAGACCTACGTCATGGATGAGATTGCCAAGGGATTGGATGATGACGTTCACTTCTTTGTCATCCTCAAGGGTCGGCAGTTGGGGATTACCACCATCAGTCTGGCGCTTGACCTGTACTGGCACTTCACCAACCCTGGCTTGCAGGGAACGCTGACCACCGACACGGAAGAGAACAGGGATATGTTCCGCTCCACCTTGTCGATGTACATGGAAGGTTTGCCGAAGGAATACAAGATTCCCCTGCTTGCTCACAACCGGAACCAGTTAAGTCTGCGTAACCGTAGTCGCCTGTTCTACCAGGTCGCAGGAACGCGCAGCAAGGGCACTCTGGGGCGCGGCAAGGCAATCACTTACCTGCATGGTACTGAGACCTCATCCTGGGGCGATGAAGAAGGCCTAGCGTCTCTGCTGGCGTCTTTGGCTGAGACCAACCCAATGCGGATGTACATCTTTGAGAGTACGGCGCGTGGCTTCAATATGTTCCACGATATGTACGTCACCGCGAAGAGGGCGAAGACGCAACGTGCAATCTTCTGTGGTTGGTGGCGCAACGAGTTCTACGCCGCTGATCCCAAGTCTGATGTCTACAAAGTCTACTGGGATGGGAAGCTAACGTCCGAGGAGAAGGAATGGACGAAGGACATCAAGAAGCTCTACAACGTCGAGATCAATTCCCGCCAGATGGCGTGGTGGCGTTGGAAGATGACTGAAGGCATCAAGGACGATTCCCTGATGTACCAAGAGTTTCCTCCGACTGAAGACTATGCCTTCGTCATGACTGGCACTTCTTTTTTCTCAAACTCAAGGTGTACCGATGCAGCCAAGATTGCAAAGAAGATTCAACCCGATTTCTATCGTTACACGATGGGGTCGTACTTCCAAGACACAGAGGTCATTAAGTCTACGGAAAGGCTTGCAACCCTCTCCGTATGGGAGGAGCCAATTGATTCTGCATACTATGTTATTGGCGCTGATCCTGCCTATGGTTCTTCTGATTGGGCTGATAGATTTTGCATACAGGTGTTTCGTTGCTACGCAGATGGCATGGAACAGGTGGCAGAGTTCGCAACGTCAGAGATGAACACCTACCAGTTTGCGTGGGTCATCGCTCACCTGGCTGGCGCTTACAAGAACAGCACGCTCAACCTAGAAGTGAATGGGCCAGGTCAGGCTGTCATCAACGAACTGCGAAACCTCAAGAGGCTGGCCGCTGCTCAGGGCGGCAGAATAGGGCGTGACCTACTAGACGTTCTTGGCTCAATGCAGAACTACATCTGGCGGCGTAACGACACGCTGGGTGGCATGAGCAACAGCATCGGCTGGCTGACAACCTCCGCGACTAAGGAGCGGATGCTCAACTACATGAAGGATTACTTTGAGCGCGGAATGATGGCGATCTACTCGATGGATACCATCGAAGAGATGAAGACGATGGTGCGCGACGGTGGGTCAATTGAAGCTACTGGGCGCAACAAGGATGACCGAGTCATCGCCAGCGCACTGGCCGCTGCTGCTTATGCAGAACAAGTACAACCTCGCCTGATTGCCCAAAAAATTACGCGAGACGTATCTAGGAAGCAAGAAGACTTTACGCCTGAACAGATTGCAGTTGGACGCAGTGTTTCTGATTACTTAAAGAGGATTGGCATCTATGGACAAGACCAAGTTTGACCGTTACACCAAGAAAATCTATTCAACAATCTATTCAGAGCCAGAGACTCAGAACTTCCATGTTCCCCTTATAAAACAATCGGTTGAGAACTTTGTTCCGCTCATGAAACTGGACAAGAATTCATTCATTCTTGACATCGGTTGCGGACAAGGCACCTTTGCCAAACAGATGAAGGATCTTGGCTACCCGCAAGTTGTTGGCGTCACCATGAGCCAGGATGATTACCTTGCTTGCCAGAAGGAAGGTCTAATCGTCCGCAAGGGCGACATGAGTGATCTGGAAGACGAAGACGACTCTGTAGACGGCATCTGGTGTCGTCACGCCATCGAACATAGTCCGTTCCCCCTGCTCACTCTGCTTGAGTTCAATCGCGTCATGAAGCGCGGAGCGCGTCTGTACATTGAGGTGCCTGCGCCGGATACTGATCGTTATCATGAAGACAATCCCAACCACTACAGCGTTATGGGCGAAAGAATGTGGGTCAACCTTTTCTACCGCGCTGGGTTTGAGTCTGTAGAGACCGGCATTTGGGAGTTTGGTGTTACCGAGGGCGAAGTGGAAAAGAGCGAAAAGTTCTTTTGCTTCTTGTTCAAGAAGAGGAATTCAATTGATTATTCCGAAAAATGAACTCAAAACTCAGGTGCTGCGGTTCATTGACAACAAGAACCGTGGCATTAGCCTGCGATTGTTCTGTGAACTGGCTGGCATTGACCTACGTACCCTGATGGATGTGTTTGTGCGCGAGGAATACCCGATGACGGAGTACGTCCAGATTCGGGTATCCAAGGCGTATAGCTCATGGAAGAACGGCGAAGTGGCAGTGATGGAGAAGCGGAACCGCGAACGCTTCGTCACTTACCGTAAGGAAGCAAAGCCTGCGTTAACACGCGGCTACGGTTTAGAAGTATCTGATGGCAAAATCAAACTTAATGTTGGCATCAAGAATCGAAATGACTACTCGACGCCAACGCTGGAAGAACAACTAAGGGGATAACATGATTCTGCGAGACTACAAGTGCGATGAACACGGATTCTTTGAAAACGATGTGCCGGTCTGTCCGCATGGTTGCACCGATTCTGTGTTTGCTGTTTACCTTAAGGCGCCTGGCCTCAAGTCAGACCGAACCAAGAAGGCAGATGACACTCTGAAAGGGCTGGCGTCAGACTTCAACATGACTGACATCAAGTCCACCCGCGAGGGGGAGCATCAGACTGGATACCTTGCTCGCAATGCTTCCGAAGAGGCAAAGCGGGAACCGCGCCCTGGCGACAACGCTATTTGGGGCGGCGGGTTCAAGGGGCTGAATATGCAAAACATTTTGGCAGGTCGTGCGGTACAATCAATCCACGGAGAGTCAGTTGGATTGAATCCAAAGGACGCTGGTAACTTGACAGGGCCGAAGGCGGCGTCGTATATGCAAGACCATGAAGGGCTAGCGATTAAACCAGACTAATGCGTATACCTACCAACCCAGCAGACCGCGAGGATTTCTACCTCGACTTGATTCAAAAGTGCATGGTGTCTCGTGAAGAGCGCCGTGCCGACTATTCCAGTCTGCGGTCTTGGTATTTGTTTGGTGCTGGGCCGGAGGAATCTCCGGCTCACTACAACAAGATTTATCCGCACATTGATCAGCTAACCTCGTTCCTGTATTCATCAGAAACGACTCGCTTCAGCATCAACCTTGGTGCATCTGTTCACGATGAACAGCACAAGAAGATTCCAGTTTTGACTCAAGCCCTCAACGACGAGTGGTTGAACAGCAACGCCGACCAGGTGTTCAGCATGGCGCTGACTTGGTCGTTGTGCTTTAACTCCACGTTCATCAAGTTGATTTACAACAACGGTATCCACCCGTACATGGTGGAGCCTGGTGCGATTGGCGTGCTGCGCGAAGACGTACCATACTCTGACCGCCAAGAAGCTCTGGTTCACACTTACTACATCACCAAGTCTGAACTGTATGCCCGCCTCTACAGCCACCCGAAACGGGAAGAAATAGTAAAACGGGTTGGTTCTCAGGTGCATGAGAGCATGGTGTCTGTGCCGGAAGGCGTTGACCGCATCGTGATGTCGCAAACCAACCCCACCATCTACGGTACGGTGAACCTAGACTTGTACGGATACAACCGCTACAAGCCCCGCGTTGCCGAAGACACGGTAGAAATGCGTGAGCTGTGGGTGTGGAACGACGATGAACAGGACTATCAGGTGGTCACGATGGCCGATCCTGATGTTGTTATTTATGACCGTGTTGGCAAGAGCGTCTTCTTGAAGGGCGAATTGCCCTTTGTTCAGATTTGCCCGAACCCGCAGTTCGACTATTACTGGGGTCAGTCGGAAGTTCAGCGCCTGATTTTCCTTCAGCAGATGCGGAATCGCCGGATGACCGAGATTCTTGACCTGCTTTCCAAGCAAGTGAACCCGCCGATTGCCTTGACTGGCTTTACCGGCATCCTTGACGAGAAGAACTTTGCCCTGAATCGGGCCGGTGGTTTGCTTGCGTCGGATATGCCGAACGCCAAAGCAGACCGTCTTGCCCCGCAAATCCCAGGCGATTTGTACGAATCACTGCATGAAATTGACGCAATGTTCATGGAAGCCAGCGGTATCAGCAGCGTTTTGGCTGGTCGAGGCGAGCAAGGGGTGCGTTCAACGGGTCATGCCAGCCAATTGGCGCGTTTGGGTTCTAGCCGAGCCAAAAAGCGGGCCTTGATCATTGAAGATAGCCTTGAAAAGGTTGCAACCCTGTATTTGAAGCTCATGCAGGTCTACGACAACACTCATTTCAAGGATTTGGACGGAAATGCGTTCATTCCCGAACAATTTACCCGTGACTATGTGGTGAAAGTCGATGCTCACAGCAATTCTCCTATTTTCACTGAAGATTTGCGCCAATTGGCTTTCAATCTATTCAAAGCACAGGCTATCGACAAAGAATCACTGCTAGACTTGCTTGAACCTCCGATGAAGCAGCATCTCAAAGAGAAGTTGAAACAGATGGAAGCAAAACAGGCCGCGCAGCCTCAACCGCAAGCAAAGCCTGAAGCTCCAAAGGCTCCAGAATGAAACCAGGCGTGACACAACCAAAGGCTGACCAACCCCGCGCATCGTCAAATGACGCACAGCGCAGCAACCAGCCGAGTGGTATAGATTATCGAGTGCAAGGCATTAAGCCTTCCACAAACAGGTCGTCCGTTCGTAGCTACGATCGGTCTTATAGAGGCTAAATTAGGAGATTGCCATGCGCAAGATGCACAAGAAGGCACGCAAGAGCCGCCGGTAAGGTTTCCCCCCAGGGAAAAGGGTATGGCTGCTTTCCCTTTGAAATAGTGGCCGCTGCTATTTGGAGATACCACCATGGCACGCAAGTCGCGCAAGGGCCGCAAGGCTCGTAAGTAATCCTTAGGGATTACCCCTGGGGGCAGGGCAACGGATAAATATGCCCCCCTTGACTTTTTTTTTGCTTTACTGATAGTTTGTTGCTATCGGTAAGGTTTCTGTGATAAAGGTAGGTTATGGACGGAATGATGGACATGATGCGTAAGCAACAGCCTGGTGCTGAACAAGCCCCTGCCGTGCCTGCGCCTGCCGACACTGCAATGTCGGATTCTTCGACTGCACCGATGGCATCTCCGATGTCAACGCCGGAACCCAAGATGGGAACTAAAGAAGCGGCGATGGTGAACTTGTCGATGGCTATGGATTTGATTGAGCAATCGTTGCCCGCGCTGGGCAGCGAGTCTGAAGAAGGCCAAAAGGCTTTGTCTGTGCTGCGCGTTCTGTCTGGCGTGCTAGGTCAGAAGAAGGCTAAGGCTGGTGATCTGCAACGCAGCGAGATTCTTCAGTTGCTCCAAACTCTTCCGCAGGCGGGTGGTGCAACGCCTGAAGGTAAGGCACTTTCTCAAGCACCCGCTATCCCTGGGATGTCACCAGGCGGCGCTCCGTCAGCTCCTCCTGGAATGTCTCTAGGTGGCGCACCTCAACCTGCAATGTAAGGAGACTCACATGGACTTGTTCAAGCCGCGTGGCGCCTCGAACCCCCGCAATCCGACCACTGATAACCAACAGAACGGTCAGATTGTGAACACCCCGCGCTATGCGCATCTGGGTGGTCTGAATTCTGCTGGCAAGTACAGCAAGAACAAGATGGGCGTCGAAAAGCCGACCAACCGCAAGGTTATTTAAGTTAAACAAAGGGGAAAGATATGAGTCTTGAAGATTTCAGCGAAGAAGAACGGGAACTGGCTCATCTGAGCCGTCAGTTGGCAAACGATCCGGCCACGCGTAAGGAATTCTTGCGCCTGACCAAGAAAGTGCGTCCTGATGTCCCGATGCCCGAACTGGACATTGAAGAGACAACCAGCAGGGCCATTCAGCAACAGGAAGATCGTTACGCCCAACTGGAAGCCAAGATGCGTGAGCGCGATGCTATCGACGAACTTAACAGCCGTCGGAAGAATCTGCTCAAGAAGCGCCTGGTCAACAGCGAGGAAGAGATTTCTGAAGTGGAGAAGGTCATGCTGGACAAAGGAATCACGAATCACGAAGCGGCTGCTGAGTACTGGACTTGGATGAAGCAGTCTGCCGAACCGACCCCGACCACGGGTTACAACCCCAATGTTATGAACAAGTTTGACTTGAACAAGTATTGGAAGAACCCCGTTGCCGGTGCGCGTGATGAAGCAGCAAAAGCCCTGATGGAATTGCGGAAGAACCCGCGACCCATCGGATTGTGATGTAAATTTTTCTTCGGAGATGAACCATGCCTATTGGCGGCGGTATTCTTCCGGCTTCGGGGTCAACTCAGTATAACGAACTTACCTATGTAACTCGTCGTGCGTTCATCCCGAAGCTGGTCGTACAACTTTATAACAGCACCCCCCTCATGGCTGCGCTGATTGCTAACAGCCAGCAAGCCTCGGGCGGTGTGTCCTCGGTTACTGTGCCGGTTCAAGGCGCTCAGTTTGTAAACGCTCAATGGTCGGACTACAGCGGCTCGTTCGCTCAACCGTCTGTTCAACAAGGCGCGTACAACGCTGAATTCAACCTCAAGCTGATGATTTCGCCGGTGCCGTTCCTCGGCATGGAAGGCGCAGTCCAGCAAGATGCAGCCGTTATCCCGCTGATTGAAGCGCGGATGAACGATGCCACCAACGTCATGATGGACGCGATGGCAACGGCGCTGTACAACAACACCACCAACAACCAACAGTTCATTGGTCTGCCTGGTGCTATTGACGACGGCACCACGCTTGACAGCTACGGCGGTATTAGCCGTACTACCTACACTTGGTGGAAGTCGAAGAAGTACGCTGCTGGCTCGGTCAACCCGACCCGTCAGAACGTCCTTCAGTACATCAGCGGCACCGTGAAGAACGGCGCTGAAGTCCCGTCGTTTGGCGTTTGCGGCTTCGGCACTTGGACGCTGCTGGCTCAAGACTACGTCGGTCAAGAGCAATACGTCATCACTCCTGGTTCAGGTTTTGATGGCGAAGCCAACGGCCCGCAGGCTGCTTTCCGCGCCCTGATGGTTGCCGGTGTGCCTATCTATCCGGATCCGTACTGCCCGGAAGGTACTCTCTACTTCATCAACACCAACTACCTGTCGTTGTACATCCACGACCAAGGTTCGTTTGTGTTCACTGGTTTTGAGTCCACCCTCCCGAACTGGCAGATTGGTTATGTTGGTGCTGTGCTGATGATCGCCGAACTGGTGAACACCAAGCCCAAGTCCATGACCAAAGTGACCGGCTTTAACTCACTGAGCCTGTAAGGAGATAAGTCATGGCACTCGCGCTAAATAAGATTCTTGTCGCTAATGCAGCGACCAACGCCGCCTCGGCTTACTTCCAGGCTTACTCGGCTGGTAACGCTACCGTTACCGTTCCGGCTGGCCTGTACTACATCGCTCCGACTGCTAACGTCACCATTGAGCTGAACACCAACACCACTGGCAACATCAGCAACGCTTCGTATAGCGTTGTTGTTGCTAACAACACTGGTGGTATGTTCATCGCTGATGGCACCAACGTCCGTGCAAACGTGCTGGCCGGTACGCCGACCATCACTCTGTTCACGGTCAACGGTGGCGCGGCTGTGAGCGGTACGTTCAACAGCTAAGGAGGCTGATATGGCGTTCACTAACCATGTAGGTGCGTTAACCAGCGACAACTTTGGCAACTTTGTCATTGGCTCTGCTGTTAACGCATCGGTTGGCTCTACCGGCAACACTGCTGTCAGTCTGCCGATTAGCGCCGGTTCCTACATTGTGCGCCGTATCACCGTAAACAATGCAAACGCGACCATTAACACCGCTAACGTAGTTGTTCTTACGTCTAGCGATGGCAATGCCAGCAATGCTGTCAGTAATGTCACCGTTCTGTCGAGCGTGACCAGCAACTTGACCTACCAAGACATTCCGTTGTCCACGGCTGCTGCAACTACCGTGTACAACCAGAGTGTTCTGTATGTGAAGATCAATACTGCTGTCACCAACGGAACCTGTGACATTACCGTTTATGGCGATATTGTGACTCTGTAATGCAAAACCTTGTCTATGTCACCAATAACAGCGATGTTGAGTTCAGCGATGGATACAACGGGGTTGTATACGACTTCAAGAAAGGCGCGACGCTGCAAGTGCCGGAAACGGTAGCACGTCACGTTTTTGGTTGGGGTGACACGGACAAGGCGCAGTATTTGGTTAGGCTTGGTTGGATCAGTAGCGAGTCGGATATTCCGAAAGGAATCGCGTTGCTCGACAAGTTCTTGATCTCAGCCGAGCCACCCAAGAAGAACGATGCTCCCCTCATCGTGGAAAGAGTACCCCTGCCCGCTTCGCGGCGGTCGGGGGGAAACGTCCGCGCAGTCGCCTAGGATGAATATCTATGGCGGCCACAACTACTCTGTCTAGCTACATAACGCAGACACGCCGTTTGCTCCATGATGCAAATGGCAATTTTTATTCCGACTCAGAACTTACCGACTACATCAATGAGGCGCGCAATCGTCTCATTCGTGACACTGGTGTGCTTCGCAGCTACCAAACATCAAGCGTCACAACCAATCAAGAATCTTATTCTTTGGGGTCTCTGTCTGGCGTTGACGCCAATACGATTGACATCCTGAACATCAACTTGATTTGGGGCAATACTCGTATCCCGCTGCGTTACTTGCCTTGGACTCAGTTCAATGCCGAACTGCGCTTCTGGCAGAATTATAATGGAAGGCCGATTGCGTTCTCAATGTACGGCCCCAGCACGTTCTACATTGCGCCTGTTCCAGATCAAGACTATGCGATTGAACTGGACACCATCATTGCTCCGACCACGCTCGTCAATGGAAGCGACGTTGATAGCATTGACAATTCGTATGTTTCGCCTGTGGCGTACTACGCAGCAAGCGTAGCAAAGTACAAAGAGCAGTCTTACGGCGAGTCAGAAATCTTCAAGCAGGAATACATCAAGAAAGTACAGAACGTCTTGGCTGGCAACATGACCCGCCGGATGCCAGACCCTTACAGCACTCCCTACTGACATGGCCTCGTCCCCTGAACAGAAAAAATCGTATCAGGTCGTCAAGAACTTTAAGGGGGTCAACACTAAGGCCAACCGTACAGCGATTGATGAGACTGAGTTTGCATGGCTAGAGAACGCCATGCCGGTTGGTTACGCCAACTTAAAAATCACACCAGGCCCAACCACGTTATCGGTCAATGCCGCCAACACTGTGACTCAGTTGTTTTCGTGCAGTCTGAACAACAAAGATTATTTGCTGGCGTTTCAATCCGATGGCCGTTGCGAGTACGTTGACGTAACCAGTTTTGGTTCTGTGTCCAAAGGCAACGTAGCCGTTGCTGGCACGTTCTCTAACTCCGGCGTTGACATTGCCCAATGGAAAAATACCAACGTCATCATCGGCGATCCGACTAAAGGTTTGTACAGTTGGGATGGCGCGAACCTAGTCAGCATTGGGGCTGTTGGAACAATCGCGCTTAGAAACAAAGGCACAGGATACACCAGCACCCCCGCTGTAGTGATTAGCGCACCCAACGACACAGGCGGCACTCAAGCCACGGCGGTTGCCACTTTATCGGGCAACACGGTAGGTAGCATCACAATTACAGAAGCTGGCACTGGATACACCTCACCGCCCACAGTCACAATTACAGGTGGTGGTGGCACTAACGCAAACGCAGTCGCTGCGTTGACAACATTTAAGACTGGCACTGTGAGTGTGTTGGTTACAAATGGCGGCACGGGGTACACCAATTCGTCGAACATTACCGTCACCATCTCTGGTGGTGGCGGCGCTAACGCAGCAGCTTCAGCCATTCTCAGCGGCAACCAAGTCAGCCAGATTGTGATGACCAACCCTGGCACTGGGTACACAAACAACGCCAACATTACGGTCACGATTGCTGGTGGCGGCGGTAGCAACGCAACGGCCAAGGCAATAATCAACACAGACAACGTGGCATCAGTGCAGACGTTTTCTGGTCGAACCTGGGTGGCTCAAGGGCGATCTGTTTCGTATTCCGCAGCGGGATCGTTCAGCGACTTTGTGTCCGTCTCGGCAGGAACGGTAACACTGACCGATAGCACTCTGCACAGCAACATCATCCAGTTGCTATCTGCTAACAATTTCTTGTACATCTTTGGCGACGACAGCATCAACGTCTTTTCTGATGTACGCGTGTCGTCTACCGGCAGTACACTGTTCACCAACACCAACGTCAGCGCGTCTGTTGGCACCAAGTTGGGATACGCCATATTCCCGTACTTCCGTTCAGTTCTGTTTATGAACCAATACGGTGTGTACGCGCTAGTTGGCTCGACCACCAGCAAGATTTCTGATCAGCTTGATGGCATATTTTCCAGTATTGATTTCAGCACTGCGACTGTTACGGCAGGGCAAGTGTTGCTAAACAACATCTTGTGTGCTGCGTTCAACATCAGGTACTACGACACTAATACTTCTGCGTATCGTTACATCCAGGCTGTGTTCTTTGAGAAAAAATGGTTCTTTACTAGCCAGGGCGATTCGCTCAAACTTATAACTTCTGTGCCGTCGTCTGGTCAAATTTACTTGGTCGGCACTGATGGCACCAACTTTTACCAGATGTATGGGAATAGCACTGCCGCTATTTCTAGCACGGTAAGTAGTGCTTTGATGTCTATGGGTGATCCCATACGTGACAAGCAAGCGTTGAAATTTGGAATTGAAGCAACCGCCACCAACTCGTCTGTTGTAACGGTCAGTACCACAGTTGACAGTGAGAAAGGCAGCAGCCCAGCGTACACGTTGTCTAGCGGTGTGAATTGGGTGAATAACAGCTTCACCATAATTCCGTGGGTGAACAACTCTAATGCAACGGTCTACTGGACTACATCCGGTTATACGTTGTTGAAATCAGATGCCCAACAATGGGGCAAGTATTTGGGTCTTACTATTAGCTCGTCCTCGCCAAACTTTGTGATCAACGGCATGGAATTTGAGCATGAATTGAGAGCGAGGTTTTAATGTCTGTTCCATACACTTTTGCTACTGCCACAACGTCGATTCCGTTGTCGCAATTGGATTCAAACTTTGCCACGGCTATCACGCTGGGCAATACGGCTATGTATTTGGGAAACACGACCACATCGGTTGGCAACCTTACTTTGGCTAATCCAACGCTGACCAACGTCACCATTTCAAGTGTTGGAACCACATTCCCCAATTCATTCTTAGCCAACAGCACCGCCACACTCGGCAACGCCACAATCACTCTTGGTGGCACGACCACTAGCGTAGGCAACCTTACCCTAACTAACGCCACTATCAGCAGCTTGGCTTCAGCCAACCTTGCTAACGCAACCAGTTTGTCTTTGACGACGGGCGTTACCGGCGTCTTGCCGATTGGCAATGGCGGCACTAATAGCACTGCAACACCTACCGCTGGCGGGGTTTTGTACGGTAATGGTACGTCTTACCTTGTGACATCTGTTGGCACTGCCGGTCAGGTGTTGCAATCAACTGGTAGCGGTGCTCCTGCTTGGGCAACTGTCTCTGGCACCGGCACCGTAACTAACGTAGCAATGACAGTGCCTACATTTTTGTCGGTTACAGGATCTCCAATCACGACTTCTGGAACATTGGCGGTTTCGTTGTCTGGAACCGCTTTGCCAATTTCTAGCGGAGGAACTAATGCAACTGCTACGCCTACTGCTGGTGCTGTTCCTTATGGTACGGGTACAGCTTATGCGTTTACCTCAGCCGGTACATCTGGGCAATCTTTGATTTCAAATGGTTCAAGTGCGCCAGCGTGGGGTTCCTCAATTGTGTTTGGAACTTCAGTTGCCTCAACATCAGGAACAAGCATTGACTTCACCAGCATCCCGTCGTGGGTGAAGCGTATTAGTGTGATGCTTTACGGGGTAAGTACATCTGGTACTTCGTTTGTCCAAATTCAACTTGGCACAAGTTCTGGCCCGACAACAAGTGGATATGTTGGAAACTGGTTCAATGCTGGCTCGTACACCAACATGGCAACAACAGGTTTTGTGGTTGCCTCAAATGCGTCAGGTGCAGCAGCATCAACAAGATATGCAATATATACATTTATAAACATTCAAGGAAATACTTGGGTAGCAAGCGGAACTCAGGCTGATACAGGTCAAACTACAAGTTCAGCATTGGCTGGTGCAGTTCCACTTGCGGCAACTCTTGACCGAGTCCGCATCACTACAGTCAACGGCACCGATACCTTTGATGCTGGCACCGTCAACATTTTATATGAGTAAATTATGAACAGAATTGAATTAAATGTTCAAACTGGCGAACAGCGTGTCGTTGAACTTACCGACGAAGAAATTGCTGCTTTGCCGCAAAACATCCCTCCAACTGCCAATGAAATTAGAGCAAAGAGGAACCGTCTGCTTTCTGAAACTGATTGGCTGGTCATTCGGTCAGTTGAAGAAGGTCAACCGTTGTCCGCAGAATGGGTTGCATACAGATCGGCTTTGCGTAATGTTCCAGAACAATCTGGGTTCCCTCAAGATGTTAACTGGCCAACTGTTCCGGCATAACTATGAACATGGACACGCTCAGCATCGTCAAATTTGGCGACAAAGACTCACTGGGCGAGTTTTTGTTTGAAAACGGCTTGCAACACAAGTTGTTCTACGAAACTTTCATGGATCAGGGTGTTGTGGTGCCTGCTTACCCCCTGATTGATGCCAATACAGACAACCTAGATGACTGGTTACAATCACATCAGGTAGAGCATCAAGCGTTTGCTGGCTTGCTTGGCTTGAACAATCCGTTCAATTTGTTGGACGTAGACTTCAACAAAGAGGAAGATTTCTACGATTGGGTTGCTAACCATTTGTACATACACGAACAAATTGCCGTATCTTTAGGGCTGTAACAATGACAATAGAATCATTTGAAAAAATCAAAGAGGCACAAGCGGCATCGTTGTATGCCCGCCAGCAAGGTTTGAACGCGGCCGAAACAAACGCTTTGCTTCAAATGATTAAGTCTGCGCCGATGGTCAGAGACCAGAACGGCTATATCCGGTCAAACATCACCCCTCAGTCTGGTTCAACCCCCGCTCAGAACAATGTTTTGGCTGTTCTGGTTCAGTATTTGGATGATGGATCATCGTTTGGCGCGCAGAACAGGATTGTGCAAGATGCTGGCGGTGGGGTGCCTATATTCGCCCAGTACGCAAAGGTTGCCGACTACCTTGCTCAACATCCTGGTGACATGGCTGGAGCGTCCAAGGTGGCAAAGAGCCTAGGCGTTGAGCACTACACGGAAATGCCGAAGATTGTTGAAGACTTGGCTACCTCTCAGCCTGGAGCCAAGCAAAAACTTCAACAAGTAAAGGACAACGCTGGTCTTGATCCCAAGATGGGCAACGTGGTGTACGCCGTCAACACGGTTGGCGATGGCCGAACTTTGACCACGGTATACCTGCACGCCCCTGATGGCAGCTATCAAGAGCTTGGCAACACCTATCACTCGGTCAATACAAAA
>Ga0209189_1001898_pt1 | contig 15134 bp, 16 predicted proteins | sample C_130820_EF_Meta_FD_187308 | JGI IMG/M metagenome (GOLD analysis project Ga0209189, IMG submission 187308) | Freshwater microbial communities from Lake Croche, Canada to study carbon cycling - C_130820_EF_MetaG (SPAdes) (version 3) | ecosystem: Environmental > Aquatic > Freshwater > Lake... | reverse complement strand
AACTGTTGCTGATCTGCGCCCTCCGGTCGAGGCTGCAGGCAGTTCTAAAGTAGATGGCAAGCAAATTTATGCAGCGAAGTGTGTGGCGTGTCATCAAGCAAACGGTAACGGTGTCGCTGGGGTATTTCCGCCACTGGCTGCTTCTGAATGGGTAACAGGGGATGAGAAGATTCTGACGCATATTTTGCTTCATGGTGTTAACGGTGAACTTGAAGTTAAGGGAGTTACTTATAAAGGCGCTATGCCTGCTTGGAAATCCTTGTCCGATGATGAGTTAGCCGCAGTTATGACTTATATACGAACTGATTGGGGCAATGCAGCTCCTCCCATCAAAGCCGCCACTGTGAAAGAACAAAGAGAAGCAACCAAAGATCAAGCAGGGCCTTATGATGGTGGAAAGGCACTGAAAGAGGGTTCGTAATAGAATAGGTCTGTGCAAAGCCCAGATTCTTCTCCCGCCACTTTAATACGAACTCTCGTTGCTACCGTAGTCATTTTGCTCTTTGGGATTTGGTTATTTCTGACGTCTACCTTTCAGGGGCAGGCTTTAACAACCGAGGCCCTCAGACAAGTCGAGCTAAACGAAAGCCCCAAAAAAATACCTGCCTTAGTTGTCATCGACTCCAGCAATCAAGAATCAGAAATCGCCAAGCTTTCAGGTGATAAGCGCGTGCTGATCGTTGACTTCATTTACACCCGCTGTCAAACCGTTTGCCTTTCTCTCGGGTCGGTTTTTCAGGTATTACAAACCAAGATTGTTGAGTTAGGGTTAGAAAATCAGATTGGCTTGGTGAGTATTAGTTTTGATCCAACCCATGATGATGCCCAGGCTTTACAACGCTATGAAAAGCGCCTACAAATGCAACCGAATATTTGGCGTGCTTATAGTTTAAAAAATCCAAATGATCGACAATCACTCCTAGATGCCTTTGGCATTATGGTAATTCCTGCACCTCTTGACGAGTTTGAGCATAATGCCGCCTTGCATATTATTCGAGGGGAATACCTCTTACGTATTTTTCCGTTAGATAGTGCTGAAGAGGCGCTCTTGCAAGCAGTAGCTCTCGGAAAATAACCATGCCTTTAAATCAATCTTTTTGGCAACGAATGAGTATTTTAGGCATATTGATTATTGCCATCGGACTATCTGTGCCACCGTTTCGGGCAATCATCGAACAGAGTATGTTCATGCAGATGGTGATTCAAATGCCACTCTTATTTATTGGCGGTGCATGCTTAAATACTTTTAGCATATCCAAAAAAATCTCTCAAAATATTGCTTCCTGGAATGTCTTCGGTTTGACGGGCTTTATGCTCGCGCAGACGATTCTGATTTATTGGATGTTACCCATTAGCATTGACCGAGCTGTGGTCATACCACTCGTCGATGTGGCAAAAGTCTTGACGTTGATGATTGCTGGATTTTTGGTGGGAGATGCTCTTCATAAGTCTCCAGCAGCGCTACAGCTCTTTTTTATTGGTTATTTTGTGGCGATGATGATTTGGTTAGGGATGTATTTTATTTATACGGATATGCGCTTGTGTAATGCGTATTCACTCAATTCACAATACTGGACAGGTTATGGCTTGTGCGCAATCAGTATCGCAACCGTAGCTTATTGGTCCTGGCGCGTCCTCAAAAAATGATGCTAAAAATACATTAATTATTAGACTTAGCTTTAGTATCGGAAGAATTATTTTGCAGAAGTTTTTTTAACCACTTCTTTTTTACTTTGACCTGATCATTTTTGGCCACAATTGGAGCTTTGTGATGACCAAAGTAGAGCTCAATTAAAGCAAGTCCAATCTCATGATCAAGATACTGGTGATGCATGGGGTCCCAGAATTCACCTTTAGCAGAATCAAAAAAAACCTCTCGGTTGTCATAGTTAAATGGACCTTGTAATTTCATTTGCGTTTTCATAGATTTCTCAAGTAAAAAGGAGTGAGAACCTAGACTATCTGTGTAATGTTAATTTTTCATGAATCCATCATGAAAGATATGTTGTGAGTGATATATTCGCATTAATTCCAAGGGTTGATGACATCTAAATTGAAGTGATCAAAATCTTTGGTATTGCGAGTTACCATGTCTAGCCCATATTGAATGGCTGTGGCTGCCAGAAGACTATCAATCGATGGTAAATGTCTACCTGCATCGAACATAAGTCTTCCCCAGCGATCTGCTACATGGTGATCAACTGGTAAAGTCCTTCCAGAGAAAAAAATAGGGAGATCAGTTTCAAGCCAATCAATCAGCTTCATTCTGTGTAAATCATCTTTCACACCTTGGGCGCCTTTACGAAGCTCTCCTAAAGTTAGAACACTAATAAATAATGATTCAACAGGTCTTTGAGAAATCCATTCAACTAAACCAAGATTAGGACTCTTTTTAAACAATTCCGATAAAACATTGGTATCAAGGAGGTAACTCAAAGTTCAATATCCCTAGTCAAACTTTGTTCACGTTCAATAGATAAATCATCCATTCCAAAGAAAGGTGAGTTCTTAATAAACTCATTTAAAGTTAATTGATTATTTGTTAAACGTTGATACATTGATTGCGAAATAACGACAGCAACTGATTGACCATGCATTGTAATTTTTTGTGGTCCATCCATTTGAGCGCTTTTTACTAATTCCGAAAGTTTTGCCTTAGCTTCTTGCATTTGCCATGTTCCCATAGATAATTTTCCTTAGTAAAATTCAGACTAGACTAGTCAGAATTATAGCAAGAATATGTGATGTATAAAATAACGAATCACATTACCTCTGTAAATGCATGAATATATCAGTAACTTAGCCTAAAAAAAACACCATTAAAAATAGGGGTTTAATGAATTGTTTGGCAGTTTTACTAAAAATGAGTTGCAAAGATTTTCATAAGAAATTCTTTACTGGTAGGTATGTACTGAAAAATCTCTAGAATTCAACCAGGGACCCTTTTCAAAAATGGGGGGTGCCGGGTGGGTGGGGGTCAGTTTTCAGGAAATTCGTATGGGGTACCCCTTAGAAAATTTGATAGAGTAATCTCATGGACTTTGATAGCTCAGACAATAGCGGCGCCCACTATTCTGGTAAGGTAAAAATCAAAACCTTCGAGGAGTTCCAGCTGGAACGATTAATAAAGGAAGGGAAGGTTATGCCAGCGTCGAAGCTGGCCGAAGTAAAGGCTAACGAGCTACAACGCATTAAGGAATTTGAAGAGGCAGCTCAAGAGGAGCGGCGGCAACGCAGAGTCATTTCTCGTGTAGCCCCTCAAAATTTAGATCCCCCATTAACCAGAGAGCGTTTTGAGGAGTAGTACTTGTGGGGAAACTTGTGGGGAAAAAGTAGAAAAGGGCCCGAAGGCCCTTAATCTACTTGACAAAATGGTGGAACCGGCGGGAATCGAACCCGCGTCCGCAAATCCTCTACATAAAGTTCTACATACTTAGTCATATCATTTGATTTAACTCAGGAAGCACGGACTGACACGTTATTCCAAAGCGATTCACTTAATTTTCGAACTATTTATCGTGACGCAAAATAGTCTTATCTCTTGTATATGACCCTGATGTAACTTGCGTTACCTGACCCAAGAGAGAATCAGTTCAGGGGCAACCGCAATTAAGCGGCTAGTGCGAAACGTTCGTCGTTTGCAGTTATTACATTCCCATTGATTTACGAGATAACGGGTCCTCGGTATGCCCTCCATGCTTCGCAATCCACGTCGAAACCAAGTCGGTCCCATAAAAGCTTTACATTAGATGGTCTACTATTTTAACTTTTATTGAATAAAAAGGATACTAGTAAGGTCTTTTGGCTCATAAACAATAAAATCAGCCTCCCAAGACTGTGGTGGTTGATGGTCTCCACAATACCCATAAGCCGCTGCAATGGTTTTCATACCAGCTGCTTTGCCAGCTTGAACGTCTCTTAAATCATCACCTATATAGACTGCACTTGACGCGTCTACCTGTTTTTGGGAAACCGCCAACAGAATCGGGGCAGGGTGAGGTTTAGCAAAAGGAGTGGTATCACCACTCACAATGGCATTAGTTCTTTGATCAAGCCCTAAGCTTTTGACTAACGGAATCGTAAAGCGCTCATGCTTGTTAGTCACAATTCCCCAAGGAACCTGATACTCATCTAATAAGTCCAGCAGTTCATTCATACTTGGAAAAAGATCAGTATGCACATGGATTGCTTGCTCATAATTACTTAGGAATTCTTCTTTGAGTGTCTCAAAACGAGGGTCCTCGACACCAACACCAAAAGCAGCATGAATCATTCCTCTAGCGCCAGAAGACGCTAAATGACGCATGACTTGCATGGGTAAGGGGGGCATTTGACGATCGATGAGCATCTTATTTGCCGCCGCTGCTAAATCAGGGGCTGTATCAGCTAGAGTGCCATCTAAATCAAAAAAAACACTGTTAAATTGTGGGCGCATGATTAAAGGGGCTTTTTAACAGCAAACATGTAATTAACATCCACATTGGGTCCTAAGGAATACTTATCAATGATGGGGTTGAAATGTAAGCCCATCATGTCTACAACCTCTAAGCCGGCCTCTCGAATAAATCCAGAAAGTTCAGACGGTTTAATGAATTTTGCATACTCATGGGTGCCGCGTGGTAACAATTTCAAGATGTATTCCGCGCCTATGATCGCCATGACGTAGGACTTAGGGTTGCGATTGAGAGTACTAAAGAAGAGGGTGGCTCCAGGTTTAGCTAATTTTGCACAGGACTGGACGATAGACCTGGGATCTGGCACATGTTCTAACATTTCCATGCAAGTAATGACATCAAATTGTGCCGGGTCTCGTGCTGCTAGGTCCTCAGAACTAATGAGCTCATATTCAACAGACAAATTGGTTTCCAGAGCATGTAATTTGGCAACTTGCAGGGCTTTTTTCGAGAGGTCAATGCCTTTAGCCTTTGCGCCTGAAGTGGCTAAGGACTCCGTCAAAATACCTCCACCACAACCAATATCCAGCACTTGTTGGTTTTCAAGAGAGCAGTGTTCTTTAATCCAATTCAACCGCAGAGGGTTGATCGCATGTAAAGGTTTAAATTCACTCGTCTTATCCCACCAGCGGCTTGCAAGCTCACTAAATTTATCAATTTCAGATTGGTCGATATTTTCTGTCGTCATAGGATTTAAAGGGATAGATTGGAATAGAAGTAATGATTATCCAATAAAAAAAGCCCGGTTGCCCGGGCTTTCTCATAAGCTAGGAGGCTTATTGTTTTTTCGTACCAACAACTTCGATTACTGAGCGGCGGTTTAATGCACGGCCAACTGCAGTCTTGTTGTCACCAACTGGCTCAGCAAATGCTTTACCTTCAGTGTAAACACGGCTTGCTTCGATACCATTTTTAGTCAAATATGCTTTAACAGCTTCAGCACGACGTAAAGATAACTTCTTGTTATAGTCTAAAGAACCAACGCTATCAGTGAAACCAACAACAATGATTACTTCAACAGTAACATCTTTGAGTTTTTGAACTAAACCATCTAACTTCTGAATACCTTCTGGCTTTAAAGTTGACTTATCAAAATCAAATAAAGCATCAGCTAATAATGTTACTTTTGAGCTTGTAGCTACCGGAGCTGCAGCAGGAACAACGGGAGCAGCAGCAGCCTTAGGAGCTGGCTTAATTGCGCCGTCACACTCTTGAGCGGCAGTTGCAGGAGTCCAGTTATTGTCTCTCCAGCAAAGTGTTGAATCAGCACCTGAACGAACGTAGGTAGTACCTACACCAGATGCCCAGTTATCCACGGTTGTTTGTTGTGCTTGTGCAAAACCAAAAGAAGCCATTAATGCAACAGCTACTAATAGTGAACGGTTTGATTTAGTCATTTTTTTTCCTCATTAAATCAGTGAATTAAGCTTGTCTCTTGAAAGAGTAATATTACTGAAATTATTATATCAACTTATTTATACAGTACAAGGGAAGTTGTCAATAGTGTTGTTATTGGGGTAAACATGAAATTACAAAGCCTTGCTTCTCACATGATAAAATAATGGGATGGAACAAGCCGCTAAAGAAACAATACCCGTATCACTAGAAGATGAAATGCGGCGGTCCTATTTGGACTACGCAATGAGCGTCATTGTAGGACGCGCACTCCCAGATGCTAGAGATGGTCTAAAACCCGTACATCGTAGGGTGCTTTTTGCTATGCATGAGCTCAATAACGACTGGAATAGGGCTTATAAAAAGTCTGCTCGTATTGTGGGTGACGTAATCGGTAAATATCACCCCCATGGCGATACAGCTGTTTATGACACGATAGTTCGGATGGCGCAGGACTTTTCCTTACGTTATATGTTGGTGGATGGTCAAGGTAACTTTGGATCTGTTGACGGTGATAATGCTGCCGCAATGCGATATACCGAAATTCGATTGGCAAAGATTGCCCATGAGTTACTGTCTGATATTGAGAAGGAAACCGTTGATTTTGGCCCAAACTACGATGGTAGTGAGCAAGAACCCTTAATTCTTCCAGCAAAAATCCCCAATTTGCTCATTAATGGCTCTTCCGGTATTGCTGTGGGTATGGCAACGAACATACCTCCACACAATATTGACGAAGTTATTAGCGCATGTATCTTTTTGTTGGAAAACCCAGAATGTGACATTGAAGAGCTCATTAATCTAGTTCCTGCCCCAGATTTTCCTACGGGAGGCACGATTTACGGTATTCAAGGCGTTCGCGAGGGCTATCGAACTGGTCGTGGACGGGTCATTATGCGTGCTAAAACGCATTTTGAAGATATGGAAAAAGGCCAGCGCCAATCAATTATCGTTGACGAATTGCCATATCAAGTCAACAAAAAGAACCTGCTAGAGCGTATTGCTGAGCTAGTGATTGAGAAAAAAGTTGAAGGTATCTCTGATATCCGCGATGAATCCGATAAATCAGGCATGCGGGTGGTTATCGAACTCAAACGCGGTGAAGTACCTGAGGTAGTGCTGAATAATTTGTATAAAAATACCCAATTACAAGATAATTTTGGTATGAATATGGTGGCTTTGGTTGATAACCAGCCTCGTTTACTCAATTTGAAACAATTATTAGAGTGTTTCTTACGTCATCGTCGTGAAGTCGTTACAAGAAGAACGCTATTTGAATTAAGAAAAGCCCGAGATCGTGGTCATGTCCTGGAAGGTTTGGCAGTTGCTTTAGCGAATATTGATGAATTTATCGCTTTAATCAAAGCTGCTCCAACACCGCCAGAGGCGAAAAAAGAGTTGCTGTTAAGAACATGGGACTCGAGTGTGGTGCGCGAAATGTTGACCCGCGCTGCAATGGAAACACAGGGCGGCACTGCAGCTTATCGCCCTGATCGTTTACCCGCTAACTTAGGTTTGCAGCCCGATGGTTTGTATCGTTTATCAGAAGATCAAGCTCAAGAAATTCTGCAAATGCGCTTACAGCGCTTGACAGGGCTTGAGCAAGACAAGATTGTCGATGAATATAAAGAAGTCATGGCAGAGATTTCTGATCTACTTGATTTGCTAGCTAGACCTGATCGTGTGACGGAAGTAATTCGTTCTGAGTTATTAGATTCGAAAAAAGAGTTTGGTCAAGAAGGTTCAGATAATGGGCGTCGTTCCATTATTGAGATGAATGCCACAGAACTCTTTACAGAAGATTTGATTACTCCGCAAGATCTCGTTGTTACTTTATCAAACACTGGCTATATGAAGAGTCAGCCTTTGACAGAGTACAAGGCGCAAAAACGTGGTGGTCGAGGTAAAGCTGCCACTACGACCAAAGATGAGGATTGGATCTCTACGTTATTTGTGGCTAATACCCACGATACCATCCTTTGCTTCTCTGATCGTGGACGTTTATATTGGTTAAAAGTGTGGGAAGTACCTGCGGGAAGTCGAACTTCTAGAGGTAAACCCATCATTAACATGTTCCCATTAGAGCCGAATGAAAAAATCACAACGATTTTGCCAATTAAAGGTTATGTAGAGAATCAATATGTCTTTATGGCAACACGTTTTGGGGTGGTTAAAAAATCTCGTTTAAGTGATTTCTCTAACCCACGTAAAGCTGGAATTATCGCAGTTGATTTAGATGATGGTGATATTTTGGTTGGTGCTGCCATTACGCATGGCAATGAAGATGTGATGTTATTTTCTGATGCAGGCAAAGCCGTACGCTTTGATGAAAACGATGTCAGACCCATGGGTAGAACTGCGCGCGGTGTGCGTGGTATGAATTTAGCGCCAGGGCAAGAAGTCATTGCGATGTTGGTTGCACCGAATGAAGCTGAAGCTGAGATTTTGGCGCAAGCTGGAACTTTACCAAGCGTATTAACTGCGACTGAAAACGGTTACGGTAAACGGACCTCTCTGTCTGAATATACCCGTCATGGACGTGGCACGAAAGGTATGATTGCAATTCAGACGACAGAGCGTAATGGTAAGTTAGTTGCCGCGTCATTGGTGATTGAAGTCGATCAGATCATGTTAATTACAACTGGCGGTATTTTAGTCAGAACAAGAGTTTCTGAGATTCGAGAGATGGGTCGTTCCACACAAGGTGTCACCCTCATTAATGTAGATTCAGGTACAGTGTTATCTGGATTGCAACGAATTGCAGAAAGTGAAGATGACGACATTGACGACGAAGATTCTGCTGGTGACGAAGTACCGACCGTTAGTGAATGATTTGATGATTCGCTAACACTCGCTGGGTGATATTTATGCCATTTCAACATCGTATTTACAACTTCGCACCAGGTCCTGCAACTCTTCCTGAAGAAGTGCTTGAAGCTGCTGGTAAAGATATGTTGTTATGGCAAGGCTTAGGTGCTGGTGTGATGGAGGTTAGTCACCGTAGTCCGGCTTTCATGAATTGCTATCAAGACGCCTTGCAAAATCTCATTGATTTAATGAAGATTCCTTCAAACTACAAAGTATTGTTTTTACAAGGTGGCGCAATAGGTCAAAATGCTGCGATACCGATGAATCTGATGAAGCTAGCCAAGTCGGGTCCTCAAGCAGATTTCATTGTTTCTGGTGTTTGGACCCAAAAATCGGTTGCAGAAGCCAGTAAATACGGCACTGCCCGCATAGCAGCGACTAGTAAAGACCAACATTTCCATTGTGTACCGGACAGGTCTACTTGGGATTTATCCCCAGATTCTGCGTATGTCCATATTTGCGATAACGAAACGGTTGGTGGAGTCGAGTTTTCTCAAACACCGGATGTTGGCAACACTCCTCTAGTGGCAGACATTTCTAGCAACATACTCTCTCGAGAGATTGACGTGAGTCGTTATGGTGTTTTGTTCGCCGGAGCGCAAAAGAACATTGGGCCAGCGGGTGTCACGATTGTGATTGTGCGAGAAGACCTGATTGGTCATGCCATGCCGATTACTCCAACGATTTGGGATTGGCAAGTTCAAGCAAACAATGATTCCATGATTAATACCCCAACCACATTTGCTATTTATATGGCAGGTGAAGTATTTAAATGGTTAAAAAAATCGGGTGGTGTTACCCAGATGGAAAAACTCAATCAACAAAAGTCACAGCTCTTATATGAAGTACTTGATCAGAGTTCTTTATACGAAGGACGTGTTCATAAAGATTCACGATCAAGGATGAATGTCACCTTTTATTTGCGAGATGAGTCCTTATTTGAGGCCTTCTTAAAGCAGGCGAGTGATGCCGGAATGACTGGTTTAAAAGGGCATAAGAGTGTTGGTGGTATGCGCGCAAGTATCTACAATGCCATGCCACTTGAGGGTGTGCAGTGCTTAGCGCAGTTTATGCGTGAATTCGAGAGGAGGGCGTAATGTCTGATGAAGCAAAACGTCTAGAACCATTACGTCAGAAAATTGATGAAGTGGATCGCAACCTGTTAGATTTACTTGCCAAGCGCGCGCAGCTTGCCTTAGAAGTAGGCCATGTTAAACAAGAATTTGGTTCAGTTGTATACCGGCCTGAGCGTGAACAACAAGTTTTAGATAAAGTCGCCACCAATAACCCAGGCCCTCTCAAGAGTGCAGGGGTGCAAGCTATTTGGCGCGAGATCATGTCAGCCTGTCGTGCTATCGAAGGTGATATGAAAATTGCTTATTTGGGACCTGCAGGAACATTTTCTGAAGCAGCAACCCTACAATTTTTTGGACACTCCGTAGAGTTGCAACCATTAGCCACCTTAGATCAAGTGTTTCGCTCAGTTGAGACAGGTCAGAGTCAGTATGGTGTAGTTCCTATTGAAAATTCCTCTGAAGGTGCCATCTCAAGAACCTTAGATTTATTACTAGAATCGTCCCTCTTCATTACCGGCGAGATATCAATACCGATTACGCACACCCTGATGAGTCAGTCTGGTCATTTAGAAGGCGTGACGCATGTTCTTGCCCATCCTCAAGCGCTAGCACAATGCCAACACTGGTTAACACAACATGCCCCAAGTTTGCATCGTGAAGCCATTAGTAGTAACGCTCAAGCAGCTGTTGATGCATCGAACAATCCTCAATATGCTGCTATTGCGAGTGCTACCGCTGCCAATACCTATGGCTTAAAAATCATCCAAGAGGGTATTCAGGATGATGCGCATAACCGCACCCGATTTGTAGTGATTGGTCATCATATGGCGAGTAAAACGAATAGCGATCAAACATCTTTGATTCTCTCAGTAAAAAATGAAGCAGGCGCTGTATATAAATTGCTTGAGCCATTTGCAACGCATGGTGTATCCATGACACGATTTGAGTCCAGACCTGCCAGAAAAGGCACTTGGGAATATCATTTTTATATTGATATAGAAGGACATCAAGAAGATGAGAATGTGTCTGCAGCCTTGCAGATATTAAAAAATATGACCGCTTTTTATAAATGTTTAGGATCTTATCCGAGAAGTCGCCACCAATGAATACAAAGAAAACAAGTCAATTTGGACTAGAGCAAGTCAAGAATATTGCGCCTTACGTTGGTGGAAGACCCATTAGTGAAGTAGCACGTCAATTTGGTTTAGTAGAAGACCAGATTGTGAAGTTGGCCTCGAACGAAAACCCCCTGGGTATCCCAGAGTCGGCAAAGGCAGCCATGATGGCGGTCATGCATGATTTAGGACGATATCCTGATTCCAATGGTTTTGAGCTCAAACAAGTCTTAGCTAAAAAGAATCAAGTTCCAGACAATTGGATTACCCTTGGCAATGGTAGTAATGACATTTTGGAACTTGCGACACGGTCTGTTGCGCAAATGGGTAGTGAAATTATTTTCTCCAAGCATGCGTTTGCCGTATATCCCCTAGCAACTCAAGCAGTGGGTGCAAAAGCGATTGTGATTGATCCCACGCCAGAAGATTTGGGCCATGACCTAGCTGCCATGCTCGCCGCCATTACAGAAAATACTAAACTTATATTTGTAGCGAACCCAAATAATCCAACCGGTAGTTTTATACCTGGTCAAAAGATTGAACAATTTCTCAGTCAAGTACCGAATCATATTGTTGTAGTTTTGGATGAAGCGTATAACGAATACCTCAAACCAGAACAACAATATGATGCCATCGCGATGGCACGAAAGTACCCTAACTTAATTGTGTCTCGTAGTTTTTCTAAAGCATATGGGTTGGCTGGATTGCGCTTAGGATATGCAGTATCTCAAGAAGAATTAACTGATTTAATGAATCGTATTCGTCAGCCTTTTAATGTTAACTCTTTAGCGCAAGCAGCAGCGATTGCCGCCTTTCAGGATACTGAATTTTTGGAGCGAGGTGCCAAGTTAAATCAAGAAGGGTACCAGCAACTAACGCAAGCATTCGAGCAACTGCAGTTGCACTATTTGCCATCCGCAGGTAATTTTATTCTTGTGCAAGTTGGCGACGATGATCAAGCAGGGACAAGGGTCAATCTCGAGTTACTCAAACAAGGTGTGATTGTTCGCCCAGTAGATAACTATGGATTGCCAAAATTTTTACGCGTATCCATCGGCTTGCCACAAGAAAATGCAGCATTCTTAGTAGCTCTCAAAAAAGCTCTTCACTCATAAATCACTGAGAGCCAGCTTTGAATACTTCCTCAACTGCTGCTATCTTTCCGACGGTCGGTATTGTTGGGGTGGGGCTCATTGGTGGTTCATTAGGCCTTGCCCTAAAAAAAGCTGGATTGACTAACAAGGTTCTTGGTGTTGGTAGAACAAAGTCTAATCTTGAAGTCGCCAAAGAACTTGGACAAATTGACGCGATCGTGGATTTACCAACACTTGCAAAAGAAAGCGATTTAATTATTCTTTGTGTTCCCGTTGCACAGACCAAAGAAGTCTTAACAGCAATCCAACCCCATTTAAATAAAGACAAACTCGTCATCGATGTCGGTAGTACGAAGATGGATGTTGTTGCTTGCGCTAAAGAAGTATTAGGAGAACAGCTTTCCCAGTTTATTCCTTGCCATCCGATTGCAGGTGGAGCACAGCATGGCGCGGTTGCGGCCAAAGTTGATTTATTTACCAATAAACAAATCATGATTTGTCCACTCCTTGAGAATCAACCCACCGATGTCCAGCGTATCCAAGATACTTGGCAGGCGATTGGGGCTCAGGTATATAAAATGTCTGCTCTAGAACATGATCATATTTTTGCAGCTGTTTCGCATTTGCCGCATGTTCTTTCTTATGCACTGATGTTACAGATTGCTAATGCAGAAGATGCACAAAAGAAATTTGTGCATGCAGGAGCTGGATTTCGGGACTTCACACGCATTGCAGGATCGAGTCCTGAAATGTGGACAGATATTTCACTAGCGAATAAAGATGCGATTCTCAAAGAGTTAGATGCCTATCTTTTAATTCTAGGCAGAATGAAAATTGCCATGCAAAATAACGATGCAGCAGCACTACAAAAAATGTTTCAAATTGCGAGCGACTCACGCAATGAGTGGCAAGGCTAATATGTCTTCCAAAGCCTTACTGATTTCCCCAACGGTATCTGCTAAAGGCGAGATTCAATTACCTGGATCGAAAAGTATTTCAAATCGCGTTTTACTCTTGAGTGCTTTAGCTAAAGGGACAACTACATTACAAGGTTTACTCGATGCAGATGATACCCGTGTCATGCGCGATGCTTTGGCTAAGTTGGGTGTGTCGATGAAGACTTACTCAAAAAATAATGAAGAGCTCATTGAAGTCACAGGACAAGATGGCAAGTTTGCGCAGATCAGCGCTGATTTATTTATGGGTAATGCTGGTACAGCCATTCGGCCCTTAACTGCGGCATTAGCCATTTTAGGTGGTGAATATCATCTGCACGGCGTACCTCGGATGCATGAAAGACCCATTGCCGATCTCGTAGAGGGTTTGCTGGGCATTGGTGCCAAAATTGACTATCTTGGTACAACTGGGTATCCCCCGATCCAAATTCATGCGGGACAAATACGCAGTGATCAAGTGGTTCAAGTTCGAGGTGATGTTTCGAGTCAATACTTAACCGCATTACTCATGGCGCTGCCATTACTTCGATCACCTAAGCCCATCAGAATAGAAGTGATTGGTGAGTTGATTTCCAAACCCTATATCGAGATCACAACCAACTTAATGGGTAAATTTGGCGTGCAGGTACATAACGATGCATGGCAAGTATTTACCATCCCCGCACATACCAACCTTGAGCATGGACCCTATACTGCTCCAGGAGCATTTAACGTAGAAGGTGATGCATCATCAGCTTCCTATTTTTTAGCCTTAGGAGCTTTGGGACAAGGACCAGTGATTGTTCGTGGTGCAGGGCGGGACAGCATCCAAGGAGATGTCGCATTTGCGCACGCTTTGTCCATGATGGGAGCAAACGTGACCCAAGGATCTGATTGGATTGAAGTTCGCGGAATCGGAACAGATGATGGGCTTTTACAGGGGATCGATTTAGACTGTACTGCAATCCCTGATGCGGCAATGACCCTAGCGGTTTTAGGCATGTTTGCCACAGGGAAGACTCGCTTAACAGGTATTGCAAGCTGGCGTGTCAAAGAGACTGACCGTATTGCAGCGATGGTTTATGAGTTAAGTAAATTTGGTGCAACAGTTACATCAGGCCAGGATTTTATTGAGATTCAAGCGCCACAAACATGGTTAACTCCAGAGGGTGGCGTTGATACTTATGATGATCACCGGATGGCGATGTGTTTTTCTTTAGCCTCGTTTGGTCCTAATGCTTTTTTCATCAATGACCCTGATTGCGTCTCCAAAACATTCCCGAAATATTTTGAGGTTTGGCGTCAATTAGTACAAACAAACCAAGCCACCATATGATTCCCGTTATTGCAATTGATGGGCCCACCGCATCTGGCAAAGGAACTGTAGCGCAAAAGGTTGCTGAGCGTTTAGGCTTTCATTATTTAGATAGTGGTGCTTTATACCGACTCGTAGGACTTGCAAGCCAACAAGCGGGTATTGAGTTTTCAGAACCACAGCGCTTACAAGAACTGTGCCTTGCAATGACGATTGAGTTTCGTGATGGTTGTATCTTTTTAGATAAAAAGGACGTAACTGAGGCGATTCGTACCGAAGAGATGGGTAAAAGAGCTTCTAGTGCTGGAGCTGTTCCTGAGGTGCGAGAAGCCTTAATTCAAGTCCAAAAAAGCTTTTTAAAGTCACCAGGACTAGTTGCTGATGGTCGAGATATGGGGTCAGTGATCTTTCCTCAGGCCCAATTAAAGGTATTTTTGACCGCAGATGCCCAAATTCGTGCACAAAGAAGATATAAACAATTGATTGCCAAAGGAATTTCTGCTAATATAGACATTCTCACCAAAGATTTGGTGGAACGTGATCTTCGAGATACTCAACGAGAAACCGCTCCACTGGTACAAAGTGTAGATGCTTTTTTATTAGACACAAGTGATCAAACCATCGAAGAGGCAGTTAATCGAATCCTTGGTTGGTATCAACAAGTCAAATAAATCAGTAAGTAGTTAATCAGTAAGTAGTTGTTTGGCCCCATCTTGAATCCTAGCGCGCCGATCAGGTTCTTAAAAGCGTTACAAGACGGGATAATTAACCTAACCCGTTGGCTTAGCCAACAGATAAAGTAAACATGTCTGAATCCTTTGCAGCTCTATTTGAAGAATCATTAGCCCGTTCGAATATGAAATCTGGGCAGGTCATATCCGC
>Ga0209189_1001894_pt1 | contig 15164 bp, 13 predicted proteins | sample C_130820_EF_Meta_FD_187308 | JGI IMG/M metagenome (GOLD analysis project Ga0209189, IMG submission 187308) | Freshwater microbial communities from Lake Croche, Canada to study carbon cycling - C_130820_EF_MetaG (SPAdes) (version 3) | ecosystem: Environmental > Aquatic > Freshwater > Lake... | reverse complement strand
TTTTAGGAGACTTTTTTTGGATTTAAAAGACGATCTAGGTTCAATAGTATCAAATAGATTTTGTAGTAATGATATATCATCTTCTATAAACTTTTTATCTGTTATAAACTTTTTATCTTTTATATCGTCTGTTGTAACTAACAAATCTTTCATACCTTTGACTTCCTCGTTTGTCAAATATATAAATTTTGATAGTGCAAATGAAGAAAAAAATCTAATCAAATATTTTTCCTCGGACAGATTTTTTAGAATCAATTCTTTTAATTGTTTGAGCGTTGGCATTCCATTATGATAGTCTTCTTTTGGAATCATCTGTAGATTAATATATATCGGATTAATGTATGCTGTTTTATTATTTAATGTTCCGTAATAAACAAATTTTTTAGCTTTTTGTGGTACAAATACAACTTCATCGCCATCATCATCAGATACAGGCATTTTACTTTCACTATCACTCTCACTGTCACTATCACTACTTCTGTAACTTTCACTGTCACTGTCACTATCACTATCACTATTACTTGTGTCAGAATCTGACGTGGTCCACCCTCCTTTTTCAAGTTTTTGTTTTTTATGTCCACTAGCAGCTACGCTAACACGAGGTGGTTCTTCTTCCACAGATTGAAGAAGTGGTGTTGCAGAAGCGTTTTTTTTAACTTGTGGAGAAGGTGATAATATTTTCGAAGGATTACCTGGAACAATAGTCGTATGTATAGAGTTCTCAAGCACTTTCTTTTTTTGATATGTATCAACAGGTTTCATTGTACATATACCAAAAACACCACGGTCTTGTTTTTCGAAAGAAGATGCTTGTCCACTACCTGTTATTTTTTCATCTTTTTTTAGATTCCAGTTATCAACATTTGCTCCCCATACATTTATATACTCATCTGAGGGATCACGAGTGACATTAAAAACACTCGTACCCTTATTTTTAAAAATTTGTCCAACATTTCCAAATGTGATGCGATCTCCATATTTTTCTATTAAATATTTGATATATTTATCTAAATTTTCTTGCATATCTAGATAGTCTTTCATACCTTGAGTTTTATATTTTTCGTTCACATCTTTTATATCTTTTACACTTTTATATTCTTCTTCCGTATCTGTAATCCACGAATTAATTGCAATTCCTGTTCCTAAATCGTGTAGTTTTCTTGATTTTTCATCTTTTGCAATAATAATATTAGTTTGTGGTCGGTTTTGTAATATCAAATCCAACTCATGAAAGCGTTTGCATTGATGATATAAGACGGCATTAAGAGGTGATAATTTTTCTATATCTGATTGGCTAAGATTCTTACTGCACCGACTAAAAATATCTTCTTCCACCGGACCTATTGTAAAACCTCCCTTTGTAAAACCTCCTGTTGGTGCGCCTTTCTTTGTCATATGCTCACTAGTTTTAGTATGCATCAGGGTTTTACTTACAACACTAGTTCTGGGGTTACTTGGAGAGGCTGATGATGCAGCATGTGAAATATTTCCGCTAGGTGTTGCCAATCTACTTTCTCCACCAGGTGTCTCTACTGTTTCTGTTAGATTATCTTCTGATATTCTAAATGTTCTTAAAATATTAGATGTACCGTAACATTCTTCACTAAAACGAATTTTATAGGGTTTTAATGGCTTCGTTAATGGCTTTTCTGGTGGACAATTATTTATTTTATATATTTTTCCATTACAATGCAATTCTACATAAATGCCTTTTTTACATAAAAAATACATTAAAAAAAACGGATTTTTATCCCTGTCTTTTATCATTATTTTATCAAAGTTTGGTATTACTCTATTCAAGCCATCTAAAAAAGCTTGAATTCGTTTCAACGGGTCAACAGGGTTCTTCAACGGGTCACTAATAAATTTAAAATCGTCAATTTTCTTAACAATTTTTTGTTTCAACGTGTACTTGTCCTCTCTCTTTCTTTCTCTTTCTTTCTCTCTCTTTAATTCCACTTTTGGGTTTTTATTAAAAATAAGGCTAAATAAAACTATTATAATTTCAAAAATATGTTTTGAAGGATATAATGTAATTTCAGATACAAAGGCCTTAAATTTTTCTTCAAATAGCTTACAGTCCTCTTGATATAAAACGGTTAATTCAGTAAAAAATGATTTATAATCAGAATTTCCATTTTTGTATGATGGATAGTCTATTAAAAATATATCCAAGTCTTCTAACTCAAGCGAACCGTCAAGAATGTGTTCGCGTTTTTTCTCTGACTTAGATATATCCAAAACATCCGGATTAGCTAAGGACTTTGGTTTTACAGCCTCCAAGCCAGATACAACCGAAACGTCCGGATTAGCTAAGGGACTGGGGTTTACATCCTCCAAGTCAGATACAACTTTTAGAACAGATTTAGATTCTTCTATATTAGATTTCTTTAAAAATTCATCAACTTTCTGTTTGATAGAGGATTTTTTATCTTCTAATTCTTTTAAAATTTGACGATGGGTTTTATCTTTTATAATAGATATTATCTTTGTAGATATTACGTCAAATAAAATTAATGTCTCAAAATCAATAATGTCTCCTCTGTCAAAATAATCATTAAAAAGTTTAAATAATTCTGATAAATATGATTGAAACTTTTCATTATCTTCACATTTTCCATATGCAGCTATGTGAGAAATTACGTTTTTAAGGATATTATCATATTCCTTTACATCAATATATGTAGAAATTATACTAGTTAAAGTGATTGGTAAGTTTTTTGATAATTTATCAAGAGTCTCTTTACCAATATTTCGAGTTCTACTATAGTATGTATCAAACAAATCTTCATAATGTTTATATGTTTTTTTTATAATATCCTCGTGCTTTTCATCACCATCAATTTTTAACTCGGCCTCTTTAGTAGGAGGGTGTGTAAAAAATTTTGATTTAATCTCATATAAAACTTTAGTCTTTGTTTTAGTCTTTGTTTTACTTTTTGTTTTACTCTTTGTTTTATTCTTTTTTTTAGTCTTAGTTTTACTCTTTGTTTTACTAAATTTGCGAATACTTTTGCTTTTTTTGTGTTTTAATTTTTTAAAAGCAGGTTTATAGCCAGCTTGAAGAATATGTATTAAATATAATACAAGGGTATCCAAAAATAATTGGTATGGTGTATAAACATTTTCTGGGTGTCTTGGATCTTGCTTACCATACATTGACGATTTTTCAAAAAAATCTCTTTTTGCACTAGTATAGTCTAGATCTAGGTCTAGGTCTAGCTCTAGCATATCTTTTTTTGAATGTTTATTTTTATAATCTCTATAAACATCTTCAAATGCTGTTTGGCCTTTAAAAACATTGTTTATTTCACGTATATAAAATTCTATAATATGTTGAATAAGTGGTGGTATATCCTCTGTAATAGTTTCTTTACCATTCAAAGGTGTTGTTAAAATATAATAAAAAAATTGTTTATCCTTCGTAGAGTCTGATCGAGCATCATATTTTTTTTCAGTTGTTTTAAATTTTAAATACCTATCATTTTTTAATCTGTGTATATAAGTTGGAATTGTACGTGAAGATTCTTCTGTATATATTGACTTTAAATTTAAATTTGTTTTTACAAGAACATCTGTGTCTGATTCTGTATCAGATTTATAAACATAAATGGCCTCTTTGCTCATTTATATAAAATACTTTTAAATTTTTTCCAACAATTTTTGTGCAATGTTAATATAATCTTCTGATACCAAAATAAGGTTGTACGCATATGTATTAATATACAATAAAGGTATACCTTCTTTCATAAAGTGCCCGCTAATATAGTTTACAATACCAATATGGTCGATACCTGGAATGTCTTCGTGGATATTAATTGCTGTATACTCTCTTGGGTCAAACACGATTGAATTTTGCTCAAATAGTGAATCATCGTTACCTCTATACTTGTACACTGTAATTTCAGGATCTGGCAAGCGAATATTGGTTTGGCACATAATATTACAGCTGTGGATGGGGTGAGTCAGTTTGTATATTTTTACTTTATCGGGCAAGACGGTGATAGATAAACGGGGCTGCATATGTTGTCCTTTTATTTTATTCAATTTAATTGTTAAATTGAATTAGGACGGAGCGGGGCGGGGATCAGCCCCCGCGCGGCTGTTTAGTCGTTTTTCTTGTAACACTTTGTAACACTTTCTTCGTAACACTTCGTAACACTTTCTTCGTAACACTTTGTCATATTTTAAAAGATGCTTTTTTGGTGCCGCTTTTTTTAAAAGGGGCTAAAAGCGGCTAAAAGGGGGCCTAGTATGGTCGTGTGATGCCTGCAGAGCACATTGCCGATGCGTACGGGTTCATTTGCGTGGCGTATGCGGTTTTAAACGTAGTTGCGCCATCACATTGGTACATTGTCTTGGGGTTAAGAGGATCGTGAGCGGGTGCATAACTGGCACCTCCAAAATTGCTCAACAATACTGTTTTTACAGGCGTAGGTGTATTCGAGAATGGCGCGCCATTTTTCAAGCCACAAAGATTACCTAATGGAACATATGACATTTATTAAATATATAAAATTTAAAAAAAAGATAATTAATTTAAAATGGACGATGATATCATTCCGAGAATTAAATTCATTGGCAAGATTCAAAAAGGCGAAAAAATGAATGTTAAACATATGCAAGTGCTTCCAGATAGCATTATCACTAAAATAATCCGAAGTTTTGTGCACACGGACACGCGTGCCAATACGTTTACGTTTATCAGTACATCTACCAAAAAAGGGTTTGATATTCTTGCAATGCATCTTGACAATAATCGTCAGTTTGATAGGACGCTTTGTCAAAACCTGATTGCCGATTTGCGCCAGTGCAAGGCAGGTATGCAAAATGTAAAGGACACGTATATCGAGGATTTGATGTTTTGTTGCAAGATGGACGCGTTGATGGAAGAGACGGAGGCGCGTATACACGATATCGAGTCAAAATATGCGTTTTTAAAGAACGCGATGCCAGCCGCTGCGATGGCGATGGCGATGGCAGAAGAGCCACGACCAATGTACGTGAAAGAAGTGAAAGAAGCGAAAGAAGCGAAAGAAGTGAAGGAAGCGAAAGAAGCGAAAGAAAAAGACAAACAAAAATAAATTTAGGGTATACTTCTACTTGGTTAAATTAAATAAAAATGAATTTAATAATTAAAAAATTCATTTTAATAAAAATGACAACAAAGGATTATTGTTATTCTATTTTGCTGAAGGATGTGAAAGACGTGAAAGACGGGAAGGATGTAAACCCGGATGTCATTCGAGATCATTTGGAAGCACTTTTTCGTAATAAAAAATTTAAAGACGATGCATTTGCGCCATCTGAAAAACTGCCTATTGATATAGGCGTTGCAACCCAATGGAAAACCAAAAAATCTGTATGTTTAGATATCAAAACGCGTGCCAAACCAGTGCGTGCACGCATCCAACGTCTTTTGCGCGCATTTGGAGACGCTGATCTTGTTATTAATGCCGATATGCGTCTGGTTAAACCGGTTGTTAATGCAGACGCTTGCGATTTTGATAGATTTAAACAAGCCAAGGGAGCTGTTAGATGGAATACACTTGAACACAATGGGCCTTATTTTAAGCACTTGTATGAGCCGTTGCCAGACCCACTGGGCGTGGGCATCATTTACGATGGACAAAAATACGCACTGTCACGAGCAGAAGAAGACGCTGCTTCTTTTTATGCCAAACGTATTATTACAGAAGAAAAAAGCGTTAAAAAGTATTTGGACAAAAAGGAGTTTAATGATAATTTTTTCAAGGATTTCAAGACGTATTTTACAGCAGATCATAAAAAGATTTTTAAAGATTTTAAAAAGTTTAATTTTACGCCACTTGTCAAACGTTTAAAAGAAATTAAAGAACAAAAAGAGGCAGAAAAACGCGAAAAACGTGAAGAAAAAGAGCGTTTAAAGAAGGAGAGGGAGAAAGCGAAAAAGGGTAAAAAGGGAGATAAAGCCGACGAGGAAGATCCGGCAAAGAAGCGCGAACGTATTGAAAAGCTTGAAAAGAAACTTAATTTTTCATTTGCATATGTCAATGGTGTTAAAAAAGATATTCGCAATTCGGCGGTTGAATTGCCTGGTCTTTATGTTGGGTCTGGCAATGTTATGACCAATAAAGGCAAAATAAAGCAACTGTACTATCCAAAAGATGTAACAATCAATGTAACAGACAAGAAAAGCGTTCCAGTGCCACCGGCAGGGCATAAATGGGGTGCTGTCGTACATGATAAAACTGCCAATTGGACGGCGCGATATACTGATAAAACAACAGGCAAAAACAAGTATATTTTGTTGGCCGAGACGGGCGATTTGCTTAAATTTGAAAAAGCGCGAAAATTAAATCATTTTATTGATGTGGTGGATAATCATATTGAGAGATTATTAAAAAGCAAATCGGTCAAAGATAATCAAATTGGGTGTGCCTTGTATCTTATAAAAGAATACGGGATTCGTGTAGGCAACGAATGCGAGGACGACCAATGCGATAGTGCTGAAAAGGTTGTGGGTGCAACGACATTGATGGTACAAAATGTGACGTGCAATATGGACCCGGATACAGGGCTTTATCATCTAGACTTGTCATTTAAAGGAAAAGATTCGGTCTCATATGATAATACATTGGATGTTAGCAAAAGTGTGTACGATCATATGGTAAAGTATACCAAAAAATCCAAAAAACCGGATGACAACGTGTTTGATGAAATTACGTCTGGTGATGTTAATAAATATTTAAAATCCATTGATAAGGATTTTTCAGCAAAGGTGTTTCGTACGCGATTGGCAAGCAGTATGATGTACGAGGGTTTAAAAGAGTTAGACATCGATGACGATGCGACGGAAGAGGAAAAAATTGCGGGGTTTAATGATGTAAATCGACGTGTGGCTATAAAACTAAATCACAAAAAAGGACTTACAGATGCGGCAAAAGAAAAACTAAAAAAAGATCAAGAAAAAATTAATGAATTAAAGAAGAAAATGAAGGCTGAAGACAATAAAACAAAAAAAGAAAAACTTAAAGCAGAAATAAAGAAAAAAGAAGCCGATTTAAGTGAACGTGACAAGTCAAAGGAGATTGCGCTGGATACGTCTAAAAAAAATTATATAGATCCGCGTATTGTGAAGGCGTGGGCTGAATATGTTAATTTGGGAGGATGCAATGACGAGGTAGAGGAAGAGGAGGAGGAAGAAGATGAGGAAGAAGAAAAAGTTATAAGACATTGTGTTGACAAGGTTTATACAAAGGCGCATATGAAACATTTTAGATGGGCTATTGAGGATACAGCATTTGATGAAGATTGGGATTATTCAGACACGCAATTAGATTGTATGGTTGGGGATGAATTACAACCTGATGCTGCCAATCCAGAAAAGAAACCCGAAAAGAAACCAGAAAAGAAAACTGAAAAGAAAACAGAAAAGAAAACTAAAAAAACTCCGGAGAAGGAAGAAAATATAAAGGAAAAGCTAAAGGGTTTAAAAAAAATAAATAAAGATTCATCGCATTTTGTGAAATGCGTAAATAAAATCTCAAAAGAGTTTGACGAAACTACATCTACTGTAGAACAAGAATTTGATAAGCTAAGAGAAATAGCAATTTAAAATTGAAATCGAAATTTAATAATTTAAAATTATTAAATGAAAACAATGGCGGATTTCCATTTATACGATTTTATAAGTAAAATTAAAAGAGATCATGTTATCACATTAACCACAGATCAGTATGAGCAGACAGAAGATGCATTTGTAGATGTAAACGTGAATTTGGAACTACTTTCACACTATACAAATTTTTTCAAAGAAAAGAACGGTTTATTTGAAGACAGTCTGTATTCTATTCCATTTTCTACCCATATTGTAGTTGAGATGTTTGAGCATATTCATACATTATTTACATCACTTCAGTATACAAATGAAAATTTATTTAAATTACTAAACGCCTTTGATTATTTTTGTATAGATGTAGAGTCTGTATATACTCACATATTTTCTAAAAATATTTATACAGATAAAATGCTTCAAATATGGGCAAAAGATGCTTTATCTACTCCATCCGAATTATCACTTAAATTTATCAATCAATTATATGACAAGCATTTTGATATATACAGTAATTTTTATCCCACACCTTCTAAAGAAATACTTCTTTTTATGTTGAAAAAAAAATGGAAAATAAAGCATATAGATAAGGAACAATTTCTTAAACGGTCTTCAATACTTGAAACGTGTTTATTTGATTTTATTATGCATTACATCAATAGACAAAGTAAAAATTGGGAAAGAGAGTATAAAGAAGAAAACAAAGAAGACAATAATAAAAAATTTGAATTAAGTGAAATTGAACAACGCGAACGCGATGTGGATTTTTTAGAATTATGGAAATATATTTATCCGTGCTTACTTTCTAAAGACGTGCTTTTAGCATTTTCAAATACACGATATGCAAAGTTGGTAATGGAGCAATTGCAACTACTTATTTATCAAAAATTATATATTTTTTCCAATGTCCCTACCATTGATGAAAGCCGTTTTTGTATTGAATCACCGCATTTATCTGTATCAGAACTAACAGAATTATCAATTGGAGATCAAATACAGGCAATGGATTGTAAACATAAATGGTATAATGCAACTGTAGTTGAGATTAATGAGACAGAACTAACAGTACATTTTCACGGATTTACAGACCGTTACAATGAAAGCATCAGGAAAACAGAGACATGGAGATTTTTAAATTTTTCAACATTATGCCTCAAGGGCATATGTCCTTGTAAAGAATGTATTACAAAGATTTTTGATCATAAAAATAATATTATTGTATTTTGAGTGGTTATAAAAAATTGTTATTGATTTTTATTTAATACGATAATAAATGGCAAGTAAACAGGCAAAAAATTTATCTAAATCATTTGCATTTGTATTACTTTTATGCTTATCGTTATTTGTAATGTATATTCTTTATACTAAAAAAAATTGCCCAACTTGTGATTGCAGAGGAGCATAAAAAGTGATCTATTCCTATTCCTTTTCCTTGTAATCATGTAGTATTTCATAGAGCATTTCATTTTGTTTTTTTTCATAGAGAATGCCTTCTGTATCAAAACAATACGATAATATATGATATATGGTATCATACAGAGTCATTTATTAATTTAAATTTATAAATTTAAATTAAATTAAACAGCACTCAAATTTCTAATAAGTCTAATATATCTTACAACATCTTTAATATTAACTCCCATTTCTTCATTTTCAATATATTCGGATATTACACTTTGTAATTGTTTATCTTTTTTACCTGTTGCTATAAAATAATAAGCAAGTATAAATGCCTTTGGATTTTTGTATTCAATTTTTTTAATGTTTTCTAATAAATTAGCGATAACAGATGGACGTATAGTTTGTTTAAAATTTTCATTAATATATTGATTAGCAATTTTACGAAATCGTTCTTCACCGGTTAGGTTTGCCATCATTTTGCGCTTATTTTTTGGATCTAAATCAAAACCAGCGGCTATGTCTAAATCGTTTGCTTCGCCTATATGTTCAAATTGTTTAAATGTAGGAACTTGGTCGTATTCGTCTTCAAGATAAGATTCATCACCGTCGTCGTTATCGCTATCACTATCACTTTTATCACCCTTTTTGTCACCCTTTTTGTTACCTTTTTTATCACCTTTTTCTTCCTCATCTTCTTCTTCATCGTCGTTGTCTTCATCATCTTCATCGTCGTCATCTTTATCACTATTTTTTTCACTTTCTTTATCATATTCAACCATTGTCATTTCATAAATATCAGAATCGTCATCAGAATCAGATTTGGACATTTTTATTTAATATAAAATATAACCTATTTAAAATTAAATATTATTATAAAAAAGAATATGGCATCCACAATTGATAATTCTTCCGTTTTAATCTTTAAAGCTATTACAACATTTATTAATGATTTGCATACAGAGTTTGGTGCAAAATACAAAAGCATTTCATTATACCATCGTTTGCTAGAAAAAACGGGCATTATGCATACAGGCCCTGTATTAAAACATATCGATTGTTTTCGCTCTTTTTTTGAAAAAAATAAGGAAGCAATGGAGACACAAGATATGAAAAAGTTTGTTGACCCCAAGATTAGTTACAGCGAACGTGTGTATGTAGATATGGAAAATGTATTGAGACATTCTGACAAGGAATCGGCATCAATTATTTGGAAGCATCTGTTAACCATTTGGGGTGTAATTGACCCGACAAGTCAGGCCAAACAAACGCTTCGTGATATGATGAAAAATGGAGAAGAAAATAAGGAAGCAAATTTTTTAAGTAATATTATCGAAAAAGTTGAACAATCTGTAGATCCTTCAAAGATGAATGCAGGCAATCCAATGGAAATGGTACAGGGATTAATGCAGTCTGGCGTGTTTAATGACTTGATTAGTGGAATGCAAGGAGGGCTTTCTGATGGCTCTTTAGATATGAACAAATTATTGGGAAGTGTACAGGGAATGATGACAAAGTTATCTCCTGATGGCCAAGTGCCACCCGAAATTTCAAATATGATGAGTATGATGGGGCCAATGCTGAGCAAAATGGGTGAAAAACGATAAGATAAGATAAAAATAACGATAAAAATAACGATAAAAATAACGATAAAAATAACGATAATATAAAAAGATAAAAATAACGATAATATAAAACAAAAATGTGTATACACATTTTTGTCAATAATAATTTATATAAAATAAATGGGGGCAAAACAATCAAATGTATTATACACAAATGATACCATTGTAATTAATAATAAAAAGTATACTGTTTTAAAAAAAAGCGGAGAAGGAACATACGGAAAAGTATATGCTGTAAAACGTAATTCCGATGGAATGAAATTTATTGTTAAAATAATTGTAAATGATCCATACGGTAAAAACGAACTTGATATTATGAAACTTTTATCGTATTACCCAAAATGCGCGCCATATATTGTTTGTTTAAATGAATCTGAAATTACCAAAGATTATATTTATCTATTGATGGAATACGAAATGGGCAGTGATATGTTTGATTATTTGTATAATTATGAAAAAACTGACTATCATACTCCTCCTCATAAAGACTTTGACACATTTAATAAATGGTTTCGCCAAGCTATTACGGGGTTGTGTTACATGCATAAACTTGGTGTAATTCATCGAGATATAAAGCCTAATAATATATTAATAGATCTAAAAAGAAATTTAAAATTTATTGATTTTGGTGTATCTGTACTGTATGAAAAAGGTAAACTTGTAAACACAAATGTAGGCACAGAATGCTTTACAGAACCCGAATTAAAAAATGGTTGTTTTTATACAGATATATATGCTCTTGGAATTACATTTACGCTTGTATTAAATCCGTATGTGTATGATAAGGAATTATGTGATACACTTGTGGTTTCCAAAGCAATTGATTCTATTCAATTTCCTGAAAAATACAAGTATTATAAACTGATTTTACACGAAATGACAAAAATCACCGAAAATCGACCAAGTGCACAAGAAATTCTTGACTATATTAATTCTGATGGGACAAAGCCGCTTGTGATTGAGGATTACAAAAATTGTTTAGACGTTGATGATGAAAAAGAGTTGGTATTAAAAGAAATTACTGGATTAAAAAAGAAAATTAAAAAAGATGAAAATAAAAAGAAAAATAAAAAGAAGAAATAAAATAAAAAGAAGAAAGAAAAGAAAGAAAAGAAAGAAAAGAAAAGAAATAAAAATAAAAATAAAAATAAAAATAAAAATAAAAATAAAAATAAAAATAAAAATAAATGATCAAAAAAGAGGATAAAAAAGTATATGCAGAAATTGAAAAAGATGTTATTTTATTACAGGAAAGTATGGCTATTTTGCATAATATGATTGAAACACAACAAGATCACCTTGATACAATAGAAGATATGATACACCATACCAAACAAGAATGCAAGCAAGGTAGCACGGATTTAGTTATTTCTACAGAAACACAACAAGAGACAAGTTATATAAACTATATTGCAGGAGGACTGTTTACACTTTTTATTTATATTTTGCTGTAAATAGGTTTGGCTTTTCAAAATAAATTTATTTTTATAAATTTATATTATCTACAGCTACTGGGTGCAACTTTTTGTATACCTTTTGGTGCCACTTTTGGGCTGTTTTTGGTGCCGCTTTTTCAAAAAAGCGGCTTAACGCCCGCTGCTTCCAAAGCCACCGCTTCCACGCTCGCTTTCACTTAATGCATGTGTATCATTTTCAAACACATCAACACGCACGTAAGGTTTTACTACCAACTGTGCAATGCGATCACCAGCATTAAAAACATACGGCTCATTGCCCAAATTAAAAAGAAGGACACCTACATTACCTCTGTAATCCTCATCAATGACACCTGCACCAATATGAATCCCATTTTTAAGGGCCAAGCCACTACGCGGTAAAATGTGCCCAAATGTCCCTTGTGGCAACTCGATGGCAATATCAAGTTTTACAAGCAGGCGTTGGCCTGGCTCAACTACGCCGCTGGTTGGCGTGTATAGATCAAGACCAGCGGCATAAGAAGAACCACGTTTTGGAATGATGGCAATAGTGGATAATTTTGAAACAATAAGAGTGGGAATTTGTTCTGACATCTTTAATACTTCTTTACTGGTTTAAATAAGTATTTAATAATTTTTTAGAAGTATAATAAAGAAAAAAATATAATATAAAATGGAAAAAATTGACAATTTTGTAATTTTTTTTAGTAAATCTATTGTTTTATTGAAAAAGTATAAGGAGACAAATCAAAAGAAATACACTCACATTTTTCAGAAACTAATGCAGGTTTTATTGAAACGTAAAAAATTTGCAATGGATCAAGATCTTTGGGAAGAGTTGTATTATTACAGCATTTATCTGTATTCATATGAAAAAAAGATACATTCTATTCCAGTCACATTTGTGACCAAACACAATGAAATTTTAGCATTTTATATGAAACAGCGTATTCATCGATTATCCTACACCATCTTGCGTTTTGACACACATAGCGATTTAAATGGCATCAAGCATTCTTTAAAACTGCCTCAGCTTTATAAACGTTATCTTGACACAAAAGATGTCTCCTGTATTGATAAGGCACAAAAAATCGTGTGGGATATTGGGGCGGCAAAAAGCGGTGTTTTATTAACAACAGGACTTAAGGATGTTGTATGGGGGATGCCGAAATGGATTCCTGAGCGTCAATGTGGAGTGCCGTTTTTTATAAAGAAAACTAAAACTCAGTATAAATTAGTCACAACAATGGTTGACGGATGTGACACGGATTTTTCATATAGTAAAAATAAATATGATGCAGAGACAAAAACGTATACAAAATTACAGACAGGCAAGTGGACTAAAAAAACAGTACAAAAAATCCGCGAGCAGATTGAAAAGAATGGCGATACATACATTCTTGATATTGATTTGGATTATTTTATATGCAATGGGTCAAAATCGACTCATTCATACAAGGAACTGTACAATGATTTACAATCACACGGAAGAACTGAAAAAATTATATTTAATCAGGACACTCCTCGAAATACATTAGAAAAAAGTTCACAGTTAACATATTACCAGCGCCAGCTTGATCGTGAAATTAAAAAAGTAAACCGACGTATTTATTTATTTTTAAAGTTATTAAAAGCAGTAAAATATAAACCGTGTTTGATTAGTATTTGTGATTCTACTAATATTTTATTTCAAGAGTGTACAGGATGTAATACGATTGGCAATGGATATGTACCGACGCATCTGGCATTGTATGTTCATCAGAAAATTGTAGATGGATTAAAAAATATACTTTAATAATAAAATGAATAATAATGAAACCATTATTAAATCATTTGGTACTATTTTAAACGATAATCGTCATGTTCGTTTACAAGCAAGTAAATACAATCAAATTCAGAAAAAAACAACAGAATTACAAACTTTTCCAACTGAACTTAATCCAATCAAGCAATGGGCTAATTTATTGCAATCTGTAAAAAACCAAGGCGCGTGTGGCTGTTGTTTTGCAATGGCCACAGCCGGTGCGCTTGGTGACCGGTTAACCATAATGACTCTTGCACAATTTGCAGTTGAATTATCTCCTTATCAAATGATAATGTGTCAGGATGCGATCAGTACAGAAACACGCGATCCTGAATATTTACAAGAAATCAATAATTTAGCTCATTCGGCTGGTGCGTGCAATGGTAACAGTTTATACAATGCAATGGATTTTATGTATACGTGTGGGTTAACAACAGAACGATGTGTCAATGAAGGAGAATTTGAAAAGTACAAGATTAAACATTTGGAGGACATTAAGGATGGCGACGAGGTGCCAATGTGTCAAGATGTGATTGGCAAAGATTATGATACGTGCTTGGATACAGAGACGGCGGCGCGTTTTTACAGAATTTGTGCCGGCTATAGCGTCGATTCACGACCAGAATCAATTAAACAAGAAATATATAAATGGGGTCCTGTTGCAAGTGGATTTATTGTATATGAAGATTTTATTCAATCGTATAATGGAACAACTATTTATATGGGCCCACCCTCCAATTCATCAAAGAAACTTGGAGGGCATTCTATCAAAATAATGGGATGGGGAACCGAAAATGGGGTAGACTATTGGTGGTGCTGTAATAGTTGGGGGGCAGGATGGGGCTTGAGTGGCTATTTCAAGATGAAAATTGGTATTATAGAATGTGAATTGGAAAAAAATGTGGTAGGGTTTATACCGGATTTGGTTGGATTTAAAAACAGTTATATTTTATACGATATTAAACTAGATCCAAAAGATGTGCTTTTGCGAAAAACATTTGGTGTTGATCAGGTAACAGGGTTTCGGTATACAGCCATTGACAAAATTAAAAAAGGCAAATTAAAAGGAAACTTGGATCAAGTGATTTGTAAGTATATTCCTGATTTTGAAAATATGATTGTGGGGGAAATGAGTCCAGAAGATGTTACAGCAGCTTATATAAAGCTTGCTCAATATCAAGGAAGCGATTCCAGTCTCAGTGGATTGTCTTTTTGGAACATATTATTTATATGCATAGGCGCTTTTTTATTGGGAGTATTTGCAAAGCGGCTTAATAAAAACAGAAAAGTGTCGAGGTTTTCATTAG
>Ga0209189_1001893_pt1 | contig 15164 bp, 13 predicted proteins | sample C_130820_EF_Meta_FD_187308 | JGI IMG/M metagenome (GOLD analysis project Ga0209189, IMG submission 187308) | Freshwater microbial communities from Lake Croche, Canada to study carbon cycling - C_130820_EF_MetaG (SPAdes) (version 3) | ecosystem: Environmental > Aquatic > Freshwater > Lake... | reverse complement strand
AATATTTTGAGGATTAGTGTATTTTAATACACTTTCAATTTCACCACGACTAGCACAATCAAAATTTACATTTGATAATGCTAAATTTTTTAAAATATTTTCTAAGGGTAAAGATTTAACAGCGTAATAAGGTTTTATGTTAGGTAATTCATTATGCCAAGTAGTAATTTGATTTTTTAAGTTAGAAAGGTTTACGTGGTAAACCGAAGAGTATGATTTTTGTGTAGCCTCAATTAATTTTTTCAGCGTTTATAATAAAGTAATTATAAAATAATATTTTTAAATGTTTTTTACTGGGTTTAGACTCTAAAGAGTCTACAGACAAAATTAAAAATCTTATTTTTAATTTTACTAATTTAAAACTTTGTTTTAAATTGACTTAATTAGAAAAAGTTGATAAATCTATTTATAGATTATCTTCCTTAACTATTAATAAATGAGCACCGAAACTAACTATATGACTGAAGGAATTAAAGTTATTAATTCAGATGGTTTAGAAGAAATAATTCAAATCCCATACAATTTAAATAATGTCCTCGTGAAAGAAGATGATATTATTAAAATTTTAAATAATTATAGTGTTAAAGTTGATAAAGTAAATCATATTAATTTTTTCGAAGAAGCTTTCACTCATAAATCTTATTGTAAGAAGGATATTTTTCCAGATGATATTCTAACCGCATCTAAAAAAGAATTAGGTAATCCTTCAGAATTGTTAGAATTGAGACCAAGAAGTTATGAGAGATTAGAATATTTTGGAGACAGAGTTATTAAGTTAACTGTTTCAATGTATCTATTTTATAGATATCCAGACCAAGACGAGGGCTTTATGACAAGATTACAAACTAAAATTGAAGATAAAACCAACTTGGCAATTATGTCAAAGGATATTGGTTTGGATAAGTTTTTTATTATTTCAAAGCAAATTGAATCAATGAATGGAAGAAATTTGGAAAAGATTCACGAAGATGTAATGGAAGCCTTTATGGGTGCTTTATTTCTAAGTAATGGGTTAGAGGTTTGTATTTTATTGTTTGTAAACTTATTGGAAACAGTTATTGATTATTCTGATAAATTATATCGTGATAATAATTACAAGGATAGATTACTAAGATATTATCACGAGAAAAAATGGAAATTTCCTAGTTATTGTATTATTCATTTTGAAGGTCCACCTCACAAGAGGACATTTATTATGGGAGTTGAAAAAGCAGATTCAAATCAAAAGGAACATTTTAAGGATAGATGTATTGGATTTGGAACTGGTAATTCAAAGAAGGAAGGAGAACAGGCTGCTGCTAAAATGGCATTAATTAATTATGGTGTATTAAAAGAAGACCAATATACTAAAGCAGATTTATATTATCCTCCTTGGAATCTACTGGCAAATTACGATGGTGAGACTCCTGTACTAACTAAGAATAAAGAAGAAGAAATAGATGATAACGTATCTGTTTATTCGAAAATGTCTGAAAAATCAATTACTTTATAAGTTTAAACGTAAAAAATAATTTATAAGTTTGGCTTAAAAAAAAGACAAATTATATTTTAATGACAACATTAGAAGTTAACACAAGTAAAAAGAATTTATTTACAGAGTTATTTTCTAAGGAAAATAGGTTACTTTTACACAAACACATAATAAATAAACTTAAATTATCAGATATTTCAAAAGAGAGTAAGAAAAATATTTTAAATATATTACAAAAAAATATGAAAGCTAATTATGATAAATTAAAAATAGATAGTAGTACTAATATTAAATCAATAAGTGATAAATTTAATAATGAGAGCATAGAGAAAACATTAAATGAATTAAATTTTCTTAGGTCTCTTATTGATAATTTTAATAAAGATAGTTTTGAAACAGAACCTGAACAAATAATTATGGCTAAATTATTTTCTAATAGTAATCACAGTTTAATTTATAAAGAAGTATTAAATATATTAAATTTGAATGATAAAAGTGATAATGTTAAAAGTAAAGTTTTAGAAGTTTTAAAGAAGAAAATGCAATTAATTTCATCTAAATTACAACCTAATATGATTAATCAAACAAATTTTGAATCTATATTAAATCAATTTAATAAAATGTCAATGAAAGAAACAGTAGATCAAGTAAGTAATCAGAAGAGTGGTATAATAGAACCTAATGCATCAAAACTAAAGTTTGAAAGAGATTTCAATTCAGTACCAAATCAAGGTAATAAATTGATGGATAGACCATTAGCTACAGCTGCTAATAAAAATTTAGAAAAGTTTCTCTATCCTCCTGGATTTGAAAGGGAAAGTAAAAATAGTATTCCTGATCCAAAATTTGATAAATTATTCAAACCAATTGTAGATAATGTAGATGATAATTATCAATTCAATAAATATCAACATGGTAGAGGAACAGAAGAATTTGGTAATAGTTTTGAAAAATTAATGAGTGAAAGAGATATGGAATCAGCAATACCAAGACGACCTGCAACTCCAGACTTTTTAAAATCAGTAAATACAAGTAGTAAGGGTCCACCTGAGTTTAAAACAGATTCTAAAAGACCAGAGGTTACAAGGAAAGGAGGTAAACCTAATTTTTCACAAAGCATTCCAGAAAGTGAATTAGATACTGGATTTTTAAGTGCAAATGATAATAATGATTTATATGATATTGATAATATTGATAAACCAGTAGAAAAACTGGAATTTGAAGAAGATTCAAGATCTTTTGAACAAAGATTAAAAAGTTTAGAAAGAGATAGAGGTTCAGTAAGTACTCAACTAGTTTCAATTAATAATGAACCTGATTCTATGGAAAATTTACAACCCAAGACTATTGAAGAAATTAAAAGAGAAAGAGATGAGAAAGAAAGACAAGAACAAGATGAGAAAGAAAGAGAATTAAGAGAAAAGTATAAAGAACAAGAATTTCAAAAATATGTACAGAGACAAAAAGAAGAAGAAAAAAAATTAAAAAAAAATGCAGTTTATTCTGATCATTTAAAATATTTAGAGAAAGATGATGATGATTCAGACGAATCTCCAAAACCAAAAGTAGATATGCAAAAAATTCATGATGCATTAAAAAGATTAGGAATAGAAAAACCTAATTTACCAGATGTTAATTTAAAAAAAATAAAAAAAGAGAATAAATTATTAAAGAAAAAATTAAATGAAACTAGTTCTTTTGATTTAGTTAAAAAAGAAATTGGTAGTGAATTTTCAAAGTTAAATGAAAAAGAATTAGAAATTAACAAAAAAGAAACTGAAATGAAAGTTCTACTAAAAAAATATAGTTATCTTTATGGATTAAAACATGTTCAAATGGATATTTCGCCTCAAACTCCAACTAGTAAATATGTTTTTAACTTTAACAGAATAGGTAATATTCACGGAATTAAATTAATGTCATATTCTATTCCAACACCAAGATATAATATAGAAGAAGATAAAAATAATATATTTAAAATTAAATCTAATGAAGAAACAATAGAGATTAAGTTAAATTCAGGAAAATATAAAATAGATGATTTATTAGGCGTGTTAAATAAAAAAAGTAATTTGAAATTTGATTTAAATTATGAAGAAAAGGTGGAAATTAAAGGTGAGAATGAATTTGAAATAATTCCAACACCATTAAGTATGGAAGTTTTAGGATTTACTGAAACTTCTAGTGAATTAGCTAATGAATATATTGCTAATAAAACTTGGGATTTAAGAGTAGAAGATAAAGTATATTTATTCATTAACAATGTGGAAGAATCTGTCCCTTTTGCAGTTTTGTACACTGGAAATCAAGCGATGCAACAATTTAAATTTGATGAACCAATTGAGTTAGATAATTTAGAAATTGAGTTTAAAGATTCTAAAGGAAGAGCATTTAACTTTTATGGATTAACTTATAGTATTAATGTTCAATTAGAATTAAGTGAATCAATGGAGACAAATCTCTAGTTCCTAAAGTAACTGAACAAAATTAAAATAAATTTAATTTCTCTAGTTCCTAAAGTAACTGTCCCTGCACTTATTCATTTCAGCATCTTTAGTTATATTATTTGTAATTTCATCAAAAGTTTCACCTCTAACTAATCTAATAATAAAATTCATAGAATATACACCACATTCAGTATTACTAAATTGATGTTGTTGACTATTATATTTAACATCAAAATCTTTTATACTAGCGCCCCCTTTTATAATATCATTAATTCTAGGATTCTTCTTATATTTATTTTTGTACATATATGTAAATATTTTATTAATAAATTTTTTTGTTCTTTTGTGAGGTTTTTTACCAAATGAATCAAAATAATAAATTTGATCTTTATCTAAATTTGCATATAAAGCAACCCAATGAGAACCAGATTTCCAACTTTCATCTAAATTAATTACCATACCAATTTTATTTTTACCTTCTTTATTTAATTCGTGAAAATCTAAATCCTTAATTCCTAAAATTTCTAATTCTAAGAAATCTGCAGGCACAGCTCCTAAAAATAAAAAATCTTTAAATTTTTCTTGATATTGGGAAACAACATTATTAATATCAGTAGTAGAAAGCCATTCTTTTTTATTATCAGGTCCTGTTGGTCTAAATGTATTATTTTCTATTTCTTCGTCGTTCATAGCTTTAACAAAATCTGTTCGTAACCAACAAGTTTGATCACTACAAGTATCTTTCATTCTATTTTCTAATTCTTTAACTAATGCTTCTTTATCATCACTAATTTTAATTTTACTAATTGGATTTTTAATATTATAACTTTCTGCAATTTTCTTTAATGATTTTAAGGTAAAACAAGATCCATCCTTATAAGTTTTGCTTGGAGCGCATTTTTCGTCCATTTAAATTTATATAGAAAAAAAAATATATAAATCTTTAAATTTCTTTTCTAGAATTATATATATAAAATGTCTTATGAAACAAAATACTTGAAATACAAAAGTAAATATTTAGAATTGAAAGCTAGATTAGCAGGTAATCAAATGGGCGGTGGAGCTAACAAAAAGAAAATAGAAACTGAAACTGAAACTACAATTCGCAGCGACGGTAACACTTTGAGTGAATCAATGGATAAATTATTTAAACAATTAGGAGGAGCAAGAGCAAAATCTAGAAGTGCAAGAAGTTCCAGAAAGGCTTCTAAAAAATCATCTAAGAAATCCAGAGGTTCTAGAAGAACTGAAATAGATGATTCTGATTTAGAAGAAGAAGACTATGATATTATGGATAAAATGTTAGAAGATGACGATGAAGATGATTTTTCATCTAGTGATTTGGATTGGTAAAAACTTTAAAAAATTACAAAATAATTATTTAAAAGATAATTATTTTATTAATTAATGATTACTATAAATGGTATTGAAGAATTAGAAGATTTCATTTGGGAAAGTTATGAGAATAAAAGAGTTACTGTAATTTATTTTGGTGCTATTTGGTGTGGTCCTTGTGAAAAATTAAAAGAAAGATTAAACTCAGATGAAGTTAAAGAAGAAATGACAAACTTAAGTATATGTTATATAGATATTGATGAAGAAGATAATGAAGAAATTAATATTAAATATGAGGTTAAATCATTGCCAACTCAGATATTTATTAGTTTACAAGGCGATCAGATTGTAGAGGATAAAAGAATTATAGGATATGATTGGATTAATTTCTTAACGACTTATCATAAGTTGAATAATAAGATGAGAGATGGTAAAGAAAAGGGATGGGAATGATACTATTCGAAAAAATTGATATTTAAATAAATTAATTCCAATTAATTTATTTAATCAATGGAAGAACCAATTAAAATCAAGAGTATTAACCTATTTTCATCTTGGGTATATAATCTGCCTAAAAACACTGATTGTACTATTTGTAGATGTAACTTAAATTTACCTAGTTTATATAATCAAGAAAAGGGTATTGATTCATTTGTAGTATCTGGTACCTGTAATCATTCTTTTCATTATGAATGTATTAAACCTTGGGTAGAGAAAAATCATTATTGTCCTATTTGTTTTTCCGAATGGCAATTCAATAAAAAGCCTATGGAAGATCCATATACAACTTTGGTTGATAAAATCATTATTAATAATGATGAGGCACTATCTATTATTAATGATGCTCAGAGTATTATTGATAAATATAAGAACAGCGGACAGTCTAATAAAGTTTCTGCAACTAGTAAAAAGAACTTGTTAAATATTGGTGGAATAAATAAAGATTGGGTAATTCATTATAATGAAGATACAAGTGGTATAAATAAAATTCCAGAAATTCCAAAATTGGGACCTACTGGTTTTAGTAAAAAAGAATTGTCAAAATCAGGAACCGGAACATCTGCACCTGCACCTTCAGTAACAGGACCATCGGGACCGGCAGGGCCACACATTTGTAATTGTGTAACTTGCACAGGTCCGTCAATAAATATAAATGAATACATAAATGAAAAAATAAAAAATAAATTTAAAACCATAAATATTGATTTATAAACATATAATATAATTATTTTATAATACTAATGAAAAAGTTTTACTTTAATTCTGAAGATAATGAAGTTGGATTAGATGAAGCTGGACGAGGTCCTTTAATTGGAAGAGTTTATGCTGCTGTTGTTAATTGGGGAGATACTGATATTAATCCCAATGTTAAAGATTCTAAAAAATTATCTGCTAAAAAGAGAGGAGTCGTTTTAAAATGGATTCAAGAAAATGTAGATGAGTGGGCTGTTGGTTTTGCGGAACCAGAAGAAATAGATAAAATAAATATCTTAGAAGCCACTAAATTAGCAATGGATAGAGCAATTAATAATTTAGATATTAAACCAACTCATTTATTAATTGATGGTGTTGGATGGGAAAAGAAATTTCCTGAGTATAAAGTACAATCAGTAGTAAAAGGTGATTCGTTATATTATTCAATTGCAGCTGCATCAATTATAGCTAAAGAATATCACGACCAGTATATTAAAAATATTTGTCTTGAAAATCCAGATTTAGATGAGAAATATGGATTATTAAGCAATATGGGATATGGAACAAAGAAACATATTGAAGGGATTCATAAATATGGGATGAGTAAATTCCATAGGAAAAGTTTCAAATTAAAATAAATTAACTTGTGAAATAAGGCAATCCTGATGTTTTTCTCATTGAATTAATTAATAATTGACTAGGTGTTGCTTTAGTTATTCTATATAAATCACCAGGAAGATCCATTTCAAAAAGTTTTGTTTGACTTAAATCAGAATTTAATTTATATTCTCCTAAATTAGGATGTTGTTGAACCCAATCTACTACGTGAGAAATAGAACTAGTATTTTCTTTAACTATTCTATAAGAACCCATATAACCAGAAGAACCTCCATCAGCATAAACTCCAGAACGATAAGTTGCAGTGTTTCCACTTACATCTATTTCAAATACAACACCTCGCGCTGGTGCACCGGTAAATGATTGATCATCGTAAGCTGATATCATTAAATTACCAGGGTTTAATGGAGGTATTAATGTTACCCATCTTGCATCGTGTTGAGCACTAGTTCCTGTATAGACAAAACCATTGTGAGTAGTATCATTAATTGTTAAATATTTAGTTAGTTCTGGATTTTTAGCTATAGGTTGTAGACTATTATTTGAATCAATTACCCAATCTAAATTCTTAGTTTTATAATTAAAACAAGCTATTGCAGATGCTTGTCTAAAACTTATTAGAATATCTCCTGTAACTGGATGAACATCTACTGAATTTGTGTGAAAATAATCTCCTCCAATGTAATTAAAATAATCTTCAGAATATAATTCAAATACTACATCTAAATTAGGTTTTTGTTCTTGAATATAAAATTCTGACAAACCTATATTATAACATATATGAATCATATTGTTTTTTCTATTACTAGGTAATTTAATTTCTAATGCCTCGTGTACATTCCAATTTGTTGCAGAATTATATCTAGAATCATTTGCTGGAAAAAAATTAGTTTCTTCTAATGTATCAATATTAATTACACTTCTGTTAATATGTGTATCGAAAATATCTGTTACTACTTTATTTGTATCATTACCTAAAAATAAAGAACAAATTTGAGGATTATTTGAATCTGTAGTTCCTCTACGATACCAAACAGGTATACCATTTTTATCATAAATATTCCAATAATACGCAACACCAACACCAAATGTATTAGCTGTAGGATAATATCCTGATATATATTTATTATTTAATATAGAACTATTTGGTATTGTCATATCATTACTAATTATTTTAATATAATAAGAACCAGATTTACTTTTTATTTTTATTAATTGATTAGTATAAGCATTTATTTCTACTGTATTTGTGAAATTCATACTAATAATATATAAATTTTTATCTATAACATCTGATATTATATAATCAGTTATACTAGTTGAAAAATTAGGATATAAACTAGTTTTAGCTGCAGGATTTATTATAGCTAAATCTTTTAATGCATCAGTTATACTAATTTCTATTTCATTTATTGGATTCCATACTTGACGCATATATCCATTAATATCAATATAACAAATATATTGTTCACCATTTACATTTTCACAATCATAAGCAGTATTTAATACTTGCGCATTACTAATTTGAATAGGCTTTCCAAAAACATTATTATGTACAATAACTTGTGATAATTTTTTATTTTTATCTATGTATGTTACATAAATTTTACTTTGAATATTTTGTAATTTAATTTCAAAAGCTTTAATTTTAGAATCTACTAATCTTAATGGAAAATTAGGATTTATTTTAGCATAATTAATAGTACCTTTATAAATACAAAATAAATAAAGCGTATTATTAATCTTAATTATTCTTGGATTTCTTTTTAATTTATTATCTATTTCTATTTTTTTTTGTGTATTTATTGAAATATTTTTAAAATTTTTTGCTCTTGGAAATACCATTGTGTACTCTATAATTTTATATTTATTATTACTAGTATATACTAAATATAACTTTTGATTAAACAAATAACCATCAAAATCAATTCCATCGTAATGAGATACTATTAAATTATATAAAATATCACCCGTTGATGTATCACAATTAATTTCGTAAATTGAATTTCCTATTGATAATAAAAATATAAAAGAATAGTTATCTCCAAATTTTTTTAACTTGAGATTTGTTACATTACTATTTATTGTTGCAAGTGGTATTGATTTATTAAAATTATCGTAAGAAGCAAATAAAGTATCTGATGATATGGCAAAAAGAAAATAATTAAACGAATTAGTGTTTGTTACAGATGAAACAATTTCAGTTATACCTGGTATATCTATATAAGAATTATACAACATTACAGGGTCTCTTCCATAATTAATTCTAATTTGTGAATTAAGTTTATCATAATAAAATATAAATAAATTAGGATTAGATGTAATAAAACCATTTACAATTACATTCACCGAAATAGTAGGAGCAAATTGAGATTTGACTCTTCCTAAATAATTAGTATTGCCATCTTTCATCATATCAAAAAAATTACGATTATATGTAATTATATTTTTAGTCATTATAATAGTTTCTAAAATATTTTTGTATATTTATTTTATTCAATCACTAAAATCAACATCTTCAGCTTTAATCTTACTAAAACTTTTCTTTTCCTCCGGAACATGAGTTGTTGTAATATCTTCTTCAAAAACTATTTCATTTTCATCTACTTCATGATATTTAATTTGAAATCCATTTGTACGATAATATTTCCTTCTAACATAACTCTGTCTAACAAAAGATTCAAGATCATCAGTGATATCAATCACTAGTGGTCTGACCGGACTGTTTGGGTCTCTGGTAATTCTTCCAATTGTTTGTTCAATCTCCCTTCTAGGTAAGGCCATCACCAAAGTATTTAATCCTTTAATATCCAAACCTTCTGATGCCATTTGAAATGTTCCAAAAATAACTTGACAATTTGCCGATTCATCTAATTTACTTTGTTTCATTCCTCCAACATAAAAACCACTAGTGGCTATTTCTCTTTCATCCAATCTTTTCTTTAACAGTTCTAAATGTTCTTTTCTTTCACTTAGTACAATAACTTTTCTATGTTCCTCTAACAATATTTCTTCAACAATATCAATAATAAATTTATTTCTCCTTCCTATAGTTACTATATTAGTTATAGTTCCAGGACGATTTACATCCATCCCACCTCTCATTTTCTTTTCAACAAATTTATCGTGCACTATTTTATATTTATAAATCTTGGTTAGCACAGTTGTATTTTCTTCTAATTCATTCTTAAACATAATTGGACCAAAATACCAATATAATACCTTGTCTAATTTATCACTTCTTTTAGGAGTTGCAGATAAAGCTAATGTTTTCTTAGCAGCAATCAATGGTAAAGCTCTAGAAAAATATTTAGATGGTGCGTGGTGAGCTTCATCAAAAATAACTAATCCAAAGTCTCTAAATATATCAGGGTCATATTTTTCTTTAGCAATTGATTGAATCATTCCTATAACAATATCTTTTCCATCAACATCCATAACATCTCTTTGAATAATGCCAACTTTGGCATCAGTGAATTGTTCAATTCGTTCTTTCCATTGATTTAAAAGAAAACCTTTATGGACTATAATTAAGGTTTTCACTTTGAAATACCCAGAAATGAATAAGGAAAGAACGGTTTTCCCGCCACCACATCCAAGACAGATGAGACCCCCATCATTCTTTTCCATATACGGCAAAACCACATCAGTAATCTTAGTCTGTTCCTCTCTGAGACTACCCTTAAAGGTAACATTAATTGGTTCTCCTTTTAATTCTTTATTTTCATCTGGTTTTCCAAACTTTTGTAAACCAAAGTATTTAGGAATAATTAAATAGTCTTCTGTTTCTCTAAAAACCTTGAAAGCTAAATTTTCTTCTTCTTTCTTTTTACCATAACTTACACCAAATTTCATTGGCTCAACAGTTAATTCGTTTCTAATATTATTAATTTCAGTAGGTGAAAATAACTTTTTAGTTAATAAATACCCATCTTTTGATAATATAGTTTTATGTTGCATTTGTTTTATTATTATATAATAAAACAAATAAATCTTTAAATTCTAATTTATTAAAAACATTTAAATTTTTTTATAATGTAATATATATTAATGGAACTATCCGATTTATCTGAAGAATTTAATAGAAAAGTTAATTCAGCAATGTCTGTTGTTGATAATAATAAAATAGCTAGTACTGTATTGTGTTTATTTTTAGTATTATATGCTTCTTTAGCAGCCCCTAAATTACCTAAATCAGTTACAGCAATCTTTAAAAACTTTTGGTTTAAATTGATTTTTATGTTTTTAATTGCATATATGGCAACTCACAATCCTGCTGTTGCAATTATCTCAGCAGTTGCTTTATTAATTACTTTACAAACATTACACGGTCAAGATACTGCAGACCAAGTTATTAACACTGTTAAAAATAGAGTAAATGAAAACTTTAAAAATTTTGCACCAGCAGGTAATTCAGAAGTTGAACCTGTAATGGATACAAGTGATTATGACCAAATTGGTGGTTACGCACCTTATGAAATTGATACTGCAATTGAATCAAAAAAAGTAAATTTACCAGAACCTAATATGACCATGACTATGCCTATGACTATGCCTATGACTATGCCTATGACTATGCCTATGACTATGCCTAAGTCTAGGTCCAAGTCTAGATCTAAGACTATGAAAAAATCTAAGTCTATGCTTCCTGATACAGATGACACAAATACTGTAACTGAAACAGATAAAGAACCAACAGTTCAACAACCAATTGAAACAGAAGAAATAACTCCAGATTTGCTTAATAATTTAACTGCTCAAATAAATCAATTATTTAATAATGAAATGAATCCAATTACTCCTGATAATGAAGATTCTGATAATGAAGATTCTGATAATGACGATTCTGATAACGATGAATCTGATAACGATGACTCTGATAAAGAAGACTTTACAAATGCAACTTGCAATTCTTGTAATATTTTAAAAGAAAACTTTCAAGATAGTAAATATATTACTGGTACTTGTGCTGACTCTTTTGAAAATTTACCTGGTTATGATAACGAGGAATATTCTTCCTTATAAATTTATTTTCTAGTTTAATTATATGATGAATAAAAAAGAATGGGAAAAAATTTATAAAGAAAAATGTACAAATTTTAATCAATTACCTAGTGTATTGCCTCCTGTTAAAAGAATTATTGTAATTGGAGATTTACATGGAGATTGGGTAATGACAATAAAATCATTAAAAATAGGTAAAGTTATTGATTCTAATAATAAATGGATTGGTGGCGAAACTATTGTAGTTCAAGTAGGTGACCAAATAGATAGATGTAGATTTTCAGGAGTAGCTTGTGATTTACCTAATACTACTAAAGATGATGAAGCGAGTGATATGAAAATATTAAATTTTTTTACTTCTTTACATCAAGAAGCTCAAAAAGTTGGCGGGGCAGTATACTCAATTATTGGTAATCACGAATTAATGAATGTTAAAGGAGATATGAGATATGTATCACACGATAATGTTAGAGATTTTGATAATTACGAAACAACTGAAGGAGAAATTATTAATGATGGTATGGAAGCCAGAAAATGGGCTTTTACACCAGGTAATCCAATTGCTAATTTTTTAGGATGCACTAGACAATTGTCAATAATTATTGGTTCTAACTTATTCGTTCACGCTGGAATAATACCTAAAATTGCTAAAAAGTATGGTATACAAGATATGAATCAAATTTTATCTTTATATTTATGGGATAAATTAAATAATAATGTTGATCATGATGAATTGTTAGATTCATCTGATTATTCTCCTTTATGGAATAGAGTTTTCGGTAGTAAAACAAAAAGTTCTCAAACTTGTGATTCTTTAATGTCTCCTTTAAAAGAAATTTATAAAGTCGATAGAATGTTTATTGGACATAATCCACAAACTGAATCTGGAATTACAAATACTTGTAATGGACGTGTTTGGTTAACTGATTATGGTGCATCTAATGCATTTAATGAATTTGATACTTTTTATTTAGAAAATAATACTAGGTCGGAAGTTAGAGAAGCACAAGTCTTAGAAATATTAGACGATGGTGCTAAAATTAACATATTGAAATAAATAATTAATTATTATTAATTATTTATACGTGACTTTTTAATTCAAGAATTTTTTGTATTTATCCATATCAGATTTAAACAAGTCATAGGCTTGTTTAGATACTTCTACAGAAGGAATAGTGGGTTTTCCATCAGCACCCATGTGTTTTTCTTTGATTTCCTTTTGAACAGCTGCAGCTACTTTACCAGGAGCGGGGCCATTAGGTACATTTAAATCTTTTGCAATTTTGTTTTTCAAATCCAAAAATGCTTGAAATCCATCATTAGCACCACCTTTCATTTTTCTGGATTTCTTGGATTTTTTAGAAGCTTTCTTGGATTTTTTAGAAGCTTTCTTGGATTTTTTAGAAGCTTTCTTGGATTTTTTAGAAGCTTTCTTAGAAGATTTCTTAGCTCCTCCAGTCATTTTTTTGCACATTTTGCTCATTTTTTTGCTCATCTTTTTACTGTTCTTTTTGCACATTTTGCTCATCTTTTTGCTCATCTTTTTAGAAGCTCTCTTAGAAGATCTCTTTTTAGCACCACCAGTCATTTTCTTGGAGCGTCTTTTAGAGGCTTTTTTGCTGGATTTCTTAGAGCGTCTTTTAGAAGCCTTTTTAGAAGCTCTCTTGGAAGATCTCTTTTTAGCACCACCAGTCATTTTCTTGGAGCGTCTTTTAGAGGCTTTTTTAGAGGCTTTTTTAGAGGCTTTTTTAGAGGTTTTTTTAGAGGCTCTCTTTTTACCACCACCAGTCATTTTCTTAGAGGATTTCTTGGAACGTCTTTTAGAGGCTTTTTTAGATTTCTTAGAAGCTCTTTTACTGGATCTCTTTTTACCACCACCAGTCATTTTCTTGGAACGTCTTTTAGAAGCTTTCTTACTGGCTTTTTTAGAAGCCTTTTTAGAGGATTTTTTAGAGGCTCTTCTTTTAGCTCCGCCATCTTGAGATATAGGCATCATAGGAAGACTATCTTCGGGTTTACCAAACATTAATTTACTTTATAAAATAATTTTTATAATTTTATTATAATATTTTTATAATAAAATAATTTTTATACATTAAAATTTTTACATTGCAGAAGTTAAAGAAATAGATGTGACGGATACGGAAGTAGTAGAAAGAGGATTATTGTGCCCGCCACCCATTTGAACAGATGTTTCAGATAGTAATCCATTTCCGCCCATTTGAACAGATGTTTCAGATAATAATCCGCCTCCCATTTGAACAGATGTTTCATTATTAGAGGAATTTGAAGTAGCAGATAAAATTTCATTTTTAGATAAAAATAAACTAGAATAATTATCACTGGAAGTTACAGACATATCATCTAAACCTCCACCTGATTGCATCATATTTTTGAGTCTATTTTCAATTTTATCAGTATCAGTAGTATTCAAATTAGATTCAGTAGTTAACATTGATAATAAGTTATTAATATCACTGCTATCATTAGAACCAGCATTGCCACCACCTCCTTGTTTTAAAAATATAGAAGACATATTTTTATTATTTTTGTAACTAGGTAAATTTAAATCACTGGTTAGTTCATTAAAAATTGTTGTAGTAAATGAATTGGACATATATATATATATTTAGAAAAGAAATAAAAAGTTTTATAATATTTTTTCTGATTAATATTAATAATAAATGTACATTAATAAAATAGATGAATTATTTGATAATATATTAAACAAATTAGATGATTATTTAATAAAGCATAAAACATTCCAAGACTTTAGTAAGGATACAAATTTTGTAAAATACCAAAACCAAATTTTAGAAACACTAAAAGATTTTATTGATAAAAATGTATCAAAGAAATATATTCTTGATTTATTAAAAAATGAATCATACTATGAATATGTTTTTGGTATCATTAAAAGATATTGTGCGTTTTATATTTATTTAGGTATTGCTTATCATTACAAAGGTGGTAGAGATTTGTTTATAACCAATATAATTGAATCAAGTAAAAATCAAAAAGATTCTATCTTTTCTATTCCCAATTTTTATAATTCTGAGAATAATTCAAAAATGATTACATTCTTTAATGATATC
>Ga0209189_1001891_pt1 | contig 15185 bp, 15 predicted proteins | sample C_130820_EF_Meta_FD_187308 | JGI IMG/M metagenome (GOLD analysis project Ga0209189, IMG submission 187308) | Freshwater microbial communities from Lake Croche, Canada to study carbon cycling - C_130820_EF_MetaG (SPAdes) (version 3) | ecosystem: Environmental > Aquatic > Freshwater > Lake... | reverse complement strand
TCTCGGTCACTCGGAAGAGTTTGGCAAGCTTTGCGCGTTTGTTTGCAGCCAACATGCAAGCTACATGACGGGGCAGAACTTGTTGCTGGACGGGGGCACCTTCCCCGGTACGTTTTAAATTTTTGTAAATGGAGAGCGAGATGGAAAAAAAAGTCGTGCGAGCCGTTCGTCTTGACCAGCTGGGTGGTCCTGAGGTCCTTCAACTCGTAAATGTCGAGCTTGGGCAGCCTGGGCCAGGTGAAGTACTGGTGCGCCATCATGCAGTTGGCCTGAATTACATCGACGTCTATGGCCGCATCGGCCTTTATGCGTTAAATCTGCCGTCGGGTCTCGGGCTCGAAGCCGCAGGTGTCGTTGAAGCCATCGGTGCCGGCGTGAGCCATGTTGCCGTTGGCGATCGGGTGGCTTATGCGGGCGGGCCGGTGGGTGCTTATGCCGAGGCCAGAATCATGCCGGCCAAGCCATTGGTCAAACTCCCGGACTCGATTTCGTTCGAGACCGGCGCCGCGATGATGCTCAAGGGCATGACGGTTCAGTACCTCCTGCGTCGAACCTTTCCTGTGCAGGCGGGCCAGACGATTTTGTTTCACGCCGCCGCTGGTGGCGTGGGTCTGATTGCTATGCAGTGGGCCCGTAAGCTCGGCGTGACGGTCATTGGTACGGTAGGCTCGGACGAGAAAGCCGAGTTGGCCAAAGCGCATGGTTGCGACCATGTCATCGTTTATAGCCGAGAGAACTTTGTTGAACGGACGAAAGAGTTGACCAATGGCCGCGGGGTCGATGTGGTGTACGACTCGATCGGTAAAGACACGTTTGACGGGTCACTCGACTGCCTAGTGAAGTTCGGCACGATGGTGAGCTTTGGTAACGCATCGGGTCCGGTTCCACCGATGCCGCTCACGAAACTCAAAGGACATCTCTTCCTGACGCGCCCGTCGCTGATGCCCTACACCGACACCCGTGAGGAACTCGACTCAACGGCTGGCGAGTTGTTTGAGCGGGTGAGTGCGGGGGATGTCCACATCCGGATCGATCAACGCCTGCCGCTGGCTGAAATTCAGCAGGCCCATATCGATCTCGAATCCCGTCGCACAACAGGCTCTACCGTATTGCTGCCCTGACCGACCGGCGTTTTACGTCTGTCGGGCGACTGCTCGGCGATCACGCCCTCGAACGTCTGCGGGGCGCTCATGTCGTGGTCGTTGGTCTCGGTGGAGTTGGATCTTGGGCGGCTGAAGCCCTGGCGCGCAGTGGCGTCGGTCGCCTGACCTTGATCGATCTCGACCACGTCGCCGAGTCCAACCTTAACCGTCAACTCCACGCCACCGTCTCGACGATAGGCCTCGCCAAGGTCGATGCCATGCGCGAGAGGATTCGCTCGATTGTCCCCGACTGTGCGGTCCAGACCGTCGATGCGTTTGTCACGCCAGAGTCCGTGACCGAACTCCTGCCCGCGGGATCCAATATTGTGATCGATGCAATTGACGCCCCCCGCGCAAAGGCCGCCATGATTCGGTGGGCGGCAGATTCAGCCTGTGCGATCGTGGTTTGCGGGGCTGCTGGCGGACGCAGAGACCCCTTGGCCCTAAGGCGCGTCGATCTCGCGGATGCCCGAGGTGATCGATTACTGGCGGCTGTCCGGAGTCGACTGCGGCGCGATTATGGGTTCCCTGCGCCAGGGCAGCGATTTGGCGTGACCGCCATCATGGCGGAGCAACACAACGTTCAGGTCAACCCTGTCGACGTGGGTCAAGGGGCGCCTTTGGCCTGCGCCGGATACGGTTCAATTGTGACGGTTACCGCCGTCATGGGGTTCGCCGCTGCGGCCGCCGCGATCGATCAACTGCTTCAGTGATAGGAGGTCACAAGTTCGACCTCCGCGCGAGACCCTAAAAAGACGGCGACGCGCTGATGCAGCCCGGTCGGTTCGATATCAAGGATTGCCCCGTGGCCGTCGGTTGCCATTCCGCCCGCCTGTTCAATCAGAAAGCTCATGGGGTTGGCTTCGTAGAGCAACCTTAACTTGCCGGGCTTGCCAGGTTCTCGGGCATCTCTTGGGTACATGAAAACGCCACCTCGGACCAGAATTCGATGGACATCGGCCACCATGGACGCCACCCAGCGGGTGTTGAAGTCTTTTCCCCGCGGCCCCGAGGCGCCCGCCAGGAGTTCGTCGACATATCGTTTGACCGGCGCTTCCCAGTGGCGGGCATTCGACGCATTGATCGCGTACTCACGGGTCTCTGAAGGAACCGACATCTGGGCTTCGGTCAGCCACCAGGTACCAGTCTCGCGCTCGAGGGTAAACGCAGCGACACCGTCGCCGACGCTTAACACAAGCATTGTGGACGGGCCATAGACCGCATAACCGGCCGCAATCTGACGCCGCCCGCATTGAAGAAAATCCTTTTCCGTGGCGACACGCTGGTCATGTTCCGGCATACGTAAAACCGAGAAGATTGTCCCGATCGACACATTGACATCGATGTTGCTGGATCCATCCAGGGGATCGAATAGCAACAGGTACTCACCTGTCGGATAGTGATTCGGAATGAAAAATGGATGGTCCATCTCTTCCGAGGCCATCGCCGCCAGGCTGCCGCCCCAGACATTCGCATCGAGAAGTGCATCGTTTGCAATGATGTCGAGTTTTTTCTGGTGCTCACCCTGGACGTTATCTGAACCAGCTTCGCCCAGCACATCGCTCAAAGCCCCCCGACCGACCGACTGGCTAATTTGGGTACAGGTCTGCGCCACGGTTTCAAGGAGCTGCTGCAGGGCGGTTGGCACCAGTCCCTTGCTGCGATGGATTTCAACCAGATGACGGGTGAGTGAGATGCGATTCATACCGGGGTCTCCTGTGAGGCTTCAGCGAGTGCTTTGCGGACAATCTCGAGGACGTCGGGCGACTCTGCTCGGTTTAGGACGGTTTGCAACGCGACTTGCATGCGTTGCTGCAGGTTTGGGGTGAACTTGCGCCAGCGATCGAGCGCACGCGCGAGTCGGGCTGCGATCTGGGGGTTGATGACATCAAGGGCCAGAACCTGTTCGATCCAGAATTGATAGCCTGCGCCATCGGCGCGGTGAAACTCCGCCAGATTGCCGTGGCAGAAACTCCCGATCAATGCGCGCACTCGGTTGGGGTTTCGGGCTGAATAGGCGGGATGCTGGATCAGCGTCCGCACCCGCTCGAGGACCGCAATGTCGCCGGTCTGATGATGCAACATGGCCTGATGGGCGAACCATTTGTCCATTGCCAACGGCTCATCCGACAGCAGATGCTGGAAGGCCTCGATTGCTGGTTCGCGGGCTGCCGCAGGTGCTCCCCCGAGCGCATGTAATGCACCCAGGCGGTCAGTCATGTTGTCGGCGTGCAAGAGCTGGTCGCTCGCCTGCGCCATCGCCTGGCACTCTCCAGCCAGAATGCGCATCCGGAGTGCCAGGTTGCGCAATGCGCGCCTGCTCGCAGAAACCGGGTCGGGTTGATACGCGCCAACGGGCGCTGTGGCCTGCCAAGCCCGGTCCCATTCGGCGCTGGCGTGTCGGGCCAGGTGCCGCTCGACCGCGTCGCGCGCGTCGCGCAGCGTAACGGGGTCAACCATCCCGATTTGTTCGGCAACATAGCCCTCCGACGGGAGCAAGAGCATCTGCGCCTTGAAGTCCGCGGCGAGATTGGTGTCGCTCAGGATCTCCCGCAGTACATTGACCAGGGCGTCAAGGGGCTTGGCCTCGCTGACCCGACTGAACTCCTGGCCGCTATCCAGAAGGCTGACAATCGCGGTAACAGCTAGCCGCTGCGCGGCTTCCCAGCGATTAAATGGATCGCTGTCGAATGCAATCAGGTGCACCAGATCCTGGGTTCGATAAGGGAAATCAAGAATGATTGGTGCTGAGAAGCCTCGACCCAGCGAGGGGACTGGTTCTGCGTGAATGCCATCAAAGGTGATTTCTTGTTCCGCCTGAGTCAGTTCGATTAGCTGCGTCCCAATCAGATCGGTTCCATCGGAACCGAGTAATCCGACGGCAATTGGAATGTGTAGTGGGCGATCCGGCGCCCCTGCCACACGACCCGCTACGGCGGGTAGCCATTGAGCAAGGTGTAGCGTGTAGCGCTTTGTGTTTGCATCCCAATGCCCGCGAGCAAATACGTGGGGTGTTCCAGCCGTTTCGTACCAGCGCCTGAATTGATCAAGGTCGCGGCCGTTGGCGTCCGCGATCGCGGCGACGAAGTCATCGCAGGCGACCGCCTGGCCATCATGGCGGGCGAAATAAAGGTCCATCCCGCTACGAAAACCCGCTTGTCCGACAAGGGTCTGTAGCATCCGGATGACTTCGGCGCCTTTTTCGTACACCGTGACGGTGTAGAAATTGTTGATTTCTTGATAGCTTTCTGGCCGGATGGGGTGGGCCATTGGGCCCGCGTCCTCTGCGAACTGCTGGCTTCGTAGGAAGCGCACATTGTCAATGCGCTGAACCGCACGTGCACTCGCGGCCATCGCATCTGAACTGGCGGACTCCGCCAATAAATCGGCTGAAAATTCCTGATCCCTGAAGACGGTCAGTCCCTCTTTGAGTGTCAATTGGAACCAGTCGCGGCACGTGATCCGGTTGCCGGTCCAATTGTGGAAGTACTCGTGTCCAACCACCGAGGTAATGTTGAAATAATCGTCGTCGGTTGCAATCCGGGGGTTTGCAAAAACGTAGCGCGTATTGAACAGGTTAAGGCCCTTGTTCTCCATGGCGCCCATGTTGAAATCGCCCACCGCAACAATCATGTAGCGATCTAGATCGAGTTCCAGTCCAAATCGCGTTTCGTCCCACCGGATCGCTTGCTTAAGCGACGCCATGGCGTGTGCAGTCTTATCGAGGTTGCCCGGTTCGACCCAAACCTGGAGCAATGCGTCGCGCCCCGATCGGCGTTGCCAGCGCTCTTCGTGAACCACGAGCCCGCCTGCCACCAAAGCGAACAAATAGCTTGGCTTTGGAAAAGGGTCTTCCCACCGCGCCCAGTGGTGCTTGTCACCCGGCTCGACGCCCTGGTCGATCAGGTTTCCGTTTGAGAGCAACACGGGAAACTGGGCGCGGTCGCCGCGCAGGGTGACCCGATAGCGGGCCATCACATCGGGGCGATCCGGGAAAAATGTGATCCGGCGGAATCCCTCCGCCTCACACTGGGTATAGAGCGATTGGCCGGATACATACAAACCGCTGAGGGCGGTATTTTGAGCGGGCGCAATCTCCACCACGGTTTTGAGTTGAAACTGGATGCCGAACCGGTCGTCGCAGTATTTGGCCAAGGTTTCTGGAGTTAACACCAGTGCGCCGTCTGGCGCGATCTCCCATTCGGCTGCGGACAACCGGTGCGTGTCGATTTCGACTTCAAGGAGTTTGGGCCCGTCGCCAGCAAATCGAAGGGGAATCCCTAGGGAGGCCAATCGCCTGACTGACATCGACGCCTCGACCCGGGTCGTCTCGCAGTCGAGATTAAATTCGAGGTCAACGGTGTCAACCGTGTAAGCCGGCGGCGCGTAGTCGGAACGTTGGATCGTGACTGGCTGATCGGTTCTCATGGGGAATTCGTCATTTTGGGACGCGAGGCTGCCACCAGTTTGGCTGCGCGGAGGCGTAACGACCACCTTGTTGCAGGCGGTTGGCTAACTCGAGCGCCGCGAGCCCGGGGGGTGAAGCGACCAACCAGATCCGATCGCCAACAATCGCGCGCACGGGCGTCAGCCCGTCGGATTCCAGTTGCAGCCTTGCGGCGTTGGTCTCGGTCGGGATTTTGAGTTCAACAAGAACCCCGCCTGGCAGCGCGCGCGGGGTTCCATTCAGTGCGGGGTTATCAAAAAAAAGGGGGGATCGTTGCGCCTGTGAAGGCTGGGTGGCTGCCTGGGGTGCTTGTTTAGGCTGAACGGTTCCGCCGCCACGCGTGGCGAACTCGGCCTCGCGAGTAGGATCAAGCCAAAGGCCGCGCGTTTGACGCCCATCGTGCCAGGAGGTGACCGGAGCAACGGTTGGCGGCTCGGCCCCGGCCGACGCAGCGCCACTGAATACGCTGAAGATAAGAACCCCCAGCATTTGAATGATCATTCCCAGATGAGGGCGCCGATACATGGGTGGCATTTTCATGATGGAACCGTCACTTGCCGTAAAGGGTGAGAGACCAGCTCGATAGGGCGCCGACATCCTGCGGACCCCGGTCCGAGACCTCGAGGGTCCAGGGCCCGAGTGCCTGATTTGCAGTCAGTGGCTCACCCAAGTGTCGGACGCTGCCAAAACGCCAATCGTTGTAGCCGACGCGGCAAGGATTGCTCGCATTCGGCACATTGCTGCCGCAAGCGCGCTCATTGGCCAGTTCACTCACGAGATTGTTGGGGCTGATAAGCCGAATGCGGAGGTCGCCGGCATAGGGGTGATTGGAAGTGAAGTGAACTTCGACGAACTCAAGGTTGGTGATTCCACAATTTGGAGTCGACATAAAGTCTGTAACGGCACTCCCCGGGACGCCAAAGCTGGGACTGTCGGGTATCTGGACGCCAGGGGAACGTATGAAGGGACCGCAGACCTTTTGTTCTGCGCTCCCACCGACCGACACCCAAGTCCTCGCGGCGCGGACTGCAGCATCGGCGTCAGCGACACCAAAGCCATACCGATGATTGAATCGAGTCCCACCGGCCGTTATCCAGCCGGGATCAGCAGGATGATTCTGTCGCGCCGTGGTTGCCAGGATGCGCTGAACATCGCGCCAGGTGAGGTTCGGGTTGGCCGCTAGCATCAAGGCGGCAGTCCCAGCGATCATTGGGGCACTGGCCGACGTTCCCGAAAAATCTGTCCGGTAATTGCCAAGGATTGCCGTCGTGACAATGCCTTCGTTGCGACCCTGACCAGGCGCGCAGACGACCAAATTCGCCCCCTTCTCGGCGTAGGTCGGCGCGATGCCGCGGTCGTCGACGGAACAAACTGCAATCACGCCACGCTTGTTGGCGTAACCATCCAGATTGGAATCATCGGCAATCGTGGCAGCAATGAATCCGCTCGCGCTTCGAACATCGATCCGGCCACCATTGCCGCCTGGAAAGACGAAGATGGCGCCGCGCCCCGAGCGGGCAGATCGGAGGCCTTCGTCGATTGCCTGTTCCCAAATTCGCGGCGCGGGTTCGGGTCTGCCTTCATCGGGAGAGCCCCAACTGTTATGCCAGATTTGGTTATTCTTGCCTCGCGTCATTGCGTCGGCCAAGGACGCATCATCATTGGCGGAAAGGGCGTTATAGGCAACCATTGAGGCCTGGGGAGCAACCCCTGCGCCGCCGACGCCGTTGCCATCGCGCGCGACTGCAATCCCTGCGACTGAGGTGCCGTGGGTGTCTTGGTTGGTGCATGGCAATGGCCAGACCGAGTTCGCCAGGAGGTAGTTGTAGCTCTCATTGGCAATCACGTTTGGAGCCAAGTCCGGGTGAGTAATGTCGATCCCGTCGTCGGTAACCGCGATCCGGACACCGGCACCCCGGCTGGTTGGCCAGGCAAGGGTTGCACGCAGGTCCTCGCCTGACGTCCCACCGCTCTGGCCAGTGTTGTTGAGATGCCATTGCTGCACCAGGAGTGGGTCGGTGCCGGTCCCTGGGGCTGCGCTGGGCACCTGGAAACTCAGGAGGCAATTCGCTGCGGTGCGCACCCTGCCGCTGGCGTCCGGCTGGCCGATTCCGCTCAGGGGTTCGGAGCTTGGCCCTCCGCCCGCACCGGAGGTCCCGCTGCTACCCGAGGTGGAACCGCCACCGCCGCAACCTGCACAGGTCAGTGCAAGGCTCAGAGCCAGAGCCGCGAATATTCGAAGGGGCTGGAAGATTGACAGGGGCATCCGCAAAGACATTTGGAAAAGAAATCGATAAACCGACCGTCCTATTTTGACCCGTCTGCGTGAGCGCATGGTGACGAAAGAGCGCTAATTTTTAGTTTCATTGCAGGACTGTTCGATGCTGAAGATGAAGAAGCACACGCTTTCTGTGCCCTTGCCTTTTCTGTCTTCTCCGTCTTTTCCGCCCTCTCCGCCTTCTCTTCTGGAGTCCACCCATGAATTTGCTACTTCGCCGCGATCCCTACACGCTCATTGACGAGATGTTTGATGCGTTTTCCAATCGAGCCATGCTGGGCTCGCCCGCTCGATTGGCAGATGGCGCAGCGCTTACACGTGCGCGCCTTGACGTCATTGAGCGCGGTGATGCCTACGAAATCAAGATCGACATGCCCGGCGTCAAAAAAGGCGATATTCAGATTGATCTGAATGACAACCATGTTTCGATTTCGGCCGCCTGCAAGCAAGAGCGCGAAATCAAAGACGATGAGCGCGCGATCTACACCGAGCGCCAGACCGCTCAGTACGCACGCAGTTTCGATTTGCCCCAACCCGTTGTCGAAGACAAGGCCGATGCCATGTTTGAAGATGGCGTTTTGACCTTGAGGTTACCGAAGAAAAAGGCGCAGCAGGGCAAGCGGCTGGCCATTCGCTAGTCCATTCGCTAGTCCACTCGCCAGTCAATTCGCTGGCGATCAAACTATTTGATTCGGGAGCTTTCCCTCATGTTTACTCGGATTCTTGTTCCCACGGACGGTTCTGATCTGGCAAATCAATCCGCTGCCAATGCCATTCAAATGGCCAAAGCGCTGTCTGCCACCGTTGTCGCAGTCTCGATCCTGCAACCGCTCGCTTCGATTCCGTTTTACGAAGGGGTGGGCATCGTGGGCGCGGGAGCCGATGATTTGATGACGGCGCAGGCACGCAAGCGCGCCGATCAGGCTGTTGAAGCAATCGGTGCTGTCGCTCGTGGGGCGGATGTTCAATGCGAACTTCGCGTACGCGAGTCCGATTCAATTGTTCACGGAATTGTCGAAGCGGCCAAGGAATACCGCTGTACTTTGATATTTATCGGTAGCCATGGTCGCCGTGGGCTGACCGGTTTGTTGATGGGCAGTGTGACGCGTTCGGTTCTGGCAGATGCTCATTTGCCGGTTCTTGTGTGGCGATCCTAATCAGACCACTCCCGTCAAGCCCAGGATGGCGCCCGCAGCTAATAACCAGAGCGGATTGGGGTTATGTCGAATAGTTACTAACAGGGCCAAAGCAGCAAGCAGGTAAGAGGTGGTGGCCGAGGTCCCGGTCTCGCTCGCACCTCGAGCCAGCAACAGGCTGCTCGCGGCAACAAGGCCAACGGTCACGGGGACGAGCCCTTGTTGAATGTTGCGAGCCCATGGTGCCTCGGCAACGCGGTCTCTTAGCGTCGCAACGCCCCCAGCCAATAGCGCCGAGGGCAGGCAGATCGCGCTCAGACTAACAATCGCCCCCGGTATGCCAGCGACTTGCCATCCGATCGCAGCCACGATCAGTACGTTCGGTCCTGGAGCGCCCTGAGTGATGGCAAACAAGGTCGTGAACTGGGCATCGGTCATCCAGTGGTAGGTTTCGACGACCAGTCGATGCATCTCAGGCAGTAAGGGGTTGATGCCGCCGACAGCCATTAGCGAGAGCCTGGCAAATACCGTGGCCAGTTCCGCAAGCAGGTTGTTATCCACGTTGTCTGAACGCCAGGAAAATTCCTAGCCCACCGCAAATTAGCAAGGTCGGGAGCAGGTGCCAGCCCAGGACTGTGATTCCCACGATGCTCATCATCACCAGACTGAGTTTGGGAATCCATCGCGTTGCATCGCCTTGGATCAGGGGTTGCGCCATTCGCCAGGCCATCGCGCCCACCAAGCCGGCGGCGACGGCGGCGATGCCGTGCAGTGCCGCAGTGATTTGGGGCACATCGGTGCTTTTTGCGTAAATCGCAAGCAGGCTCAGGAGAATGACCGTCGGCATTGCCAGGATCGCCGTAAATGAGGCGATCGCGCCGGGGATTCCCGCAAACCGCAGTCCAATTGCGACGCTAAGATTGACGATATTCGGTCCTGGCAGCAGCTGGGCGATCGCCAAATCCTGGCTAAACGCCTCTTCAGAAAGCCAGCGCCTCCGCTCGACAAGAGCCCTGCGGGCAATCGGTAGTACGCCACCAAATCCGGTGATCCCGATCTGCAGGAAGCCAAGGAATAGCTGACCGATCGTCGGTGGGGAGAGTTTCATTGAGGGCTGGGATCCGAGGAGCGGTTGGATCCGGAATGACGTAGCATTAGGAGTTGTGAAATATTCCTCTAAAACCCGCCCATCCGTCGAATTCAAAGGATTCGAAACACCCGCGTTGCGTGCGGTGCTTCGAGAGGCCTCTGCGTCGACGTTGAAGGAAACGCTGGAGAGGATGTGCCTGCAGCAGCCTGATTTTTTTGGCTGGCAGCCGGTCGTGATTGACCTGACACGGCTCGGCGATGACTCTGAAAATCTGGATTGGCCTGCGATTTTGAATGCCTTTCGCTCGGCGCAACTGCATCCCGTCGCTGTTTGCGGCGCGCCAGAGTCATTCCGAGAGAACGCCGATGCGCTTTGCCTCGGATTGGCCGATCTCCCAGATCCAGCACCCTATTTGAGCAGGACCCCAGGCGATGCGCCGGCCCCTCAGTCGGCTGAGACTTCGGCCTCGGCCTCGTCCTCGGCCTCGTCCTCCCCCGCCTCTCGACCGCCAGCGCCTCCGCCAGAGCAATCACTGAAGCCAGCCCAACCGCCCGAGTCGCCTCCGCTGGATGCGATGATCATCGATCGTCCGATCCGGTCAGGCCAGCAGATTTACGCCCGCGATCGTGATCTGATTGTGATGGCTGTGGTCTCGCCAGGCGCTGAAGTGATTGCGGACGGCAACGTGCATGTCTACGGGTCGCTCGCAGGCCGGGCGATTGCGGGCGCGCGCGGGCGTCGCGATGCGAGAATTTTTACCCTTGACCTGCGGGCTGAGATCGTAGCGGTTGCAGGTCTTTACAAAACGTTTGAAGAGGGCGTCCCCGAAAACTTGCGTGGCAAACCCGTGCAGATCGCTCTGGGCGCTGAGAACGCGGACGCGCTCGAAATCCGTCCAATTTGAATGGGCGTACACGCATTGATCTATCCTTTATTCAACCATTTCGAGAAAGTGTCAGCATCATGAGTCGAGTCATCGTCGTCACCTCCGGCAAAGGTGGCGTGGGTAAAACCACTACGTCTGCCAACCTGTCCGCCGGTCTCGCCTTGCGTGGCAAAAAGGTCGTTGTGATCGACTTCGACGTCGGTCTTCGTAACCTTGACCTTGTGATGGGGTGTGAACGTCGGGTCGTCTATGATTTCGTCAATGTCATTCAGGGAGAAGCGACCCTGAATCAGGCGTTGATCCGCGATAAGAATGTCGAGAATCTGCACATTCTGCCGGCCAGTCAGACCCGCGATAAAGATGCGTTGACCGAAGCGGGCGTCCAGAAGGTCATTGAAGATCTGAAGGAAATGGGCTTCGATTACATCGTCTGTGATTCGCCTGCAGGTATCGAATCAGGGGCTGTCATGGCCTTGACCTTCGCCGACGATGCCATTGTCGTGGTGAACCCCGAAGTGAGTTCGGTGCGGGATTCAGATCGCATTATCGGGATCATCCAGTCCCGTTCACGTCGGGCCAAAGAAGGCCAGGACCCGGTCAAAGAGTATTTGCTCGTGACTCGATACTCGCCACGCCGTGTCAAGGCTGGCGAGATGCTGAGCCACGGCGACATTCTCGAGATTCTCAAGGTGCCGTTGATGGGCGTGATCCCCGAGAGCCAACGGGTCCTGGAGAGTTCCAACCAGGGTCTGCCGGCGGTTCATCAGAAAGAAACCGATGTCGCTCAGGCCTATCAGGATGCGATTGATCGTTATCTGGGTAATGACTTGCCGCTGCGATTTGTCGATGAGGAAGACAAAGGGTTTTTCCGCCGACTGCTGGAAAGCGTCGGGGTTGGTGGTTCAAGCAAATCTGCCTAAGCGGGAAGGGATCCACCGTGTCATTTCTTGATTTTTTTACCAAGCGCAAGCCCCCAACGGCCAATCTGGCCAAAGAGCGCCTGCAGGTCATCATCGCCCGCGAGGGAAATCGCTCGAGTAATCCCGAGTTGATTCAGCAGATTAAGCGGGCGGTACTCGAGGCCGTGGGTAAATTTGTTCAGGTCAAGCCTGAGGACATCGCGATCGAAGTGGAAAACCAGCGCGATCTCGAGGTTCTTAGTGTCAGCGTCACGCTGCCAGACGGACGTTCAATCGGTATTTGAATGTCAGCCCCCCGAGGTGGGGGGCTCGATGACTGACTGACGATCACCGCCTAACGGTTATCGAATGCCGAAGACGGAACGATCGTTCTTGATGGCAATGACCTGAAAGTGCGGCGCAAATTGCGCCTCGGGAACGCCAAATGCCTGCAAAAAGCGCCCAAACAGTGCCTGCTCCTGCGGGGCTGCACTGCCGTCCGCGAGCAATGAATCGCAAAGATTGATCAGGATGCAGAGCTTCTGGGCTTCATTCAATTGACCTGGGGCTTGAGTCAGATACTGATCCAAAGTGACCTTGCGGGTAAATTTGATCGCATCGTCTAGCAGTGCGCGGTCGCCCCCGATGACGCTGATCAGTTGGCCGATCTCTTCCTGCTCGATTTCGCCATCGGCGGACATCATATAAAGAAGTGCGCTGGCAAAGGCAAGCTTTGGGGTCAGCGCTGGGGCGGCGTCGCCCTTGAACATATCGAAGAGGCCCATGATTGCTCCGGTAGGTATAAAAATGCACCGCAATGGTTGCATATTCTCGTGGTGCGTCAAGTCATTCGTCAGCCTGCGCTATGCTTTGGTGCGCTTTTCTCCAAGTCTCCAGTACTGCCCGAGCGAACCCGAACGATGCCATTGAAGTCTTTCAAACCAAAGCTCCATCCGATCGCTGCAGCGGTCGTTCTGTCCATTGCTATGCCGGCCGCAGTGCTCGCTCAGGATGCTGGGCGGGGTGGTGCTGCCGATGCGCCAGGGCTCGAGCCGCAGGGCCCGCGACTAGATCGCGTCGTGATCCAGGGCGGGGAGCGAAACGATACCGAGTTGCGCCGGCGTTCACAGGTGGCCAAGCAGATTTACGGCCGCGAGGAACTCGACAAGTTTGGCGACACCAATGTGGCCGATGTGCTCAAGCGCCTGCCGGGGGTCACGCTCCAGGGGAATGCGCCACGGATGCGCGGCCTGGGATCGGAGTACACCATCATCCTGCTCAATGGCGATCGGGCGCCGCCAGGGTTTTCTCTGGATCAGGTCAGCCCCGAACAGGTTGAGCGGATCGAAATCAGCAAGGCGCCCACCGCCGATCAGAGCGCACAGGCCATTGCCGGCTCAATTAATATCATTTTGAAAGAGGCACCGCGGGTCTCACAAAGGGACCTGCGTCTGAACCTTGGGTTGTCGCCGAACCGGCCGCGTCTCGGTGGCAATTACACCTTGGGCGAAAAATTCGGGGCCCTTTCGCTGTCCCTGCCGATCTCGGGTTTTGAGTGGCGGCGCCCGACCGATCTGGTTAACCGTCGCGATATGCCGGGTCTGGATGGACAGTTTTCGCAGATCATTCAGTCAGGTCGCCAAAATACCACCGGGCGCGGCGTGAATATCGGGCCACGCTTGACCTGGAAGCTGAGCGATGACGAAACCTTGACCTGGCAGTCGTTTCTGCAAAAGGGGATCTTTTACAATGATGTTCATTACAGCAATCAGATCTTGCAGGGTAATCCCAGTATCGAGGACGATTCCATCAATCGTGGGACCTGGCAAAACATTCGGACCAACCTGCAGTGGACCAACTATCTGAGTGCAACGCAGAGCGTTGAGCTGAAGGGGGGTTTGCAAAATTCGCGCAGTACCTTTGACAACCGCACGTTCCGGGCGGGCGTCAATCAGTTGCGAGCGGTTGGCGACAACCTCGAAAACGGGGCGACGCAGGCCGGAAAGTTCACGCAGATCCTTGATGGCCAGCACAGTGTGACGGTGGGTTGGGATCTTGAACTGCGGCAGCGTGATGAAGAACGCACGGTGACGGTTGGGGGCTTGCCGCAATTGGCGGATTATGAAGGGCGGCCATTCTCAGCACGGATTGAGCGCGAGGCGCTATTCCTGCAAGACGAGTGGGAAATCAGCAAGCAATGGTCGGCCAACTTGGGGGTGCGTGGCGAACGGATCCAGACCACCAGTAAGACCTTAGATCTCCCGGTTAGCAACGAAAGCAGCGTACTAACGCCGCTCCTGCACCTGAATTACAAGTTTGATCCCAAGGCCCGCGACCTGATCCGGGCGAGCCTGACCCGAAGCTATAAACCGCCAGGTCTGGCGACCTTGATGGCGCGGCCAACGATCACTCGTCTTTACGACAATCTCAGCCGAACGAATACCGAGCTGGCGCCGGACCGGGACGGTAATCCCAATTTGCGCCCCGAGTTGGCGACAGGCCTCGATTTGGCTTACGAGACCTATCTTCCCGATGGGGGCTTGATTAGCGTTGGGGTGTTCTCTCGGCAGATCGAAAATCTCGTGCGTAACGTGACCTCGCTCCAGACGGTCCCTTATGCGTCTGCGCCACGCTGGATCTCGCGTCCAACCAACTTTGCCAGTGCGCAAACCCAAGGCCTTGAGCTTGAAGTCAAAGGGCGCGCGGGCGAATTGATGCCGTCGTTTTTCGAGCGCCGCATGCCGCTGAATTTGCGTGCCGCGCTGAGCTTCTATCACTCCAGCGTTGATACGGTTCCGGGTCCTAATAATCGCCTGGACGCCCAGCAACCATGGTCTGGCACGCTAGGAGCCGATTACCGGATGACCAGTTTGCCGGTCACCGCCGGTGGTAATTTGACGGTCACCCCCGGGTACATCACGCAACAGACGACGTCGCAGGCGCTCGAGCAGTCTCGTACGCGTGGGTTCGATTTGTATGCCCGTTGGAACTACAGCCCGACGCTTGCGTTCCGGTTGTCTGCCAATCAACTGTTTGCACTCGATACGCAGACCCGGACGTTCTTGAGCAACGGGAATTCGAGTTCTGCGCTTCGGAGCGGTTATACGGCGATCGGCCTGGGCCTAGAAATGAAGCTTTAATCGGGGCCCCGCGGTCGCGGGGCATCCGATTTAGCGTTCGTTACTCAAACGGCGCTCAAATTTCGACGTGGCCGCCAATTTCGATCGCATGGTCGAATGGGATTCGATAAAACTCGGTCGCGCTCTGCATCGTCCGGTGCATGAAAATGAAACCGGTCGTTAGCAAG
>Ga0209189_1001888_pt1 | contig 15211 bp, 43 predicted proteins | sample C_130820_EF_Meta_FD_187308 | JGI IMG/M metagenome (GOLD analysis project Ga0209189, IMG submission 187308) | Freshwater microbial communities from Lake Croche, Canada to study carbon cycling - C_130820_EF_MetaG (SPAdes) (version 3) | ecosystem: Environmental > Aquatic > Freshwater > Lake... | reverse complement strand
ATCTAGATTGATAATTACTTTGGTGTTTTTTTCAACAGAAAATACTTCGATAAATGTGCTCATAATATTCTTTCAAGTTAGTTGTGGGTTGTATTTATTCGTCTTTGCCCTTAGCATTTACACCCATTTGTTGTCGTTCGGATGTTGAAGCAATGTATTGAGCTTGAATCATGTTTTGCTTGAAAGCTTCCCGTTGCTCTCTATACGCAAATGGAAGCAGCGCAATCATAGTTTTGTTTCTTTTAGATAGTTTAAAAGTGGAAGGGGTTTTCATATAGTCCTAAAAAATTATTAACAAAATACAGTATAACACAAAGACAAACGATTGTCAAGGTCTTATATCCTAAGGATACCATTTCATCATGGTAATAATCAACTTCTAATTCCAAGAAGTCTCTTTGGCCTAGAAGCATAGGTTGACATTCATCTTCACCACCCATCATTAGGATAGTTTTTTTGGCTTCACGCAATCTATTCTTTGCCTCAAAATAATTAAATATGGATTTCATCGGAAAAAACCATTTTCGTTTTGCAAAGCAATCTCGTCAGAATCATCGGGTTGTCGATATTGATATATTGGTTTATCTGGTACAGTATATGGAAATGTCACAGGCACACGGGAATCACTAGCAGTATAATATGTTTTGATTGCCTTACCTGTTTCCAAATCTCTAAACCATTCCCAGAATACTATGCCATCAATATCATAACAAGAACCATCAGCATCTTTGAATACAGAACCATGTCGGTTATTTTGCCAACGCATATTAGTTCCATCTCCGTAGGATGATACATCAGTCCATTCAGAATCTTCACCAGTCAATGGAGTCAATGGTTTAAAGTCCATCAATTTGGTTAAAATTTGAATTGCATAAGCACCAGAGAAACCAGAATGGCCTTCATCTGCAAATTCTTTAATCATGTGCAGAATATGTTTCCGCATTGCAGAATTGTAATCATCACCATCAGTTAGACCAATAAGATCCAATTCTGTTTCGGCGTGTTTAATTAAATTACTCATAGGTTTTCTTCAATTATGTTTAAACCATTACTATGTTTGTTTGTGGGTGCATCAACATCTTGAAACAGGCGTTTTTCTTGTTGTGTTGGTTCTTTAAATACTTTGCGTGGATTACCACACATTACACAATTAGGATTACCACAATTCATTGCATGTTTCTTAGCAAACTTATGTGGTTCTTTAACCTGTACACCAAATGCCTTAGCGATTTTAGATTGCTTGTTTACAGCATTCTCATCTTTGAGTAGGCGTTTACTGTGTTTGAATTTGTCATCCTCGTGGCTCATTTTTCATCGCCTTTTCATAGTTATATAATTTTATATAGTACGCAAAACGAATAGGTTCATGTATAGGATTAGGCAGTTTATCACCAAACATTTCAACCAATTCACGACCGATGGTGTTGTAGTCCATCAGTCCCAAAGACCTCTGTAGTAACGACCAAACAGAAGCATAGCATTGTCAATACGTTCCGAATGTGCTTTGTAACCTTCAATATCAAAATGGCTGGTATCTTTTTCTGTTTTCTTCATTTCAAACAATTGATTGCCATTTTCATCGGTTATTGGAATCCATTCAGTGTCAATTACACCTGTATGGTATTGAGCATCCCAATCACAATCAGGATGTTCTTGTTCAAAACCCCAAATGATTTCATCGAGCACCCAATCCCAACGCTTGAAATGGTTTTCATCTGTGTCCCATTCATTTTCTTTAGGTGGTGCTTCAGTAGAACGGAGATTTAAACCTTCAGGTACATCTTCATCACGGACAAAAGGTGAACCGTGTTTTTTATCTCTTAGTTGTTTTAACATCGGCAGAATAATTATAGCCAATGTTGAATTCATGTTCCAAGTATCCCAATAGTCAATTTTTACCTCGACAGTTTGTTTTCTTTTAGAATGAATCCAATGACAGACTTTAGACAAAAGCGATTCTTCACCTTTGCTGTTTTTACTTAAGCGTTTACCAAATTGGTGTACCCAATCTGGTTTATCTTTAGAACCATATTCATTTTTTACTGGTTTGACCCAAAAGCAAAGCATGTCTGCAATTTGATATGGGCCAATCCAATTAATGTAAGGACCAATTTTGATTTTCATAATGTATAGGTAAAACCTTGCAAGTGCAAGGTTTGTTGATTAAACCGCAGGCGCTGCGTCTGTTACAACACCAGGTTGTGCTTGTGGTGATGCTTCTTTTTGAATTGCTTCAACAATTTGGTAAACTTCTTGATATGGCTTTGTTGCCAAATATTGAAGAATAGCGTTCACAAGGTTGGTAGATAATTTTAGTTCATTCATTTTAGATACTCCATCAGTTAAAAATTTAAAATTACATTGACTAATCAATGTTATACATATTTATATAGCAAATAATTGAATTATTTGATAAACCAGCTCTTCTCACAATCACTTTTTGAAAGACTCATATAACGCATACAATCAATAACAAAAGATTTAGGTGCTTCATTTACTATATACTCTATTTCTTTGGTTTTATTCACAGGTTTTTTGGTTGCAGCTTCAACTTCTTTTTCAAGTTCATCCAAATCATCAGCTTTAACCACCTTGGTTTTGTAAGTATTTACATCCAAAGCCAAAGAATTTTCCACGTTTTTAGTTTTGTAAAAGATTTCTACTTGCTCAAGTGGATAATTAGGAGATTGTACAATAAGTGTAATACAATTTGATCCAAATATATCGGGTTGATTTTTATCTTTTTTGATTTTATCTAAAATAGATTTTTTCTCTCTTTCAAGAATTCTTGCACAAGCTGAAGAAGTTTTGTAGTAAACTGTATTTTCAGGTTGCATGAATTGACAATTACCACCGGATGCGATAAAACACATCCAAAAAACCGGCATGTAGATATAGTCCATTTTTTATTGGATGTAAGGTTCGCAATTAACAGATACAGGCACCAAAATCTTACCTGCTTCTGCACGGACTGAAACATAGGTCACGCGAGGACGCAATTTAGAAAGAACACACTCGCGGGAATGCATCGCTAGTTCATTAGAATCCATTGCTTCTGGACCTTTATAGTTCTGCAACTTGTAAGTATCTGTTTCAACAGGCTTAGGCATATTGACAATGACAGTAGGTGCAGCTGCTTCTTTTGCAGGCACATTTACTTCCCATGCTGTTTTATGTGCTGTAGAACAACCGGTAACAAGAACAACAGCAGCAATAGCTGCAAACAATTTAACTTTCATAATATACTCACTTTTCACAAAAAACGACCAGTATGGCCACTAACAAACCTTCGTACCATTTCATCATATGGTTTACCAAGATACATTGCTTCCCAAATCAAACGCAATTCTTCATCTGGTTCACTGAAATGGCCATCAGAATTACTTACCGTATAACCTTTACGCTCAATATACTCAATTATATCATCAATTTCAAAATCATCCAATTCAACATCAACATTAATATAAGGCATGATTATGCTCCGAATGTAATTGACTTAACAGATTCAATACTGAATGCGCGCCAGCTTTTAATGTCCAAATCAAACACAGCAATCGATGTTTCAGATTTAGAACGCTGTGTGGTTTCAGTGGATTCAGGTAGGTCTTTGATAGGCAACCATTCAGGCATAAGTGTACAGCGCATATTGCGGTCAGTACCATCTTTTTTAACAAAAGATACCGTTACAACTTGGTCAGTCAACAATTCTTCAAACCATTTACGATTCATCATATATCCTCTATTTACAATTTACTCTTAATACTATTGATTAGGTCATTTGCCTGGGCAAAATCCCCGTCCTCGGGACCATCATAACACAAAGCCAGACGATTGTCAAGCTCTTCACTATACATTTTCAAAAGTTCGGATGCATATTCTCTGTCCGGACCGGGAGCCGACAACCACCACGCAAGTAGTGTCATTTCATCCAAACTTAATAGGTAATGTAGGTTTTTTCGGTCTCTTTTTTTCATTTACGAAATCCATGGCTTCGTAGTAGATAGTTAGCAACCATAAGGACAAAAATAAATCCTGCGGCTGAATATTCACGTTTGATTAAAGAGTCCATTACAGACATTGTTAAGATACCCAGCACATACCAAGTAATTTCTACATTGTTTTCAATATACCATTGCATGATAGACTTCGAATCGGCCGTATCATCTTCAAGTTTATCGGCAATCTGACGTTTTCTCCAACCACTCATACAGTCTCCAATTCTTCTGTTACAATATGCGTTACGATAGGTTCTTCACGATTAACTGGAGTCACGGTGGTGGGGCGACCAATGTATCGTCCCTCTGCATTAAACTCATTACAATTCATCAGTTGATATGCGGTGACATTACGACCTGTCTTGAACACTTTAATCACGCCTCCATCACGACGGATATTGTATATATTAGTCGGCAACCGATACAAGACTGCTTCTTGGTCTGTGCCTTTAAAACAGGCTTTAATATCATCTGGTGATACAGGCAGACCTGATAACATGACAACAGTGATTTTTTCGTGGCGATTTTGTTTGCCAGTGCGTACTTTAAGTTTTGTAGCCATAATATAGCCTTTCAATTAAAATGGAATTTCTTCATCATGTGCAGGTGCAATTGGTTTTGCAGGTTCTGACACTGGTTCAGGTGCATGGACTTTCGCATCGACTTTGCTATACAGGTCAAGGAATGCAGTCTTAGTTTCTTCATCGAAACGATTAACACACAAGGTGATAGCCTTCATACGGTCATTGAAAATCGTATATGCTCGTGCAATGTGAACCAAGCGGCGAGTAGAAATGATTTCGTCAGTACCACCTTCTTTGAATGTCTTACGGACAGTATCAGCCCATGTAACCAAACAAGTAACAAAATCTTCTTCAGCAATCAAAGGCTTCAGAATCTTTGTTTCAGTTTTAACATCAGGATAATCCTGTTCGACTGTAATAGGGAAGCGTTCAAGGAATGCATCATCAAGAATTTGTGACAGATACTTACCTTCATCTGAACCACGACCTTTGGTGTTCGCAGTAGCAATGATATTGAAGCCGGTTTTAGGATGTACCAACTCACCAGATTTTTTGTTGTAGTAAGGTTTGCCTTCAAGGATACCTTGCAAGCACATTAGTTTGTTTGAACCACGGTCAACTTCATCGATTAGAAGGACTGCACCGCGCTTCATAGCGATAATGACAGGACCATCACGGTTGACCACATTGCCGTTGACAAGAGTAGGGCCACCCAACAGGTCTGATTCATCAGTTTCAATAGAAATGTTAACACGGATGCACTCACGTTGGAGCTCAGCGCATACTTGTTCAACCATAAGTGTTTTGCCGTTGCCAGAATGACCAGTAACGAACACGGGATAAAACATAGAAGACCTAACAATGTTGCGAAGGTCTTTAAAGAAACCAAAAGGGACATAATCGGGATACTTTACAGGAATAGAAGTGTCAGATTCATCAACTAGTTTAGGCTGGCGAAATGAAAGCACTTGGCCATTTATCTGAGCCATATCAACAGTAGCAAGCTCAGGTTCAAGTTCTTTTGTTTTCATAGGTACAAGACCTGGAACAATAGGAACAATATATTGGCCACGACCTGCACGATATTCAGCTTTAGTCACAAGCCAAAAAGGATAGGTGCAACCTGATTCTTCTACAACATCAGAAATTTGGTCACGGGTAACAATTGCACCAACACCATACTTTTGTGTAGCTGCTGCAATAAACTCTTTTTGATTCTTATTCATCATTTTCTCCATCTACTGTCAGACCCAATGTAGCCTGCACTTGTTTAATATCAACTTCCAACATCAATGCAATTTCATCAGTATCATAGCCATTATCAGCCATGTCTTGAATCTCTGCATAAACATCTTTCATCCTTGCCATACAATCTCCAGTTAAAAATTACATTATACACCACTTTTTGGTATATGTCAAGCACTTTTTTGGTTTCAGCCCTTGACAATATCAAAACTCAGTATAGGATGGCGGTGTCCCTGATTGAACATAGCTGCTCTAGTGGTTTCTTTCCATGTCCAGATTTCCTTAAAACCTTCCTTCAATGTAGGAGGTTCATAACCTTGGATCATGTTATTGATTACATCCACAGGAATAAATTTACCACTCCGTAGTTTAAGTCTTTCGTTCAATTCCAACCGGTCAGGTGTAGGAAATACCACAGCAATAGCATAGTAATCCGGCAACATATCAAACTTTTTACGCCGACTTTTCACAGTAGTGGAAGTTTGATCCCAAATAATATCTTGGTTGTTTTCGCGAGCATAGATAACTTCACAAGTCATCAACTCTACGGCCGCTGGCATAAAAGTAGAGAAAACATCAGTATAATCTCGACCTAGTTCTTCAGCCCACCTATCAATGTGTTTGTCTGTAGAAATATAACTACAGGGATTAGGAGAATTAGACCATTTTTGTTGTTTAGCCCAAGTGGATTTACCTGAACCTGGAACACCAACTAACATATACAAATAATTCATAATTACCTCGGACAACTTGTTCTAACTAACTTAAATGTTGCATCATTGTTTAACCGTATCAGACCACAATGAGCACAATAAACGAAACCCACAATTTTGCGAGTGAAGCTATGAGCGTATTGTTTCTCACTCATTCTTCAACTTCCACTTCGTATACCCAGTATTTGTCAGATTCATACTGATTGACCCAATCCTCTGCTTGCTCTTTAGTTTGAGTCCCACTTTTCACCATCCAATTGACCTGCTCGGCTTTCGCTTCTTCACACATACGGACGCACTCTGATTCCGCTCGGTGGTAAGAAGCAAAACCTTTGACCATATGATAGCCCAAGTCCACTTCCTCGCAAATAACCCATACTGTTTTCATTCTTCAACTCCGACCTTGTTTACATTTGTGAAATGGCATAATGCGGCCAAGCCAGCCAATCATTTCACCGCAATTTTGGCAACAGTACGATGGGTATTTCTTCATTCTTCAACTCCATCATACGCATACACTAAACCCGTGACCTCATCAATGCTGTCACGGTAGAACAAAAATATTCCTACTTCAGGTCGAACACAGCCAAAGGGCTCTTGTCCCGGATCTTGTGGTTCAAGATATATAGGAGTCAATGGCACCTTAGCAGATGACATTTCAAAGTTGCCTGGACCAAAGATAAATCTACTTATCTTGTCTCTATATCCGTATGGTGTCATTCTTCAACTCCGAAATGTTCTTTAATCCTACGGTTAATCTCCGTTAATACCTCTTCGGTAACATCTTTGACCTTGCCTATTAGAACACAATGTTCGTGTTCCCAAGTGCAGATTGTTTTACTTTTTCCATCTTGCTCAACCACAACCGACAGTTTCATAGAAACCACCATGCATATGCAATTAGAAACATGCCAACAATCATCATCACCAAACCCAAGTCAATATTTTTCATATCTTCACCTTTTTTACCTCGACAAAGGTCCTGTTCTTCAGGTTCATTGTCAAACCATTTTTGAAAAATGCTACCTCATCACTATCTTGACGGATATAACCAACAGCCTTCACGGTCTTACCTTTAGGTTTATCTTCAAACAGATACAAATGATTACAGGCCGCACCGGCCATTTTCCAATTAGTTGTTTCTTTTAGTATGTGATACATAACTCATAATCCCATCAACGATAGTATTGTAAACCTTACGAACCGACATATAGTATTCGTAATTGGAATCACCGGGTTGAATATGCTCATATTGATTAAATGAACAAAGATATAAAATATCACAAACCAAATCTATTGGTAATTTATAAACCTTAATGAAAGTTTCACGGTCAGTGTGTTTAGTAAATCCAACTCTATTCGAAATAAACTCATATGACCTATGAGTCATAAAAGTAATATCCATAGTCGCAGCAGCAATCAGGTTACTTGCAATAAGCACCTGGTCTGTTTCTGATATAGGTTGTCTCATATCAGATTTAATTGAATATCAAAACGCTTTTGTTGCATTTTGTAATCATACAGGGTAACCGTGGTGCCAAAACCATCGATTTTTTCTAGGCTCATTGTGTGCATTACTTGCTGCAATGCTATCGTTTGGTCACTGAAAGGACCGCACAACAGGTCTTGGACGGTTGTAATGAAACCAACACCATTAACAATAGCACGGATGCGTTGTTTGTTTTTGAAACCTTGGATGAATTGTTTAGTACGCATAAAAAGTCCTATTTACTGAATCAATAGAGGTATTATACACTATTCGGTAGAAATGTCAAGGGTGTGTTGTTTTTGAACAACAGTCTTAGGGTATGGCCGCAACCATTTCCTCATCCATGACCAGAAACCAGATTCAAAATACCAATGCATTTTACATCTAGCTTGCATGATTTTGCGTTTTCGCATCTTCACAATAAACTCCTATTAACCGCAGATAGCGTACTCAGCCAATTCTTTCCACTTACCGTTAGGATTAGATTTACGAATCTTAATCACTTGCATAAGAGTACGCAAGGACAATTCTTTGATTTTATCGCACAGAGTATCAATCAGCTCCATTGCGTCCGACTTGTGAGTCATAGCAAAATCTTCCATGAAATCCGGTTGTGTCAACAGGAAACGCATACGCTCGACCTTCTGCTTAGCAGTCATAGTCAGGTCAACAGCAAGCGACCGGGTAATGATAGCTTGGTCCATAGAACCTGAGGACAGATTAGAGATAAACACCACACGGCCTTTGAATTCAAAGACATTAGGCAGGTCTTCATCTTTAATATCTGCACGCCAAGAAATGATACGGCGAGAGTAAGAATCGAGAGCAGCTTTGAGCAGATTCAAGGACACAGGATCCTTGAGCACAGAATCACAATCATCAAACACGATAACCGAATTGCGGTTCTCGTACAGGACACGATACAGACCTTTAGGTGTAGAGTAACCTTTGATAACACGATAAGAGTTTTTGGGGATATTGTCGCCAACATCGAGCTCATCGAGCACAGATACATCATTGAAACCGGCATCACGCAAAGCAGCCGACACGGTATGAGATTTACCGAGGCCACCGGGACCAGTAACAACAACGGACGCTTGGTCGCCGTTAGCGAGCATAGTGACCATATCTTTCACAAAACCAAAACGCTGGTTGATTGTGAATTTAGATTCAACGACAGGTTCGGCCGCATTGGTACGCTTGAGCATACGCTCTAGAGCACGGCGATTGGAACGCTTGACAGTCTTGCCGTCAATGATAGCTGCAAACTTGTCGCCGATAGTGAAAATGTTTGACATAAAAACTCCAGTAGTCAATCAGTTAAAATGGCAATTATACACGATTGGGACGGAAAGTCAAGCAACCACAGTTGCGATTTCTGTTGTTTTTATACAACAGTTAGACTTGTCCTTTTAGGCCGTCCACTTTTGCATTGATACAGGTGCCTTCCAATGTCTCAATAGGAAATCCTGATTTCTCGGCATTTTGAATCATCACTTTCTTTTGTGTATCGATGGATGCTCTGCATTGTGCTTCACTCTTATAATGTGTTTGCGCCTGCATAAAATTGCAGCTTCCGTTTAGGCACATGAATAGTACCGGTATAAAAATTTCAATCATTTTGTTTCCTCTGCTAATTTCCTATAACCTGACCAACTTGGATGTATTTTGTCTTTCGCAAGGTTTTCAATTGGTAATACAATATCTCCGTGCTCTTTTGCTACCAATTCAACCATCTTTTGAACATCAGGTTTGATTGCAGGAAGTATCCAAAACACTCGTTCAGCATTGACCTTAGTCCTTAGTTGCTGTAGTTCCCACAGCGTCCTAACACCCTCATGGTCATTTGACCCTAGGCTGATAATGACTGTATTAGCATTCAGATTTCTATTGGCATTCCGTTTATTCCATTGAGAACTATTGATACCACCTTCTGCATATGCAATACACCTAGGCCGAAACTGCTGTGTGCCTTCTGCAATACTATCACCAAGAATCAAACAATCAATCATTTAACCTCCGTAATAACTAATAACTGTATCTAAAGCTTTGATGATTACCGCATCACCTAGCACATCTTCTGGATGCATCCAATAACCATTCGGATTGGAATCGGTCTTAGGGTTGTCTTTCCATTTTTGCAATCCATTAGCGAGATATTCTCGGTGTTCTTTGAGATTAGACAAGGTAATACCATCAGCAACTTCCGCACTTAATTCAATTGTTTTCATTTACTCACCTCTAATTCTGCATCCATATTAGCCCAGCAGGCATTCCGATATGTGTATACAAAATCACATAATCCTTCATAAGAACCCCAATCATTCTCTGGATCAAATTGCTTGAAGAATTCTGGATCAGACATTAGAATATTCCATCCTTTATCCAAGTAATCAACAATCATCCGAGCATGAGTGAACCCATTTTCTTCTGGCTGCCATAGAATATCATAGAGGGTGAGATTGTTTTCATCGACCACAACCTGACTAGCCATCTCATTCAAATTGTGTGTGATGTTCCTACTGTAAACAGATACAGGTTGCATCATTATCAAATCAACATCTAAACTCATTCTTCAACCTCCTCATTCCACATTCTCACAGGCATATAACCCATTGAGCTGTTTAACCAATAATCAACTTCTGACTGAGGCATTCCTTCTGAAACCAACCATTCGTAGAATTCATTTCCGACCAATTTTTCATCGGGCATTGCTTTTGGAAAACCCCATTTCCAACCACTTGGTGGGTCACATATAGTTACAGTTTTTTTCATATATGGTCCTTCAAAATAGGTTCCATTATAACAGATTGGTGGGGATTGTCAAGCAATATTAGTTGTTAAGGTGCGTAAATAAAGTTCCGGTAAACACCATAGCGGCGTATCAGAATCGTAATTAAAACGCCTATGGTCAGTTCCAATGCGAACAAAACCGCTAGTATGGCACCTAAGACTATCATTCTTTAGTTTTAGTGATTTGGCTTTTGAACAGAATACCACAAAGAATACTAATGCCCCATGCCTGTAACCATTCAATATTGTTGACACCATTAATGGCACCAACCAGTGCATTATTCCACAACCACATTACTGGCCAACTCAGTAAAAAACTGAGAAGTACAGCAAGCAGAACCATAGCCACAAAGGCACCAATAGCAGTAGAGATATCCATTTTCATTTTCTAGTCACTTTCACAATCCAGGTTCTAAAATCACGGCGAGATATATTGGTTAAAGGTATACCAGCCGTCTTACAAAAGTGGTAAGCTTCAAGATAAAATCCAAATTCTTTCATATTCATTCTCCTTTAACCGAAAATCTGAGCGTCCATCTCCTGGACTTGTAGTTCTTTAGTGGTATGGTCGATAATCTCCCAAATACCACCTTTGATAGGCAAGGCCATCACAATATCATGCGAATAGACCGAACCAATCTCAGTATAATAACCTTCTACCTCGACCATACGGGTCGTACCTCGTTGGTTATCCATCATAGTACCGTACCAGCCATTACGCATACGGACACGCATACCTTTTTTAATATCAGCAGTTTTCATTCTTCAACTCCAAAATGTTCTTTCAATTCTTCACCTAAGTCTTGTAGCAACCTAGCGTGAATATCATAGATATCTTCCCATTTGGCCGAATGTCCAGGTACCAAATCATAGGTTGTAATCTTGTCAATACATTCCCGAACAATCAACTCAGCGAATTTTACTTTCAACCTTGATAACTGCTCAGCGTCCAGTGTGGTCCAGGTTTCTGGCACAGTTTCATCGAGAGCCTGTTCAAACATTTCATCAATTCGTTCGTTCATTCTTCAATTCCGAAATGTTCTTTCAATATGAGGTCTGGCCAAGTTTCATCACCTTCATGGTCGATTGCGTTGTATATTTTTCCATCCAATTCATCGATACATTCCTGAATAATCAACTCGGCAAACTTTTTTGTAAAGTTGTAGAATTCTTCCGCTGTAAATGGTTCATTAGGATCGATAGTACCGTCAGCAGCCTGAATTTCAAGTTCTTTAATTCGTTCGTTCATCAATAATCTCCTTCGAATGCAATGTCAATAAAATCGTTGAAATCGGGTGTGAAAATCAAACGATATTTCTTTCCTTCTAATTCGTAATAGAGTTCGCTGCTCTTACGATTGGTATCTTCATCATAAGGTTGCAGTCCCAGTTCATCAATTTTTTTATAAATTGATTTTGTTTCTTCAGCGGACAATAAACGCTCGTTCATACTTACCTCTTACTTGTTATCAACCACAACAAACTCGGTGATACCATACTTTTTGGTCAGGAATGCTTTTGCAGCATCGGCCGTAGGACGGGCCGCTTCAGATTTACCACCGAACCAGGCCATATACTTTTGACGGTCTGCACGGAACACGATAGTACCATCTGCAAAAAATACTTTATTAGATGCTTTTGCTACTTTGACTTTTGCTACCTTGACAGCCTTAGGTGCTTTTGGTGCTTTAGCAGGTTTTGCTACCTCGACAGTCTCGATATTGGCGACCAATTCAACGGTCACAGGTTGCTTGGCCAGGACCTTGACAGGACCACGCCACGGTAGGAAACCGAGAGCACCAGTCTTACCTTTGGCCTGCATCACATCTTCCATGAGATACTCGCAGCGTGACCATTCCTGAGACTCGGCATCGAACCAGCGATACGGAGTACCGAGTTTCTCACCACGGTCGACCACATACAGGCCAGAGTGAACAGGATTAACACCAGAATTAAATACTTTTTCCATAATTACCTCTATCAACAAATCAAACTATATTATAACATAATCCAACGGATATGTCAAGCGCACTGTTGTTTTTATACAACATTAATATTCATATGCCGAGAAAGTAACAGCATTCTGCTTCAGGCAGGTAGACTGGCGGCAGTTACGGTTTCGATTAGGAAACGCATCAGCAGGAGTATTACGGGGACCACGGTATCGCAGTTTGTAATATTTACCAGTGATTTTAGATATTTCCCGAAATACAGGAAGATATTTAATTGGGATATTAGAATATTCAGCCCGTGCCGAGTAATTAGCGAAAGAATTAAAAGATATTTTCATAATAATTAAATAATTAAATAACCAGATATTTTGAACCTGGATCCAATGCATCACAGGTATTATCACTTTCGACCAGCGGATAGTCCGATAATCCGTAATATTCATCCACACCGCTTATATAAATGGTGACATTTTGATTTAATTGCTCTTCGGAAAAGTCCTCGATAAGGTCTTTTAATTCTTTCCAAGATATTGCCATAATAATTACCTTTACAATATAATAATTAAATAATAATTATGCCGCTTTGAGCATAATTGTGGGGTATTTTACGAAACCAGAGGTATCTTTTTTCGCTTTACCTTTTGCATAGAGACCGACAACCGCATTGGAAGGGTCCAGAAAACGCAGGTCCGATTCATCGCCGTTGAATACAGGCATAAATTTATAGGTCTCAGGCATTGCTGAACCTTTTTTGATGCCGAATACTACAGCAATATTATAACCTTGGGTCATCGCCGACATTACATCAGCATCATTACCGTCAGCGGCAGAAAATGTCAGGTGATAATTAGCAATATTATTTACTTTACGACCTAGCACCTTGGTGTAGTCATAGAATTGGACATTAGGAAATGCCGCGAATATGTTAATATATGCCACACCGTCTACCTCAACAGGGTATTTTTCCCATGATATATCAGAGGTGCCATTGAGGCGGAACACAGGAACCAGGTTCTGCTTTGCTGATTGTTTAATTGCTAATTTAATATCAGCGACCAACCACTCAAAGAAACCAGCCCGCTCTTCGTAAAAGAATACAGTTTTACGGATCCGTGCCTTTTGAATTACATTAGTATTTTCACCTTTTTTGAACATACCGCCGCGACCGGCAGTATTCAAGCAGGCAGCAATACAACCGGCCGTTGCTTTGGGGCAGGTATTATGTCCGCTCAGAGTAGAAGGAGCAAGGTGCAGAATATAGGTCATATAACCTTGGGTCATACCCTTGAGCGTTTTGGGATTACCGACTGATAATAATTTCATAATTTATTGCCGTTTGCGTTTAACATGAGTGCCATTATACACGAATTGGTCAAAATGTCAATGAACAATAGTTGCGATCCTGGACTATTTTCATTCTGGACTAATTCCGACTACCATTCGCATAGTAGAAAAAGATATATGGACCAGAGACATATTACGGTCGGTTAATGCCGCTTCGATTTTATTCACAATATTATCCTTGAATTGTTGTTCCTCATAGGATAGATTATGTCGCGCTTCATGGAGATGGGTATAACCATTATTATCAAAAGTAAATGGTACCGAATATACTACCTTCGATTCACCTGCGGTAGTGCTATTCATTAGTTCCCGAGAATTAAATAATATCTTATTCGCCATAATATCTACCTCAATTGTTTTCCGCTTGTTCCAGCATTTCACCGATTTTAACCAGTAAATCATGCATAGGTTCATTGGTAAGATATACATTATCAATTTGCGGATCAAACAATCGAGTAAATTCCCTCAATTTCCAATCAACCGCATCCACCGTTTGGCATAATTCATTATATTTTGCGTTTATTTCATCCATATTTGCCATAATATCTACCTCGACACCTTTACAGTCCGTTAATATCAATATTCCGCCAGCATTTCATACTCCGATACTACAGTATCAAAAGCATCCTGCTCATCGGGGTTCAACCGATGATAACGATTTTCCATCTCAATCACCGCCTCAATAAATGAGGTACAATCATTCTCACGACCGAACCGAGAAACTACCGACATAGCATTACCGAATGTCATAATATATCCTTTTATAATTAAACCGTTATTAAATAATAATCTTTAATAATGCGAATAGCATCCTGAATATTATCAGCAGCATTATACAACCAACCAGTTTGAGTATCACCCAAATCAATATTAGAATGATATACTGATATTCCACCAGTTTTCATATTATGCACAAATTTACCGATTAGTTTAGAACCATCGAATAAATTATAAGTATAATATTCGGGGTCAGTATCAGCAGTGAATTTGCTAGATTCAGCAATAATATAAAAATTCATAATAGAAGCAGTCTTATCGTTTAACATGAGTGCAATTATACACTAATCCGAGAAAATGTCAAGCACTATTCGGAAAGACATTAGAGACCGGTACAGTATTGCTTGTCAAGTGATAATAGTTGCGATTTGATATTTTAG